>Ga0315281_10008289_pt1 | contig 14536 bp, 12 predicted proteins | sample YL17G07_0_MG_FD_204540 | JGI IMG/M metagenome (GOLD analysis project Ga0315281, IMG submission 204540) | Sediment microbial communities from Yellowstone Lake, YNP, Wyoming, USA - YL17G07_0 | ecosystem: Environmental > Aquatic > Freshwater > Lake > Sediment | place: USA: Wyoming | collected...
TAGCATCAGCACGAGAGCCGCACTTGACCCCGATGGTGGTGGATCTACGGACCCGACGCGCAGGAAATGATCCCCAAGGGCGGGGACACGTACGCGCGCGGCGGGTCAGGTCGAAGACTCGCCGTGGCGAGAGACCCGCCGCGCCAAGTGGCGCGCTGGTGCTGGCTGGCGTGTCGGTGCTCTGCCTGATGTCCTTGTCCGCGCCCGCGGCGCCCGCCGCCCCGGCCGATGCCGAGCAGGGGCTCATCGGCGTGCTTCAGTCGGACAAGCCCCCCGCGGAGAAGGCGGCCGCCTGCCGCAGCCTCAAGCCGATCGCGACCGCGAAGGCCGTGCCGGCCCTGGCGGCCCTGCTGCCCGACAAAGACCTCTCGCACTGGGCCCGCATCGCCCTCGAGACGATGCCGTGCCCGGAGGCGGGCGCGGCCCTGCGCGACGCCCTCGCGAAGACCGCGGGCCTGACGAAGGCCGGCATCTGCGACTCCCTCGGCGCACGGCGCGACCGCGAGGCAGTCGGCGCGCTGGGCGAGTTGGCGCGGGGCGAGGACCCGCAGATCGCCTCGTCGGCTGCCGCGGCCCTCGGCAAGATCGGCGGGGCAGAGGCGGTCGCGGCCCTGAAGGCGGCCAAGCCCAAGGCCCCGGCTGCCGCGCAGCCGTCCATCGCCGACGGGCTCCTCCTCTCGGCCGACCAGTTCCTCGCCGCCGGAGATGCCAGGTCCGCCGCAGCGATCTACAAGGAAGCCTACGACTCGCAGGGGCCGGAGCACGTGCGGACCGCCGGCTACCGCGGCCTCGTGCTCGCGTCCGGCGGCGAGGCCGCGGCCCTCGTGGCCAAGGGCCTGGCGGAGAGCGACCGCGCCGCCCTGCGCGCGTCGCTCCAGGTTGCGCGCGAGATCAAGGGCGAGGCGGCCACGAAACAGTTCGCGGCCGTGCTCGCCAAGGTGCAGCCCGCCACCCAGGTTGCCCTCATCGAAGCGCTGAAGCAGCGCGGCGATGCGGCGGCGGCGCCGGCCATCGCGGCGGCCGCCGCGAGCCCCGTGCCGGAGGTCCGCCTCGCGGCCCTCGAGGCCCTGGGCACGCTCGGCGATGCCGCGGCCGCGCCGCTCCTGGCCGAGACCGCCGCCAAGGCGACGGGCGCCGAGCAGGACGCGGCGCGCGAGGCCCTCGTCCTCATGCGCGACCCGAAGGTCCGCGAGGTTCTGCTGGCGGACCTGCCGAAAGCCCCGGCCGCCGTGCAGGCTGAGATGGTCCGGGCCCTGGGCTACCGCAAGGAGGCCCAGGCCGTCCCGTCGCTCCTCAAGATGGCCGCGGGGGCGGACGAGCCGACCCGCCTGGTCGCCCTCAAGTCCCTCGCGATGCTGGCGGACCCCGGTGCCGCCGCCGAACTTATCAAGCTCCTCGCTGCGGCGAAGACCGATGCCGAGCGCGAGGCCGCCGAGCAGGCCCTCGGCGCCGCCTGCGGACGCGGCGACAAGCCGGAGGCCGGCGTGCCGGTTGTCCTCGAGGCGTCGAAGGGCGCCGACGTGCCGGTGCATGCGGCCCTGCTGCGGGTCGCCGGGCGGCTCGGCGGGGCCGAGGCCCTCAAGGCTCTCCGCGCGGGTCTCCAGGACAAGGAGCCTGCGATCCGCGAGGCCGCGCTGCGGGCGATGGCGGCCGGCGCCGGCCCGGAGGCCGCGCCCGACCTCCTGCAACTGGCGCGCGAAGCGCCCGCCGTGGCCGACCGCGTCCTAGCCCTCCGCGGGTACTGGCGACTCGTGGCTGCCGCGGCGGACCGGCCGGTCGAGGAGCGCTGGAAGCTGTGCGAGGCCGGCATGGCCGCCGCCCAGCGGGCCGACGAAAAGAAGCTCGGCCTGACGGAGCTCGCGAAGGTTCCCCACCCGGCCGCGCTCGCCCTGGCCGAGAAGCTCTGCGGCGACGACGCGGTCAGGGCCGAGGCCGAGGCCGCGTACGTCCAGGTCGCGGCGTCGCTCGTCGGCGCCCAGCCGGAGGCGGCGAAGGCGGCCCTCCGCAAGTTCCTGGCGACATCCAGGAATGACGCCCTCCGCGCCGAGGCGGCCAAGGCCCTCGACGCGTTCGACCAGTACGTCGGCTACGTCACCGCGTGGCGGGTGGCCGGCCCGTACCGCCAGCAGGGCAAGGAGTGTTCGGCGCTTTTCGACATCGCCTTCCCGCCGGAGCAGCCGAACGCGGCCGGCGTGAAGTGGCAGCCCGCCCCGCCGCCGGCGAGCCCGGCGCTCGCCTGGCAGGTCGACTTCGCGAGCATCGTCGGCGGCGACCACGCCGTCATGTACATGAAGACCCGCGTGTTCTCGCCGCGAGAGCAGAAGGTGCGGCTCGACATCGGCACCGACGACGGCATCAAGCTGTGGGTCAACGGCAAGCTTGTCCATGCCAACAACGCCATCCGCGGTCTGACGCCGGGCCAGGACAAGACCGAGTGGGTCCTGAAGCAGGGCTGGAACGACTTCCTCGCGAAGATCACCCAGCACACCCTGGGGTGTGCCGCGTGCATACGCCTGCGCAACGCCGATGGCACGCCCATCGACGGCCTGCGGTTCGACGCCGGGGGGTGAGGCGGGCGGTTTCTTCTCACGTGCCACGGGTTGCTTGCCAACCCGTGATTATCGTGGCCTCTCTTCCATGGAGCTTTCAGGTTGCACGGGCCCCTGCCGCGCCGGTATCATGCCCCGCATTGGATTGGCAGTAAGAGGAGGGTTAGGCAGATGCCACACATGCTCTATATACTCGCTGGCATAGCGTTGGCTGTGTCGTCCGGTTGCCACAAGAGCGACGGATCGTCGAACAACATGGGGGACGCAACACTGGCCGGGGCAGAACACGGAAGAGCGCACAAGCCGGGGGCCTCCTCGGATGGGAAGATTTCGAGTGCGGCCCAAGGCGAAGAAGGGCGTGCTGCACATCAAGTGACCGCAGAAGGCAAAGAACCTGTCGTCCTGAGATTGACTTGGCGCAACTACAACACCGTCGCTGGCACTGGGGCGGACGCAATCTACCTGCTCGACGGCAAGGAAATGGGACAGGGGAAAGCTGCGTTCCAGCGCGTCCTGGCAGAGATTGGCACGGCTCCGAGGGGGTCCGTTCTTCTTGTCTATCCACACTACACCCTTCTGGATGAGGGTACCCGTGCGCCATGGCGTCCGGACCCCTACATGTGGTACGGGGGTGAGGACTTGATGAAACTGGTGGAAGACAAAGGCTTGTGCTTGGTCTTTTCCCGTGATGGCACCTACCCGAACGCGAGCAACAAAGGGGCCAAGTAGCATCTGGTGCCACGGGTCGCTTGACAACCCGTGACTATCGTGGCCTCTCTTCCATATGGTGTAAAGCAGTTCGGAAAGAAGACCATGATGACCACGGGTAGACAAGCCACCCGTGGCAGGTGAACGGCTGAATTTCGCCGGCGCTTTCAGGTTGCACCCGCCCCTGCCGCGCCGGTATCATGCCTCGCATTGACGTTCCTGCACATCGTGACAGGAAAGAGGCGGCGCATGCTCGGCAAGATTCTTTCGGTCGGCGTGTACGGCATCGAGGGGTACCCGGTGGAGGTGGAGTTCGACGTGCGGGCGGGCCTGCCCGCCACCGTGGTCGTGGGCCTGCCCGACGCGGCCGTGAAGGAGTCGAAGGACCGCGTGGCCACCGCGCTGCGGAACTCCGGCTACACGTGGCCCGACGGCCGGCTGACCATCAACCTCGCCCCCGCCGACACGAAGAAGGAGGGTCCCGCGTTCGACCTGCCGTTGGCGCTCGGGTGCCTCTCGGCCACGGGGCAGATGCTCTCGGACCGCCTGAGAAGCTACGCGGCGGTCGGCGAGCTCGCGCTCGACGGCTCGGTCCGGTCCGTCAAGGGCGCCCTCTCGATGGCCATGACCGTGCGCGAGGCGGGCCTCAAGGGCCTGATCTGCCCGGCCGACAATGCCCGCGAGGCGGCCGTGGTCTCGGACATCGAGGTCGTGCCGGTCACGGCCCTCGCCCAGGCGGTGGGGTTCCTGACGGGCGACCTGGCGATCGAGCCGTGCGCGGTGGACCTCCAGAGCATCTTCGAGGAATCGCGTCAGGACGACGTCGACTTCTCCGACGTGCGCGGCCAGGAACACGCGAAGCGCGCCCTGACGATCGCCGCCGCCGGCGGCCACAACGTGCTGATGATCGGCCCGCCCGGCAGCGGCAAGACGATGCTCGCGCGGCGGCTGCCGACCATCCTGCCGATGCTCGGCCTGGAGGAATCGCTCGAGACCACGCGCATCTATTCGAGCGTGGGCCTCCTGAGGAGCGGCCAGCCCATCCTCGCCACCCGGCCGGTCCGCTCGCCGCACCACACCACGAGCGAGGCGGGCCTGGTGGGCGGCGGCACGGTGCCCACGCCCGGCGAGGTCAGCCTGGCCCACCACGGCGTCCTCTTCCTCGACGAGCTGCCGGAGTTCAACCGCCACACGCTGGAGGTGCTGCGGCAGCCGCTGGAGGACGGCGTGGTCACGATCAGCCGGGCCCAGGCCACCCTCACGTTCCCCGCCCAGATCATGCTGGTGGCGGCGCTGAACCCGTGCCCGTGCGGCTACCTGACCGATCCGAAGCGCGAGTGCCACTGCACGCCGCGCCAGGTCCAGGCGTACATGGGGAAGATCAGCGGGCCGCTCCTCGATCGTATCGACATCCATTTGGAAGTGCCGGCGGTGCCGTACCGCGAGCTCCGGTCGCAGGCCGAGGGCACGCCGAGCGCGGTCCTCCGGGACCAGGTGAACCGGGCCCGCGACGCCCAGGCCGCCCGCTTCGGCAACCGCCGCCTGACGAACGCCCGGATGAGCCACCGGCTGGTCAAGAAGTTCTGCCCGCTCGACGAGGCGGGGGAGGGCCTCTTGAAGCAGGCGATGCAGGAGATGGGCCTCTCGGCCCGCGCCCACGACAAGATCCTGCGCGTCTCGCGCACCATCGCCGACCTCGAAGGCTCCGCCCCTGTCACCGCCACCCACCTGGCCGAGGCCGTGCAGTACCGGCGGCTGGACCGGAACCTGTTTGCCTGAGGCCAGGGCCCTTGTGGCTTCGGCCGAAGAATAATATAATGACACGTGTCAAAGAAGGGAGGGTCGCTATGCCCACGCGAACGTTCACGGCGGCGATTCATAAAGAGGGGGACGTTTATGTCGCCCTCTGTCCTGAACTGGACATTGCCAGCCAGGGCGAGACCATCGAGACCGCCCGCGCGAACCTGCGCGAGGCCATCGAACTGTTTCTCGAAACCGCCGGTCCCCAGGAGATTGCCGAGCGCCTGCACGGCGAGGTGTACCTGAGTTCGCTCGAGGTGAAGATTGGCTAGGCTCCGAATCCACTCTGGGAGCGAGGTGTGTAAAATCCTGGCGGCCAACGGCTTCGCCGAGGTCCGCCGCCGAGGCAGCCATGTTGTGATGCAGAAGCGCCTTCCCGATATGACCGTGACGGCGATCGTGCCTGACCACAAGGAGATCAAGTCGGGTACGCTGGCTTCCATTATCCGCCAGAGCCGCTTGCCGCGCGAGGCGTTCGAGGCATGAGGTTGGGCAACGTTAACGCGGGCCTTGAAGGAGGCGACGATGGCCGGCAAACGCAGGGAACCGGACAGGGAAGCGCGGATCGAAAACGAGATCGTCGTGGATGCCCACAATGTCTCTGAACGGGCGATGGGCTGGTACTACTATCTGGAGGAGCAACTGCAATTCCCCTTCACGGCCAGGTGCATCAAGGCCCGCCCGATATCCCCCTTGAGAGTCGGCGACGAGGTCGACGTAACCGGAATGGCGCCCGAGGAAGAATGCGAACGCGAGGTGTTCGTCATGATCCGTTGGGAGAGACATGGCCTCGCGGTTCCTCTTTCCCAGCTCCGGGGCGTCGCCACGGATGACCCGACGCGCCAAGGGATCGAGGACTGGCACTACTGGGTGAACCAGGGCTACGAGTTCTGAGTGCGGTGGAATCCGGCAAACGCTGCCAACTATGTAGGGCCAACCTCCGGCGGCGAATGGCGAAGCGCGAAGCTCCGCTTCCCTCGCCATCAGGCGGGCAGGGCCGGCGCCAGACGGGGAAGGAAAATCATATCGTGTCCCCGGAATACCCCGCGTTTTCGGCGGCGTGCCCGTCTCGGGAACGCTGACGGTGGCCGCAGAGCGGTGAGCCTTCAAGGGTGGGGATGGGCACAAGGGGGCATGGTTCACAAGCCCCACGCACCGCGTGGGGATAGGCTCTTGGCGGCTCCATTCCCCCGGCGGCGCCGGGGCCTTGTGAACTACGCCGAAAAGGGTCCGCGACCCTTTTTCCCCGGTCTGCGGTTTAATCCTGCGACGCCGCGCGTTAACATGGCGCGGGGGTGCGGCATGGTCCTATCGAGAGCGGGCATTTCGGGAATCGCCGGCATCGTGACGATGCTTGTGGCGTGGGCGGGCGGGGCGGGCGCTGCCGCCCTTGCGCCCCTCGCGCCCGACAAGCCGAACGAGATCGCTTTGGCGCCCGCCGAGGCCCGCTTCGTCCGCCTCCTCCTCCACGAGAGCGCGGGCGGGCAGCCGTGCATCGACGAACTGGAGGTCTACGGGCCGGACCCTGCGGTGAACCTCGCGCTGGCGGCCGGCGGCGCCAAGGCCGCCGCCTCGTCGTGCCTGCCGGGCTACGCCATTCACCAGGTGGCGCATCTCAATGACGGCTTGTACGGCAACAGTCACAGCTGGATAGCCGCCGGGGCGGCCGAGGAGTGGGCGCAGATTGAGCTGGCGCGGCCCGCGCGGGTGTGCCGCGTGGTCTTCTCCCGCGACCGCGAGGGCCGGTACCGCGATCGCATGCCGATAGGGCTTGAGGTTCAACTCTCGCTCGACGGCCGGCAGTGGACGACGGCCGCCGAGGTGGGCGCGCGGCCGGCGGCCGCCATCGTCCGCCCGCTCCCGGCGGCGGGACCCGTCACGGAAGACGCGCTCCTGGCCTACGCGTTCTCGGCCGAGGAACGCTCCTGGCAGAAGACGGGCGTGGCCGATCCGCTGGCCCGCGTCCTGGCGCAGGCCGAGGAGATGCTCGCGCGCCTGGCCGCCAAGGGCCTCGACGTGTCGGCCGAGCGGGCCGAGTTCGCCGCCGTCCGCCGCGCCGCCGGCCAACCGCGGGCCTCCGGCGATCGCGACGCCGAGTGGTCGCTCTTCCTGAGGGCGCGGCTGGCCAAGCGCCGCCTGATGCTGCGCGACGGCGACCTTGAGGCCCTCTCGCGGATTCTCTTCGTGCAGCGCCAGCCGTATCTGCCGTCGCACAACTACAGCGACCTGCTCGACGCCCAGGGCGGCCCCGGCGGCGCGGTGTGCGTCCTCGAAATTCCCCGGCGCGGCGGCCGCCTCGACCCCGCTGCCGGGCGGCTCACGCGGCTCTTCGACGCGGGGCGCGGCGTGGCCCGCGACGCCGTCGCCGACTTTGACGCGCGCCGCCTTTACTTCGCCTGGCAGGCCACAAAGCAAGATTACTTTCATATTATGACGATGGACTCGGGCGGCGGCAACCTTCGGCAGCTCACCGACGGGCCATTTCACGACTTCTACCCGTGCCCGCTGCCCGACGGCGGCGTGGCGTTCATGTCCACGCGGTGCAAGGGGCGGTTCCTCTGCTGGCGGCCGCAGGCGTTTGTGCTGTTCCGGATGGACGCAGGCGGCGGCGACATGAGGGCGCTCTCGCACGCGAACCTGAGCGAGTGGGCGCCCTCGGTCATGGCCGACGGCCGCCTCCTCTGGACGCGCTCGGAGTACCAGGACAAGGGCGCCGACTTCGGACACACCCTCTGGGCCATCCGGCCCGACGGCACGCATCCGGAACTCCTCTTCGGCAATGACACCCGTTACTGCTACGTGGGCGGGCGCGAGGTGCCGGGGACGGGCGAGATCTGCGCCACGCTCATGTCGCACGGCGGCGACCTGAACGGGCCGCTGGCGCTCATCGAGGCGGCGAAGGGGCGTTTCCGGCCGGAACTGGTCTCGATCATCACGCCCGATTCTTCGCCGCATTATCACATGTCGTGGGCCCGGCGCGAGTGTTTCCGCGACCCCTCCCCCGTGGGCCGCGACTACATCCTGGCGAGCCACGCCCCCGAGGACCGTTTCGGCCTGTACGTGGCCGACCGTTGGGGCAACCGGGAGGTCCTGTACCTGGACCCGGCCATGGGGAGCATGTGCCCCACGCCGCTGAGGGCCGTGCCCCGCCCGCCCGTCATCGCCGCCGGTGAGGGGCGGGCGGCCGAGGACGCGGCCGACGCCGCCCTCGGCCACTTCTTCGTGGCCGATGTGTACCAGGGCCTTGGGCCGGGTGTTGCGCGCGGCACAGCGAAATATATCCGTGTGTGCCAGGAACTGCGGTCGAGCCTCGAGCGGCTGCCCGGCGGCGAGTATCGCAAGGACCACGAGCCGTTCATGGACTGGTACGCCACGCCGGTGCACCTGGTGAACGGTCCGTTCGGCTGGCCCACGTACGTGGCCAAGGGCGACCTGGGATGCGCGCCCGTGGAGGAGGACGGCTCGGCCAGCTTCCTGGCCCCCGCGGGGCGGGTGCTCTATTTCCAGCTCCTCGACGCCGATTTCAACGAGATCCAGCGTATGCGGAGCGTCGTTCAACTCCAGCCGGGCGAGCGCCGCGGGTGCATCGGTTGCCACGAGGACCGGGCCATGGCGCCGCCGGTGCGGCCGGCCGCGGCGGTGGCCCGCCCGCCCCGCCTCCTCCGCCCGCCGCCGTGGGGCGCGGGGCCGTTCTCGTACGAAAAGGTCGTGCAGCCGGTGTGGGACTCCAAGTGCGTCCGCTGCCACCACGCCGGCGACAAGCAAAAGATCAACCTGGCCGGTATGCTCGACGCCGACAAGGTGCCGGCGTCGTACCGCACGCTGATTGAGCAGGCGTGGGTGCACTACTTCAACTGCCAGTGGGGCGAGGAGCACACGAAGGCCCCGCCGCTCTCGTTCGGCACGGTGAAGAGCCGCCTCTGGAGAGTTCTGGCCGCCGGCCACTACGAGGTGACGCTTTCGAGCGACGAGGTGCAGCGCATCAAAGGCTGGACCGACCTGAACTGCCCCCTGTGGCCTGACTACGTGCTGCGGGCGAACCGGCCGGGGGCCGTTGCTGCGGCGGGTGGCGCAAACTGACCGCGCCCACATAGGTACTCCTCCGCCTCCCTCCGTCACCTGGAGGCGATTCTCCTCAAGTCAACGTTGCCGACGCACAAGAACCTCGCGAATTCTTGGCCTGCGCACACGCTTGGGTAACCGAAGACAGGATAGGCGCATGGCCCTCTCTCTTGTAAGTTCTTTTATCTCAAGCGCTTAAGCTCGGCAGACGGCACGGCTGCATTGGCGGTCTCCTCGGCGCTTGACACAATGCTATGCATCCGTACTCTCTAATGGCGAAGTGGACTGACCACGGTCCGCAAGACCGTGTTTCTCTTGACCCGGAGCGGCAGTATGGGGGAGCTGCGATAAATAGAGAAAGATGTTAAGTTGGGTGGTTCTCTGGACGATAATGATCTCACACCCAGACGTTGGGGTTCAGGCCCATACGCTCCTTAACATTTGGCTAATAGACGTAGAGGTGGCAGCCGCATGAGAGGTGTCCGGCCTTTCGTGCCGCCCCTTGGTCGCTCACCCATCTGAAGGGGGTGAAAACCACTCTGTGTGTGAACGATACCGGGGAGCACCTGGGCCGGTTGTCCCAGGGGCGTCATCAAGGGCCGGACGCGTCAGCCGCAGGACAAGGAATCCGACCGGGCCCACACGGGGCCACAATGGTGCAAGGAGAATAGCGATGAGAAGCAGGGCGAAAAAGGGCTTCACGCTGGTGGAAATCCTGATCGTCGTGATCATCTTGGGCATCCTGGCCGCGATCGTCATTCCGCAGTTCACGTCGGCGTCCGCCGAGGCCCGGGTCAGCAACCTCGTAACGAACCTCCAGACCATCCGTAGCCAGTTGCTTCTGTACAAGACGCAGCACAACGAAACGTATGCCGGCTCAGCCAGCGATGCGACGCTCTTCGGCAAACAAATGACGCAGTACACCGATGTCAGCGGCGCGGTTTCGGCAACGCCGAGTTCCTCTTACCCGTTCGGTCCGTACCTTCAGAGCGTGCCGGTGAACCCCATCAGCGGCGTCGCCACGGTGACGGTCGTCAACGGCGCCAGCACGACGTTCTCGGCGCCGTCGGCGGATGGCGGGTGGTGGTTCAACATGGCAACAGGCGAGTTCCGCGCCGACCTGAAGGATTCCTGGGCCAAGACCGACGGTACGAAGCTCAACACGCTGTAGAAACGCTGTGGGTGCGCAGCGGTGACCGCCAGCCTTTTCGTGTAGGGGCGAGAAGGCCTGGGCTCGGGGGCAGAGACGCTTGGAGCGTCCGCTGCCCCCGAGTATGTTCATGGCCGGTCCCCAACAGTTGCAGCGCGGCAGGTCTCTCGCCACGGCGAGTCTTCGACCTGATCCGCCGCGCGATCCTGCTCTTTGCGGCACGGATGGCGCCGCAGCGCGGAGGGTCAGAGGCCCGCCGCGCACGAACGTCCTGAGGCCCATGACTGGCCCTTCCGACACGATAGAGTCCCAGCGAATCGTTTAAGCATGATGCCACGGCATGCCGATAAACTGCATGCATCCAGACCTGCTATCTCTGCGTTCTCTTCCCGTTTGGGGCTGTGAATTTGGGCAGACTGGAGGACATGGCCAATGGAATCGAAACACCTTCAAACAATCGCGCACGGACTGATCCTGGTTTCGGTCATGTTGGCGGTCATTGCTGCCGCCCTGTGGTTCAAGTCCGATGCCATCGAGTCCAAGGTCCAGGCCCAAGTCCGCCTCAACGCCGCCGCACGCGACGAGGGCGGCGTGCCGGACTCGGGCAGGCAGCGGCTCCAGCTTGTCGAAGAGATGCAGACGCTGAACCGGCGGGTGGCTGATCTGGAGCGGGGCCTGCGCGAAGGAGCTTTCGTGATCCAGACGATTGAGGCGAAGGCCGGGCAGAAGCCGCGCGCCGCGGAAGAGGCTAAGGAAACCGAGAAATGAAAACCGTGCAACATCCGGGGATGCCGTTCGGATTCTCCCTCCTGGAGATCCTGGTGGTGATCGTGATTCTGGCCATCATCGCCGCGGTGGTGGTCCCGAGTATCGGGTCGGGTGCGGACAGCCAGGCGATCGGCGCCGCGAGGACCGTGAAGTCGGACCTTGAAGTGGCGCGGAGCCTGGCCGTGACGACGCAGCAGCCATACTCGCTCGTCTTCAGCCCGGACCGCCAGTCCTACAAGGTGGTGGCCAATTACGCGGGGGGCGCTTACGCCTCGGCCGTGGCCGTGGCGCATCCGGTGGTGGCCAAGAAGCCCTTCGAGGTGAACCTGGCCTCGCTGAACGGCATGTCCAGCGTAACGGTCGTGAGCGCGTCGTTCGGCGGGGTGGCGTACGTGACGTTCAATGCGCAGGGCGATCCGTCGGCCGGCGGAATCGTGACACTGCGTGCCGGCGCCACGCAGATGCAGATCGAGGTGGCGGCGCTGACGGGCACGGTCACCGTGACGCGTGTCGCCGGCTAATCCGGCGGTTGTGAGGGAGTTGGCGGTGAGGCAACTGCCCATCGGTTTGGACATCGGGACGACGACGGTGCGGATGCTGCAACTCGGGGGCAGCGAGCGCGACCTTCGCGCCGTGGCGGCCGCCAAGTTCGTGCTCCCGCTGGAGGTCAAGGGCGATCCGAAGCGCCGCCGCGAGTTCATCGTGGAGGAAGTGCGCCGGGCCAGGAAAGAAGGCCGGTTCCGCGGACGCGAGGCGGTGATGGCCCTGCCCTCCGGCACCCCGGCGATCCGCAACATTCGCATGCCGAAGATGCTCAACGAGGAGTTGACGACAGCGGTCAACTGGGAGGCCCAAAACAAGTTTCCTTTCGACACGGCCACGGCGGTGATCCAGTACATGCGGGCCGGCGAGGTCCGCCAGGGCGACCAGCTCCTGGATGAGATCATCCTGCTTGCCGTGCCTCGCGCCGAGGTGGACGGCCAGATCCAGATGGCCGCCGAGGCGGGCCTCGATCTGGTGAGCCTCGACGCCCAGGCGGCCGCCGTGTTTCGCGGTTTCGAACGGTACCTGGGCCGCCGCGAGGACGAGGGCGTCGTGAACGTGTACGCCGACATCGGCGCCCAGACGACGGTGGTGATCTCTCGCGGGCGCGACCTGGTTTTCGTCAAGACGATTCCGATCGGCGGTGCGGTGTTCAACCGCGCGGTGGCGGAGTGCCTGGAACTGGTGCCGGCGGAGGCCGAAGCGCTGCGGCGGCGCCTGGGGTCGCCGCGGCGGACCGAGCAGGCCGAGGCCGAGGATTCCGCCCGGGTCACGCGTGCGGTCGCCGATGCCATGCGTCCGCACGTGGAGGACCTGGCGGACGAGATCGGCCTGTGCCTGCGTTACTACGGTGTGACCTTCCGCGGCCCTCGCATCGAGAGCCTCACGTTTGTCGGGGGCGAGGCCCACGATCCGAGCGTCCCGGCGGCACTGGCCCAGCGGCTGGGCATGGAACCCCGGATCGGCGACCCGTTTCGCGGCGTCCGGGCGGACCACCTGGGCCGCGCGCTGGACCGGCGCGGCATCCGCGCGGAATGGGCGACGGCCTTCGGCCTGAGCCTGAAAGGGTTCTACTTGGAGGCGCAGTTTACGGCGGGGTATGCCGCCTGAAAGGCGGAGGAGCATTACGTGCGGGAACTCGAGTTCTTGCCGGAAGACTACATCCGGGCGCACTTTCGGCGGCGCATCGGCTTCATCCGCTCCTGGCTGCTCCTGGCCCTGGGGCTGGCGATGGTGCTGTGGAGCCTCCAGATGGGCGCATGGGTCCGCGAGGCGCAAGCCGAGCTCCTGGCGCTGCAAAACGCCGGGGCGGCTGTCGAAGGCGACGTCAGCAAGGTCCGGCTGCTCCGGGCCGAGGCGAAGGCGTACGACCGCCGGCTGTCTCTCGTTCAGACCCTCCGGGCCCAGACGAACTTCACGGACGTGCTTGTCGATCTGGCAGCCGTCCTGCCGGACAGCGTCGTGCTGGAAGACATGACCATGGGCTATGCTGGGACCGGGGCGGGCAAGGGGCCGGTGCTGTGCCTGCGCGGCGCCGCGGCGACGGAGACCACCGTGACCCAGATGCTCTCCGCCCTGGAGCACTCGAAGAAGTTTGAGCGGCCGGTGCTTGTGGAATCCAAGCCTTACAGCCGGGAAGACGCTGAGCGGCGGTCCTTCGTGCTCGAAGTCGACCGGGTGTCGGCGGTCCCGGCCAAGGAGCGGTAAACGTGGCGGCGGGCGCGAGTCAACGCAAACGGTGGGCGGTGGATCGGCAGCAACTGCTGATCCTCCTGGTGGGGGCGGTCATGGTCGGCAGTTTCGTCCTGTTCGTTCTCTGGCCCAAGCAGTGCGAGCTGACGGCGCTGGGCGTGGCGGTGGCGCAGGAGCGCGGCCTGGTGAACCAGAAGGTCGTCACCAGCCGCGAGGGCGTCTATGTCTCGGCACGGATTCCCAGCCTGCGGATGGCCAAGGACCTGTGTGAGCGCCGCCTGCCCACGGAGCCGCGCGTGGCCGACTTCCTCCGGATGGTTGCCGAGTGCGTCGCGACGGAGCCCGGCGTGACCCATGAGATTCAGCGGGGCGAGACGGCGAGGGCGTCGGCGGCCCCGCCGGCCGTCCCCGTCACGTTGCGATTGGCCGGCCCCCTGGAGGCCGTTTACCGGTGCCTGGCGCGGATCGAGGGCCTGGAGCGTTTGAACCGCGTCAGCCGTGCGCACATCGCCGCGGGATCCGGCCCCGGCCAGGTGGTCGCCGAGACGGAGATCCTGGTGTACTACCTGCCCGCGGACGGCGACCCCGCGCCCCGCGCGACGGCCGGCGCCGGCGGGCGGCAGGCGGAGGCGGCAAAAGGATGAACGCAACGGAACCGACAACCGGCACGGCGCCACGGTGGCGAGTCGCCGCGGCGACCCTTCTGGCCTGGTTGGCCGGACGGCAGCGCGGTCGGTGGGCCACGTGCCGCGGACGCTGGATCAAGACCCTCTTGACAGCGGCGCTTCTCGTGACCGGGCTGAGCGCCTGGGCGGTGGCCCTCGTTCAGCCGTGGACCGGCCGCGCGCCCAACTGGGACGTGATGACTCTGACCTCCACCGTAGACGCGGCGAGGGTGCGGGCGGCTTCAGCCGAGGTTCTGAAGCTCGTGCCGGCGTACGTGCCGCCGACGCCGAAGCCGCTGCGCCGCAACCTGTTCGAGGGGGCGCGCCCGGCGTCCGCATTGCCGCCCGCGCCGCCGGCAGCCGGCGCGGCGGCGGGTGTGCAAGGACTTCCCGGCGAGGGTGGCGTGCCCACAGTCTGCCCGCCTGTTGGCGGGCCGCCGTTGCGTGCGCATGTCTCTGGTGAGTGGAGCAGCATGCCCAGCGAACGACGCGCTGGGCATGCCGCCGTCGATGACCAAGCCGTGCCCGTGCCGCCGCCGCAAGTGCTGGCGGTCGTGAAGGGGTTGAAGCTCGAGATCATCCTGATCACCCCGGAGGGC
>Ga0315281_10008290_pt1 | contig 14535 bp, 13 predicted proteins | sample YL17G07_0_MG_FD_204540 | JGI IMG/M metagenome (GOLD analysis project Ga0315281, IMG submission 204540) | Sediment microbial communities from Yellowstone Lake, YNP, Wyoming, USA - YL17G07_0 | ecosystem: Environmental > Aquatic > Freshwater > Lake > Sediment | place: USA: Wyoming | collected...
TAACCGGTTGCCCCTTTTTAACGAAGCGAGAAATGCCTCCAATAGCCTCCAATGCCTTTCTTGTGGCAGCTACAGGTTCACCAGAAATCACTGCGAGGTCATATTCTTCCGTTGCCAACGAAAAAGAGGGGCTACCGATAAGGCCTAAAGCCACGCCTGCAACTGCTGTCTTTAAAAACTGACGACGTGTAATTTTTTGATTTTGTTTACCCACGATTATTCCCTCTTCTATATTTCACATGTATTTCTGTAGCGTCGGCATTTATTGCCGACGGAATCTCTTCGCCCCCAGTAAATGAGGGCGCTACAGATTCTCCCTTTTATTTGTTAATCCCTCTCTTGTTTTAATATAGGGAGGTCCGAAAATGTTTCTCAAACAAGAAATTCCAACGGAACGTCCCTAAGACGAACCACATCTCGGATCTTCCCCGAAACATTAAATCCAATGGAACACTTCACTGGACATTGGCCACAATCCTCGCAGACCCTGTTTGGCAGATTCAAAGACATTATTAGGTCTTGGGCGAGTGCGAGATTTCGGTAGCCGTAAGTATACATGTAGGCGCGCATCAGATCAGGGATGGGGAGATGCTCCGGACACTGTCCCAAACATTGCCTGCAACCCTGACAGTATAATCCACGGATAGAAGCTTCTTTCTGCAACTCTATTTTTTCAGGTTCGGTGAGGGTCAGATCTTCCATGATTGAAAGGTCAATTTCCATTTGATCAAAGGTGGTGAACCCGGGAACAACCGTATGAACGTTCGGATCCTGAAGAATCCATTTCAGCGAAGCAGTGATATTTTTCACTGTTGGCGGTTGCTGATTGCCCCCCCGAATCGCTTTCATTCCGATAATTCCAAGGCCTGCCTGAGAGGCTTTGGCAATTGCATTTCTCACTTCTGCATAATGTTTTTGTTTGAAGTTATAGGCCGTTAGGATGACATCGTACGCTTTCGAATCGGTGGCGGCATGAATGACCTCTGGTTCGTTCGTGTGAGTGGAGATTCCGGTGAATCGGATTTTTCCGTCTTTCTTCGCCTTATCGAACGCCTTGAGGGCTGGCTCAAACATGACCGATTCTTTCCTGGATACCCCATGCAGATGGAGGATGTCCACATGATCGAGGCCCAGACGCTTCAAACTAAGATCCAGCTTCTTGAGAAACTCCTCGGTGGTCGCGCCTTCCGTGTAGAGACCTGTTGTTCGGTCCTGGGGAAGACTCACTTTGCTGGCAATGTAATAGGAATCTCTGGGGCGCCCCTTGATGACTTCTCCGATCACTTCCTCATTTCGACCTGCCATATAAGCATGGGCAGTATCCAGGAGTAATACGCCAGAATCCAGAGCCGTCCGGATAAGATTAGGATTATCAGTAAGCATAACCCCCATATTAATCACAGGGATCTTTAACCCTGTTTTTCCGAGGGTTCGATAAACAAATTTCTTTTCTTTCCCCTTCGCATCAACAACTCTAATCTCCTGTTTCATATCGATCTGAGGAAGAAAAAATAATCCCCCAAATCCAGCGAGCGTTGATTTCATAAAATCTCTTCTACCGATCAATTTTTCATCCATTCTACATTCTCTTTCTCCCCCTGTCAGCATAGCATATTTAAACTTTAGGCACTTTAGTCACTTGTCAGTTTCTTTTCTGTAATTCTTCTTCAAAGAGTTTGAGGTATTTTGATCGAAGGCTGGGAATATTTAAGTTAAGTATACCCCATATATATCCCCCTCGCCAGTAAAGTTCAATTTCTCCATGATGAGGATCTGGGATAAGGTAACGTCCCTCTACAACATCCTTCCTGGGACTTCCAGTTTGTTGGACATATTTCTGAATCATATCCTTACACTCATCCTTACCCGCACCTTCAATGACAAAGAGTTTAAATTTCGTCCCGGAAAGTTCGTAATCCGCAGTAAAAGCAGAATGTAAAAATGAATATCCCAGAAAGTTTTTGTTAATAAATTTTTCGGAATTTTTCTTTTTCCCCTCTTCTGGGAAGGAAGATAAAATGGAGGGAAGCCTTCCCTTCTCTCCTAAATTCTCAGCAACTTTTTTAGCAAAGGTGAGCAGGATTTCCTGATCTTCAGCTCCAGTATTGAAGCTATTTATCTTCACATAGTATGACCCAGTTAAAAAGTTAAGAACATTTTTTTCAACATACCCCTGAGCCCCGATATTTATAAAGTTTGTATCAGAGAGACGTTCCTGACTGTAGATTCCGAAGGCGTGAGTGGAGGTTTTATGCCGATAGACATCAATAATGACAGAGGCTTTCTTTTCATTCAGATATTCCGCTACTTCCAATTCCTGAAAATCATACATCAAATAAAGATCCGCCGCTCCGTTGATATATTCGTAAAGATTTTTTGGAATGAATGTCTGAATCTCCCCTGATTGTTTCCATCCTTTTATCTCAGGAAATCTAAAGTCCTTTGCCTCCGCCCCCGAAACCCACAAAAAAATAATTAATCCCAATATCAAGCAAACGGTTTTCATCATTTCACTTCCTTTCTTTTGGGATACAGTTATAAGTAAAGGGGGAAGCTTTAGCCTCCCCCTTTAAGTGAATTATATTTTATATTTTAACACAAAGGATGGTTTGAAGGCATCTATCATGCAATAAATTCAGTCGGAACATCCCGGAGACGCGCCACATCCCGGATCTTGCCTGGCACATCAAATCCAATGGAACATTTGACAGGACACACACCACATTCCTCGCAAACTCGTGGTGGCAACCCCAAAGAGACAACAAGTTCTTGTGCAACAGCAGGTCTTCGATAGCCGTAGGTATACATATATGCTCGCATGAGGTCCGGGATTGGGAGTCTGGCAAAACATTGTTTTTCGCATTGCCCACAGCCCTGGCAATATAGACCGGGTAGAGAGGCTTCCCGTTGCAAATCATCCTTTTCAGAATCAGTGAGGGTGAGATCTTCCATGACTGCGAGGTCGATATTTATGTGATCGAAAGAAGCAAATCCTGGAACTGTGGTATGAACATTAGGATCTTGGAGAACCCATTTTAGCGCTGCACTGGCATTTACCGGCCTCAGTATGTCAGAACGCCCCCCCGTTCCACCCATAACTTTCATAGCAACAATCCCCAACCCAGCCTGGGCTGCTCTTGCAATGGCTTCCCTAACCTCAAGATGATGCTTCTGTTTGAAATTGTAAGCTGGCATGACGAAATCATAAAACTTTGAATCAGTGCATGCCTGAATTACCTCTGGTTCGTTCCGATGGGTCGAAACGCCTACAAATCGAGCCTTTCCATCTTTTTTCGCCTTTTCCATACTATTTAATACTGTCTCATGGAGAACCATTTGCCTATTCATTGCATTGTGGGAGCAAAGAAAATCAACATAATCCAATCCTAAACGTTTGAGGCTGATGTCCAGCATTCTCAAAAAGGTTTCTTCTTTTGCTGCAGGACTTAAAGCACCTGTAATAATACTACGGGGAAAGGGTATTTTGGTCGATATGAAATAAGAATCACGGGGCCGTCCTTTGATAACTTCCCCAATCATTTCTTCATTTTTGCCCGCCATGTGTATGTGGGCCGTTTCCAGGTGATTAATACCGGAATCCAGTGCTGCCCGAAAAAGTGCTGGGTCAATGGCGTACATCCCTCCCATGCTGATCACCGGAAGTTTAATTCCTGTTTTCCCCAGGGTACGGTAAATAAACTTCCTCTTTTTCCCTCCTTTTTCTTCGACCTTTTCTTCCTGTTTTAGAACACCGGATGCAAGCAGAGGAAATCCAGTGACACTTACAAGTGTTGACTTCATGAAGTTTCTTCTATTCAATAATTTCTCAGACATAGGTTCCTCCTCTCATTAAGTGCGTGGCGCAAAGAGCAGCGCACAATACTTGTTCCACAATCTGGGTTCAGAAATTGGTTCATTTCAATTTCACATCAGCATCCGCCTGTTGGAGCCTCATATAAGGGACATAGATCTTCATGAACTCTTTCTGCGATTTCCATACCTTCTGGAACATGGGGTCTTTCACGGCGTCATACTGGGCGACAAACCTATCGAGGATTTCCTGCTGTATCTCTTTAGAAAACTTGGTAATATTAACTTTTCCCTCATCCCTTAGCATCTTAGTAACTTTGGCATCATCCAGGGCCCAGCGGGTTAAGGATCTTGCCATTGCTACATCACACGCTCCCTTTACTATTTCTTTGAGATCGGAGGGCAGGGCATCCCATTTTTCATTGTTTACAATGAGTTCTAAAAAAGCTGCCATATCTTGAATTCCAGGGAAATAACAGGACTTAACCACTTGGTGAAAACCCAAGGACATATCCACCCATGGGGTGTTCTCCTCTGCGACATCAAGTGTTCCTTTAAGGATGGCCGTTCTTACCGCCGCGGCATAAGGTTCCTTTATTGGGGATGTTCCAAGATCGGAAAGGATCTTCCCCCAGATCAAATCACCCGTTCGGTGCCAGACTCGATCACTTGTTCGGTACTTGAGACCCTTGAAATCATCCATGGCCTCTATTTTCTTAGTTGTCCATCCTCCAACCTTGGCCCAGCCTATACCAGCAGGAAATACTTTCAGCGTATTCCCATAAGTTTCCTGCCACAATTGTTTGCCTCCATAGGCATGCATCCATGTGAAATACCCCATCAGGTCAAAAAAGGCCGGTGTCCCGGCAAAAAGTGCGGCTGCTGGATACTTGCCAACTACTAAACCAGGCCAGGTATAGGCTGCGTCTATGGCGCCGCTTTGAACGTTTAGGTGGAGGTCGGGGAAAACTTCACCTGGGGCAGCAGCGGTGAGGTTAATCTTGATCCGTCCACCGCTCATCTTGGAAATATCCTCTGCCCAGATTTGCACCGTTTTGCTCTCCCCGGTGCCTGGAAAGAATGGTGAAAAGACCTTCCATGTCACAACCGGGTCGGCTGCAAGAGAAATTTGGTTTCCCATCACCAAAGAAAAGAATACAAACCCAAATAGTCCAATAAATGAAAGCTTTTTCATCTTCCCCTCCTTTCTGGTCATTAGATTAAATCCGTTGGAATGAGTGTCAATGGTACGGTTCAATTCTTAATAAAGAGGAATTTAAGAAACAAAATTTAAAAAGGGGCCTCCAAAAGGATTCAAGAATCCCCCTGGAGGCTTCATTGGGGCATCTTCTTGGGATCCCATTTCATAATTTCCTCCACCCCCACCCATCCCCTCCCCCGTCAAGGGGGAGGAAGAATAGTGGCTTAATAGTTTAGCTTTCCCCGGCAGTATTAATGGATGAATACACCATCCAAAGGCCGGGATGTCGCCCCACATCAGCGTTTGATATGGAACCATTAGCCTACTCGTGGGACTCCATCGGAAAAACCTTTTTAAAAATCAGGAATTTAATTTAGGAAAAATTATGAGGATTGTATTGACTGCGGATCCCCCCCTCCCCCAATGCCTCCCTTTTAGTGCAAACTTTATCGCTTGTCAATATAATAATTTTCACATATCGGCAACTTAGGTCATGCCTCCCTTCATCAAATTGGATTTCATTCGGTTGTTTTTTATCAGACTGCCTAAAATCCAACAAAAAACTCTTTTCAAACGATTACCTGGGTAATGATCATTCCAACAGAAATCCTCCCCAACTATTTAATAATTTTAGAAAAAACAAATATTTTCTATTCACTCATCAACTGGCACAAGGATTGCTCATATGATTTAATCTCGTCTTTAAACTGGAGGTTAGTTTCCATTGAACGGAGTTGTTCCTATAAGATCTAGTCGTGTGGCGGCCACCAAGAAAACCCCAAGCCCACCGGGCAAGCTCCTAATTTCCCTTGAAAGGAAGCTCAAAGAGTTCACGGTTCTTTACGAAATCAGTAAGCTGATTGGGTCCACTCTAAACTGCCAGGAAATCTTTTCCGATATACTCAGTATTTTCAACACTCACCTGGGGATGAATCGGGGAACGGTCACCCTATTAAATCCCGCCAGTGGAGAATTAGAAATTCGAGCAGCTCATGGGATGACTGAGAAAGAAGTTAAAAGGGGAAGGTATCTGGTCGGGGAGGGGATCACTGGGAAAGTGGTAGAAACGGGAGAGCCTGTGGCTGTCCCTCAAATCGAAAAGGAACCACTCTTTCTAAATCGAACCCGATCCAGAGACAATCTCAAGAAGGGTGATATCTCTTTTATCTGTGTGCCTATCAAAAATGGTCCGAACGTCCTGGGTGCATTAAGCGTCGATCGCCTTTTCAGCGAAGATATTGCTTTCGAAGAAGATGTTCGCCTTCTCTCCATCATTGCCTCCATGATCGCTCAAGGTCTCAAGATCCAGCAGATGGTCCAGGATGAAAAGAAACAACTTTTGAGTGAGAACATCACCCTTAAGGAAAAATTAAAAGAGAGATACAGTCTCTACAATATTGTGGGGACAAGCAATAAGATGACTGAAGTCTTTCAAATGATTGAGAGGATCGCGAACACGGATGTAACCGTTCTCATCCGAGGTGAAAGCGGTACCGGGAAAGAGTTAGTAGCAAATGCTATCCATTTCAATAGCTCTCGAGCCTTGAAGCCTTTCTTAAAACTGAACTGCGCAGTCCTTCCAGACACACTCATCGAGAGCGAACTTTTCGGACATGAGAAGGGAGCCTTTACAGGAGCAACTGAGCAGAGGATGGGGAGATTTGAAAGGGCCGATGGCGGAACTCTTTTTCTTGATGAAATTGGAACATTAAATTTTACTGCGCAGGCGAAGCTCCTGAGAGTTCTTCAAGAGAGGGAATTCGAAAGGATTGGAGGAAACCGAACGTTCCGGGTGGATGTCCGTATCGTCGCTGCAACCAGTAAGGACTTGGAGAGATCAATTGAGGAGGGAACTTTCAGGGAAGACTTATATTACCGTCTGAACGTATTCCCCATCTTCATGCCCGCTCTACGGGAGAGGAAGACAGATATCCTCCTCCTTGCAGATTATTTTGTTGAAAAATTCAACCAAAAACATAAAAAAGATGTCCGAAGGATCTCAACCCCAGCCATTGACATGCTTATTCAATACCATTGGCCAGGTAATGTGAGAGAACTCGAAAATTCTATTGAGAGAGCTGTCCTTTTCTGCACTGATCGGGTTATCCATAGCTATCATCTTCCCCCTACCCTTCAAACCGGAGAGCGATCTGGCACAATTCCTTCACTCTCTTTTGAAGAAGTAATGCAAAGCTATGAGAAGGAACTCATTATCGATGCTCTCAAAAATTCCAGGGGAAATATGGCCGAAGCGGCCAGGCTTCTTAATACCACGGAGAGGATTGTATCTTACAGCGTAAAGAAGCTTCAAATCAATCCAAAGTCTTATCGTCCCTAATCCCACAAATTTGTGGGTTTTCTCCTTTTTTACAACAAAATTGTTGCTTTTATTTTCCTCTCTAATTCCATTTCCATCCTCACTTCGACTTTTTGCTTCAATCAAAAAATAGTTTGAATTTGAAACCTTAGATTTCATTCCCTGTCGATAAAATTTCTTTGGCATCATTCTTGATAAAGTCTGAAATAGAAATTTGAAAGTTAAGAAAAGAATCATTATTCAAAAATCAAGCTGAAGGAGGAAGAAAATGTCAAGGGTCCAGAGATTTTCAAACAAAAGATTGGATTCTACCCTTTCGGGGAAACCTTTAAGGATACGGGAGGGTTTATATAAGCAGTTACGTGAGCGCGAATGGATTTTTAATAGGATGGAAAATAATTTGATTTTCTTAATTCACAAAAATGGAGCTTATGGTGTGGTCGTAGGAATCGAGGACATTGATTGGAATGAATGATAAACGTAGCTCTCTGCACACAGGCTTCTTCTTTTGGTAGCAGAAGAACGATGAATCAGTTTTTCATGCGGAAAGACCAACCCCTTCAAGGAGGTAAACACTTATGGCAAAGAGATTTATAAGCATGATTATTTTAGGGGGTATTTTTGCCGGTTTGCTCATGCTCGGCATTGGACAGGCGGAGGAAACAGCCCCTGCTCCAGCTGCGGCATCAACCGCTCCTGCGCTCAAACCTGATCCGTCCGGTGTGAATACAGGCGGGGCAGCAGACGTGGTCGGGGCCACTGCCGGTGCACCGACTGCGGACGACATGAAGAAATGGGCAACGAATGAGCCGCTTGCCATGAAATTGGCAGATGTCGTGGGCCATAACAGGATCGCCATTAATATTGTGTGGACACTTCTCTGCGGTTTTCTCGTCTTTTTCATGCAGGCGGGCTTTGCCCTGGTGGAGACCGGTTTTACGAGGGCGAAGAATGCAAGCCATACCATGGCAATGAACCTCATGGTCTTTGTCTTTGGTGTGCTCGGTTACTGGGTCATGGGATATGCACTCCAGATGGGCGGTGTCGGTGCCGGGCCCCTCGCCGGCGGAACAGGATTATTGGATGGTGAATTCACCTTGCACCTCTTCGGAAAGGACTTCGGGCTCTTCGGCACAAAGGGATTTTTCCTTTCAGGTGTGGCCTATGATGCTTCGATTATCACACTCTTTCTGTTCCAGGTTGTCTTCATGGATACTGCGGCCACCATTCCGACCGGTGCCATGGCTGAGCGTTGGACATTTAAGTCATTCGTCATTTTCGGGTTCTTTATCTCTATGATCACATACCCGTTTTATGCAAATTGGGTGTGGGGCGGCGGGTGGCTGTCACAGCTCGGCAAGAATTTCGGTCTCGGTCATGGGGTCCTCGATTTCGCCGGCTCCTCAGTGGTTCATATGGTTGGGGGTGTTTCAGCCCTTGCGGGAGCAATCGCGCTCGGGCCAAGAATTGGGAAATATAACCCCGATGGAACTCCGAATGCAATACCAGGACACCATATTCCGATGGCTGTGCTCGGGACCTTAATACTCGCCTTTGGGTGGTTCGGGTTCAATCCTGGCTCGACACTCGCCGGCACTGATTTGAGAATCGGTGTGGTGGCGGTAAATACGATGCTTGCGTCCGTAGCAGGTTCCTTCTCGGCAATGCTCTATATGTGGATCTTTTACGGAAAGCCGGATATATCGATGTCTGCGAATGGACTTCTTGCAGGACTCGTTGCAATCACCGCGCCCTGCGCATTCGTGAATACAGTTGGAGCGGTAATTATAGGGCTTGTTGCCGGAGTCCTTTGTTGTGCGAGCGTTTTCTTTGTCGAACGTAAACTGAAGGTCGACGATCCTGTAGGCGCAATATCTGTTCATGGCACGTGCGGCGCTTGGGGACTCATAGGTCTGGGACTTTTTGCCGATGGCACATATGGTGACGGCCTGAACAACGTTGCCGGTACGGTAAAAGGGCTGTTTTATGGTGGCGCATCACAGTTCGTGGCGGAGATTTGCGGTGTTGTTGTGAACTTCGTCTTTGTTTTCGTCTTGATGTACGTATTCTTTAAGCTGCTCGATAAAGTAATTCCCCTGAGAGTATCCGAGGAAATAGAGTTCGAAGGCCTCGACGCCAGCCAAGTGAGTGTCACCGCATATCCTGACTTCAGTATTACGAAGACCCACGGATAGGAGGGAACATGAAGAAAATAGAGTGGAAACACTATATCCACTTGGCAGGAAAACAGGAGGATTCAAAATCTGATCTCAAAGCTGTTTCAAAAAAGGAGAACAAGATGAAAAAAATATCTCTTTCCACATTGACACTCATCATTTTATTCCTTCCCGCGGCGATTTCCTTTGCAACACCTTCGACAACCTATTGGACCCCAATGACCCTGGATATTCAGCCTTACGGCGTTCTTCACATCGGCGGGGACAATTATTTTACTATTCTCGGAAAACATGGCGGCCATGTACGTACTTTCACGCCAGATTTTGGTCCTGAAATAGGGGTGTTGCCTTTTGACAAGGTGCAGATGGAAGTTGGTTTTGACTATCTAGGAGGGGCTGATTACCCGTGGTTTTTCAACGCCAAGATAGGTTCACCCGAGGACTCCTTTTTTAAAGGACAACCCGCCCTTGAAGTCGGTATCTTCAACGTAGGCACTAAGACGAGCGGCCCGTCCCGGACTGATTTTAATATAGTCCATTTCCTAATTGGGAAGACCCTTCCAGCCAACTTGGGTCGTTTGACTGTCGGGCCGTATATCGGCAACCACTCCGCTCTAGTTTCAGGCACTGGTAAGCGTGAAAATATCGGTTTCATGGTAGGTTATGACCACGGTTTTATTCCCGCAAAGGACAAAGACGGCAATGAGTACAATAAACTTGTTCTCGCCGCTGACTATGCGACCGGTAAGAACGCTCTGGGTGGTGGAGGGGTGGGCCTCTACTATTATTTCACAAAGGACATCAGTCTCCTCACAGGGCCTGTTTGGTTCAATGATCAAGGACTCAACGGTAAATGGAAATGGACGATCCAGCTGGATATTAACACTCCACAACTATTCAACTGGTTTCAGAAGAAAAAACCTTAATGTTGCGTCGGAGGTAAGTCCCGGGTTGTGGGATGTTATACGAGTTACGCCGACTGTAAGAATAGAGATACGAAGAGGGAGGCAAATCTCATGAAAAAGATCGAAGCGATTATCAAGCCATTTAAGTTGGATGAAGTGAAGAATGCATTGACCAAAATCGGTGTTCAGGGGATGACCGTTACCGAGGTCAAAGGATTTGGAAGACAGAAAGGCCACACGGAATCCTATCGGGGAACCGAATATGCCATTGATTTTTTACCTAAGTTTAAAATCGACCTCATCATTACCGATGAATTGGTCACTCAAGTGATAGAGACCATCGAAAGGACTGCCAAGACAGGAAAGATTGGAGATGGTAAAATTTTTGTATCACTCGTTGAAGAGGTAATCCGAATTCGGACAGGTGAACGCGGAAAGGAAGCAATCTGAGTTTATCATGTTCTATTTACCTCTTTTATCCCCGGTTTAACGCACCAATACTTTCTGGAAATATTGGTTGTTTTTTAGCAGGGTGCCTAAATTTCGGCAAGAATTTCTTAAAAAACGTTTCAAAAGAATACAAATATCCCTGAGGTCGTTCCCGCCAACTCTTCGATAATTTTAATAAAACCCCATTAAGGTCCAGCCTTCTAACAACTGGCATGAGGATTGCTCATTAAAAAAAGATAATGTAGCGGTGGCATTTACTGCCGACGAGAACCGCATTGGAATAAGATAATCGCCCCCATTAAATGGGGGCGCTACAATTGGGTAAATAATATGAATGTCTTAATCATCAAGCATGTTGATATTGAGGGGCCGGGGTTGATTGAGAATTGCTTGAAGCAGGAAAATATTCTCTATCAGATTCTCAATCTTAATTCCAATATCCATCTCCCCAAACTTGACGATTTCACCCACATCATCATTTTGGGAGGGCCAATGAATGTTTATGAGGAAGATCGTTACCCCTTTCTCAGAAAAGAAGATCTCTTTATCAAGGAAGCGATTCAGAGAGGGAAATTCATTTTAGGAATTTGTCTTGGAGCTCAATTGATAGCAAAAGCACTCGGTGCAAAGGTCTCCAAAGCGCCTGTAAAAGAAATTGGATGGTACGATGTCTCCTTGACAAGAATAGGTTCGCGTGATCCTCTCTTTTCCAACCTACCAAAAAGATTTCCTGTATTTCAATGGCACGAGGATACCTTTGAGATACCCAAAGCAGGGAAACTGGTCGCTACCTCAAGCCTTGTTCCTCATCAGGCTTTTCGATATGGAGATAATGCTTACGGCCTCCAGTTCCATCTCGAATTGACTGAGGACATGATCCAGGAATGGATGGAAACTTACGAAGAAGAATTCAGGAACGCCCAATCCTCTCCTTTCTCAAAAACTGAAATCCTGACCGAAACCGAGATAAAAATCGAAACCTATACAAGAAGGGGAAGGCAATTTCTAATGAACTTTTTCAGGTAAACTACGATGAGTCATTGGGTCATTAGGTTATTAAGTCATAAAAGAGTCAAGCCATATTAAGTTGGAGGGGTCAAATGAAAAAGATTTTATTTCTAATTCTTTTATTTATTTTTTTAGCCGGGACAGTTGGTTTTGCTGAAGAACTTAAGGGAACGATACCCTCTCAGCAGGCTCCTGTTGTGGCTCCACCACCTGTTCAGGCTACTTCAACTCTATCAAAAGTGGATACAGGAGATACTGCATGGATTTTGATTTCTTCTGCTTTGGTCATGCTGATGACACCCGGGCTCGCCCTCTTTTATGGCGGAATGGTGAGATCAAAAAATGTCCTCGGGACGATCATGCAAAGCTTTATTGCCCTATGCGTGATCACCATCCAGTGGGTACTTTACGGGTACAGTCTTGCATTCGGCCCTGATATCGGCCATATCATTGGAAGTCTTGACTGGGTTGGACTCAGGGGCGTAGGGCTTGATCCTTTTCCCGATTACTCTGCCACGGTCCCTCATCAGGCATTTATGATCTTTCAGATGATGTTCGCTGTAATCACCCCTGCCCTGATCACCGGCGCATTTGCTGAAAGATTCAAATTCAAGACCTACCTTCTATTCCTCATCCTTTGGGCAACATTCGTCTATGATCCTCTTGCACATTGGGTTTGGGGAACAGGAGGTTGGATCAAAAATCTTGGCGCCCTTGATTTCGCCGGGGGGCTCGTCGTTCACATCAGTTCAGGAATGGCTGCATTGGCTGCGGCTCTTGTCGTCGGAAAAAGAAAGGGGTATGGAGATGAACCCATGCCTCCGCATAACCTCACCATTACACTTCTGGGGGCTGCATTGCTCTGGTTCGGCTGGTTTGGCTTTAATGGTGGAAGTGCAGTGGCCTCCGGTTCTCTCGCCACCTCTGCCTTTGTAGTGACACATATTTCAACGGCTGCTGCTGCCCTTTCATGGATGATTGCTGAATGGGCCTACAGAGGCAACCCAACTGTTCTTGGGGCAGCCTCAGGCGCAGTCGCTGGGCTCGTTGCCATTACGCCTGCATCAGGTTTTGTAGGACCAGTATCGGCCATCATCATTGGACTTGCTGCAGGTGTGGTATGCTATTTTGCCATTAACCTCAAAACCAAACTCGGATACGACGACTCTCTTGATGTCGTTGGCGTTCATGGTGTGGGTGGTACATGGGGCGCATTGGCCACAGGACTGTTTGCATCAAAAGCAATTAATTCAGCGGGAAATAACGGGCTCTTCTTTGGCAATCCCTCACTCATTGGCATCCAGGCATTGAGTGTAGTCTCGGCGTGGGTTTACTCTTTCGTGATGACATTGATCATATTGAAGATTCTTGATTGGACCATGGGCTTGAGGGTGAGCGAAGAGCACGAAGTAAATGGTCTCGATTTGAGTCAACATGGCGAAGCAGGTTATAGTTTTTGAGTTATGAGTTATGAATATTTAGTTCACCTGCAGCAGATAGGCGAACTAATTCAGGAGGCAAGATGAAAAAGATCGAGGCGATTATCAAGCCATTTAAACTGGATGAGGTCAAAAATGAATTATCTAAAATCGGTGTTCAAGGGATGACGGTCAATGAGGTTAAGGGATTTGGAAGGCAAAGAGGTCATACCGAGGTCTATCGGGGGGCAGAATATAAGATCGATTTCCTTCCCAAGGTTAAGATTGAGCTGATCACCAATGACGAAATGGCCCCTCAGGTGATCGAAACCATTGAACGGGCTGCCAAGACAGGAAAGATTGGAGATGGTAAAATATTTGTATCACCCGTTGAAGAGGTGATCCGGATACGAACTGGAGAACATGGAAGAGATGCAATATGAGCCTGAATTTTAAATGCCAATTCAGTTTCATACGATGAAATCAGCAAACTATTGGCTAAAGTCTAAAAATTGAAAGGATGAGATTGTACAATCTCCCGGAGCTTCGCATTAACAAAAACGGGCTCATCGATACCAAAAACCTGATGGCCCAAACTGTATCCGCTCACTCCTCCCCAAGGGAATTCCTTCGCCAAAATTCCGAAATGATCGATGGTCTTGTGAGAAAGGCCTTCCAGAGAGCACAGTCCGAAGTTTCCTCTCCATCTGTCTGCCTCATGGCAGTAGGAGGATATGGAAGGGCTGAGCTCGCCCCTTACTCGGATATTGATCTCCTTCTTCTCTACTCTTCTTCGCAAAAAGAAAAACTTCCACCTTTGGTTGAGAAGACCCTCTACCCCCTATGGGATTTGGGATTGGATGTAAGTTGCAGTTCGAGGTCGATCAACGAATGTCTGAAAATGGCTCAATCGGATTTGCAGGTTAAGACAAGCTTGATCGACGGACGTTATCTCGATGGAGAATACGAATTCTTTCGGAATTTTTATAGTCTCTTCACGAAAAAAGTTCTTCACCGGAAGGTGCGAAAGTTTGCAGAGGGTTTGGCTAAGGACCTTTCCCTGCGCCATCAAAAATACGAAGATCCTGCCTATGTCCTGGAGCCCAATATCAAAGAAGAAGGAGGAGGGTTAAGAGACTTCCAGATTGGACGGTGGACGATTAGGGCGAAATATAAGACGGACCGTTGGGATTCAATCCTCTTTCCGGACCACTCTCGAATGTTAGATAAAAGCATCCAATTCCTCTGG
>Ga0315281_10008292_pt1 | contig 14535 bp, 18 predicted proteins | sample YL17G07_0_MG_FD_204540 | JGI IMG/M metagenome (GOLD analysis project Ga0315281, IMG submission 204540) | Sediment microbial communities from Yellowstone Lake, YNP, Wyoming, USA - YL17G07_0 | ecosystem: Environmental > Aquatic > Freshwater > Lake > Sediment | place: USA: Wyoming | collected...
CATCATCGCGCGGCCCTACGAAGGCTACCCGGAGCACCTCTACCGCGAGGGTGTATCGCTGGTCATGTCCGGGATCAAGAGGAACTCCAGCTCTCCCCTGTCATCGCTCAAGAGCTCAAACTATCTTGACTCCCTGATCGCCAGGCAGGAGGCGATCGATCAGGGGGCCGACGACGCGGTGATGCTCACGACTGCCGGGAACCTCGCCGAGGCGACCTCGTCCAACCTCTTCATGGTGCGGGAGGGAAACGTCTTGACCCCCGATGTCGGATGCGGGTTCCTCCCGGGCGTCACCAGGGAAGCCGTCATAGAGCTGTGCGGCGAGCTCGGCATCACGTGCACACCGGTGATGGCCGGTACCGACGTGCTCCTGTCCGCCGGGGAGGTCTTCCTCACCAGCAGCCTCATGGAGGTAATGCCCGTCAGGCGGATCGCCCGTAAGCAAATCGGGAAGAAATGCCCCGGCCGCGTGACGGCCAGGCTCGCCGAAGCCTACCGCAAACTCGTCGTCCGAGAGCTCGACCTCTGATTATGACACACCGGGGCCTGGCCCCGGTGTGTCACTTCGACTTGCGTTGTGCCTTAGCCATAATGGTATCAAGAATGAAATCAACAAGACGAGGGGCAATCCCGTTCACGCGATACAGGACGTTGTTGCCGAAGCCGGAAATCACCATGAACTTACCCCTCTTGAACTTGCGAAGAAATAGGGAGGCCACGTCGGCGGGAGGTATCAGTCCACCTGATCCCGAGAGCGCATCGGTTTCCGCAGGCCTGGTTTTCTTCTCCTCTTCCAACCCCGGAGTATCGGTGTCGGATGGACAGAGGACCGTCACCTGTACTCCCTTGTCTTTAAGTTCCGCCCTCAGAACCTCGGCGAAGCCTATCAGGGCGAACTTGGCGGGGCTGTAGGTGGAATATCCGAAAAAACCCTTGTACCCCACTCCCGAAGAGGTGAAGGTGACGGCGCTTTCCTCGTGGGCCAGGAGATGGGGAAGGGCCGCCTTGGTAGTATAGACGGCGCCCAGGTAGTCGGTCCTGAGTACCGTCTCGAAATCGTCCACCGCCAGCTTTTCGAAATAACCCGCGATAACGATTCCAGCGTTGTTGACCAGCACATCTATACCGCCTTCCTCGGAAGAGATCCTCTCGATGGTATGTGTAATCCCATCCCGATCCGACACGTCGGACGGGTATCCTTTGATGCGGCGGTTATTCTTCGCGTCCCGGCTCAGCTCTTCTACCGAAGCGTCGAGCTTCTCCTTATTCCTGGCTATGGCGAAAACATTGGCGCCCTCCCCCAAGAAGGCCCGCACTATTTCCTTGCCGATGCCGTATGATCCCCCGGTGACCACCACGTTCTTTCCATCCAGATTTTTCATTCAACACTCCCCTCCGAAACCTCGTGCAGATATCTTATTAACCGTCTCTTGAAAGGCCGACAGTAAGCCCCGTTACTCCTCTTCCGGCGTTTTGGGAGCCTGGCAGATGGGTACGTCAGGCACCTCGTTGCCCATAATCCTCTCTACTGGCCACAGATAGCTCATCTCCCCGACCAGGTGCATCCCGCCCCCGACTTCGAGATCGTGCCCGGTCACGTAGTCGGCGAGCTCCGACGCCAGGAACACCGCGACCTTCGCGACGTCCTCAGGCTGGCCCAGACGCCCGAACGGGATCTGTCGGAGTATGCCCTCTCTGACCTCGGGGATCTCGTGCATCTCATACATGAGCGGCGTTAGGATGGAGCCCGGACTGATGGAGTTCACATTGATGCTGTACGGTCCCAGCTCGAGCGCCGCGGCGCGCGTCAGCTGCCTTACGCCGCCCTTGCTCGCACAGTACGGAATCTCCCCCGCGATGGGCACGATATCGTTAATCGATGAGATGTTGATTATGTTTCCGCTTCCCTTCTCTTTCATCAGCCTCGCGGCCTCGCGCATGCACAGGAAGGTGCCTTTAAGGTTGACGTCGATCACCATGTCCCACTCCTCGACGATGAGCTCGTCGAGCGCGGACATGCATCCGGTCCCCGCGGAGTTGACCAGGATGTCCACCCCGCCGAGCTCCGAGACGGCCCTCTCAAACGCCGCAGCCACCGACTCCTCGCTCGTGACGTCGAGCTCCTGAACTATCGCTTTGCCGCCCGCTTCGACAATCGCGGCGCACGCTTCCCCGGCCAGTTCCACGTCGAGGTCCGCTACCATCACCGCAGCCCCGAGCTCGGCGAACATCGTGGCTATCCCCCTGCCGATACCCGACGCGCCCCCGGTGACAAGCGCCGCCTTGCCGTCAAGACTTATTTCCATCTCGCCCCTCCTATCCGCCGGCTAGAGTTCTTTTCCGGGAGTGTTGTACTGCGCGTACTCTCCCTCGAACTCGGTCGGGACCGACATCAGGACATCCACCCAGCGGTCCGTCGACTTGGATTTCAGGAGCTTGAGGAAGCTCCCCCTGACCTTGAGCCTCCTCAGCGACAGGGCCTTCACCGCGTTCAGCTGGCCCCTGAGGATGTCAACCCAGACGCCGTAGTTTGCGGTCAGGGTGAAGTCGGTGTCACGAACTCCCTGCCAGACCTCTACGACCTCGCCGTCCTTTAGCTGTTCGCCCGCGATCACATCCTCTGACACGCCCTTGTCCGGCTCCGCCTTCATTATCATCGTGTAGGACTCGTTCTCCCCCTTGGCAAGCCTGCGGTACTCCGTGTCCTCGTTGCTCCGCTTCTTGACCTCCTCGAGGTACTCCATCGATCCCAGCTTCATGACCCACCTCCGGTTGACATCAGGTTGCTTGGATTTATCAGGTCAATTACGCCCGTTTAGCATATTCTTATTGAATTGCCACCTCAAGACTATGTGAAGTGGAAATCGGGTGAAGTAGAAATCGGTGCTCGAACGCCTTACTCATAGAAATCCATTTTCGACGTACCAGTCGTAGGCATCGTCCACCATCCTGGACAGCGGCAGGATTCTGTATCCGAGTTCCCTGACCGCTTTCGAGGAATCATAGTAAGCTTTGCAGGACATGAACCTTGCCTGGCCGGGGTTCATTTCCGGAGGTTTCTTGGTGAAGTACGATAGCGTTTCCATGATGTATCCATATAGAACGAAGAGCGATCGAGGCATGTCGTATCTGGGCGCGTGCTTGCCCACCTTTGAAGCGATGGCCTCGAACAGCTCCCTGTATGTGGCGTTTACCCCGGCACAGATATAGTCTTCGCCGGGTTTCCCTTTCACCGCGGATGCGATGTGAGCCTTTGCCACTTCCGCGACATGGCCGAACGCAACCCCTCCGGGGGGGCAGGCGGGCACCTTACCGTCGCGCAGGTCCGCGAACAGCCTGCCGAATTGAAGGGTAAAATCAAAGGGCCCGACCATGCTTCCCGGGTAGATGACGACTACCTCCAGCCCTTTGTCGTTGAACTCCCTGACCCTTTTCTCCCCCTCGCGTTTCGTATCTCCGTAGTTGTACCCCATGTTCGCGTAGTTATATACGCCCCAGTTTTCATCGGTTAAGCCGTCGGGGTTGTAACCGAGAGCATCGATGGTGCCCGTATGGACGAGCCTCTTGACCCCGTTGTCGAGGCAGGCCTCGGCCACGTTGACCGGCCCGAGGACATTTACCTCGCGCTGCCTGTCGTACAACTTCTTCCAGAACGAGGTATCCCCGGCCACGTGAAATACGACCTCAACGTCTTTTATATACTTTCGCGTGTCTTCTTTGACAGTTACGTCCCCGAACACTATCTCGACCGGCAGATCCTGGATATACTTCGTCTCTGAACCATGCAACCCGAGCGCCTTTACTTCCCACTCCTGCGTTACCAGCTCGTGCACCAGGTTCGTCCCCAGAAAGCCCGTTGCCCCGGTCACCAGACACCTCATGTGCCACCTCCGTGTTTGTCCATGCATCGCCATATTAACCCATTCTGGAGTACTCGCGGCCGTCGACATGGGTTCGACATCACCCGGACTCCCCCTCGAAAAGCTCTCTTGATATCGACGAATCAGCGATGAACGCTGGAAGAAGCCGTATAATTAATCGTCAGTGCGACATTGGCCTGTCTGACAGCAGGGCAAGCAGCTGAAAGGGATGGTTCGAATGAGAAGAAAACGGGAACTGGTGCTGATTGTGAGTCTACTGGTCGCGGCGCTTGCGGTCTCTGCCGGCTGCGGGAATAAGGCGAAGAAGATCTCTCCGACGACAACGGGGAGCGAGGTCAAGATTGCGGACTTCGCCTTCAGCCCCGCTACGGTCACGGTCACGGCCGGCATGGAGATCACGTGGATAAACGAGGACAGCACGGTCCACACGGTAACCGGCGCCGACTTCGACAGCGGTGAGATAAAACCAGTTCAATCGTACAAGCACACTTTCAGCAGTCCCGGCACGTACGACTATCACTGCTCGATCCACCCGTCCATGAAGGGGCAGGTCGTCGTGACCGGCGGCGGTGCGTCCACCGAAACCGTGCCTACGCAGCCCACATCGCCAGAGACTCCTGGTTATTGATGACCACCGGGAGCGACTTTACCGTGAAAGATATCTTACCAACGGACGAGGGGCTACCGGCCTATTTCGACGGCCTCTTCGAGCTGGCGGGTCTCCCGGGAGTAAGAGAGCAGATCGAGGAGGACTGGCTCGAGAACGAAGGCCTCAAGCTGCACCTCGACCTTTTCCTTTCCGAGCCCTCGGACCCCGCCCTCGTGTTCTTCCCGGGGACGTCCGTCTACTCCATCTTCTACGCGGAGTTCATGCACAAGATGCGGCTTGAAGGTTTCAACGTCGTCGGCATCGACCCGAGAGGTCACGGGCGCAGCGAAGGCAGAAGGGGGAGTTACACCATTAGCTCCCTCCTGAGCGACGCGCAGGCCGCAGTCAGCTACTGCATCAACAGGTTCGGGGAGAGAGTCGCCATCGCCGGCAGCAGCCAGGGAGGGATCGTCTCCTTCTATGCGGCAGCCTCCGACAGGCGCCTTAAGGCCGCCGTTTGCCACAATATCGCCGTCCTCGACGACCCCGATTCGGTAAGACTGACCCGGAACCCGCGTTTTTCGCTGTTCATGAAGCACCTCCTTCCGCTGGCGCGCATCCTCCCTGGAATCAGAATACCGGTCAGCAGCTACCTAGACCTCAAGGCCGAAGAAACGAAGCTGGGCGGCAACGCATATGACTTCATCAAGCGAGACCCGTTCGCCACAACGAGCATAACGCTCGGTGCCCTCGCCTCCCTGGCATCGACCACGCTGCCCTGCCCGCCCGAGGAGATCGAGGTCCCCGTGATGGTCGTCCACGGTGAGAGGGACAACATCTTCCCGCTCGACTACGTGAAGAAGATCTACGATCGGCTTACGTGCGAAAAGGAGTTCCTGCTGCTCAAGGACAAGCCGCACCTGGTCATGACCGATTACGTGGACGAGGTCATCCCGAGTGTCACGGCCTGGCTGAACCGCTGCTTCAAGTAGGGAACACACCAGGGCCTTCTGTATGACTATTGATCTTGACAGCGCGGCGCTACCCGGGCTAATATCAGTCATGTAAGTTTATTCTGAATTTGCTGATTATTCTTGAGCTAGTCGGATGAGGTGGTTGGGATGGTAAAAGCAAAGTCCCGTGTCTCTCTCCCGGACAGCGCGGAGAGCTGCTGCAGAGTCGAATCGCTTGTAAGCGTGGACGAACGCGGCCAGATGGTACTTCCGAAAAACGTCAGGGACAGGGCAAAGATAGGCGCCGGCGACAAGCTGGCGGTGGTGACCTGTGAGAAAGACGGGGAAGTCTGCTGTATCGCGCTTATCAGAGCCGAGTCCCTCGAAGAATCGGTAAAAAGCGTAATCGGTCCAGTCATGAAGGATATTTTGTAACGGAAAGGAGATGCAATCATGAAGGAAGAGAAGATCAAGAAGGCCGTGAGGGAGGGCTACACCGCCGTTGCCAAGAGCGAGGGTACCTGCTACACGCAGCCCGGTTCTTGCTGCGGGCCGGACCTGGCCGTGGACATAAGCAAGACTATAGGTTACTCAGACGAGGACATCGAAGCGGTCCCGGAAGGCGCGAACCTCGGCCTCGGCTGCGGTAACCCGGTCGCCCTCGCCTCCTTGAAAGAGCGGGACGTGGTGCTCGACCTCGGCTCCGGCGCCGGGTTCGACGCCTTTCTCGCCGCCAGGCAGGTCGGCAGCGAAGGCAGAATAATCGGGGTAGATATGACCCCGGAGATGCTGGAGAAGGCGCGGGAGAACGCGGCGAAAGGCGGTTTTGATAACGTCGAGTTCAGGCTCGGTGAGATAGAGCATCTGCCTGTTGCCGATCGTTCGGTGGACGCCGTCATATCCAACTGCGTCATCAACCTGGTGCCGGACAAAAGGGCCGTTTTCAGCGACGCCTTCAGGGTGCTGAAGCCCGGCGGAAGGCTTATGGTTTCCGACATCGTGCTGCTAAGAGAGCTGCCCGACGCAATCAAGGAATCGGTCTCGGCGTACGTGGGCTGTCTTGCGGGAGCGATGATGAAGGACCAATACATCGGAGCCATCGAGTCGGCCGGGTTCGCCCGTGTGGAGATAACCGAGGAGAAGAACTTCCCCATCAAGCTCATGGCGAACGACCCGACGGCAAAAGCGGTCATCGAGAACATGGACATCCCGCGAGAGAAGTTGGCAGACGTCGCTGAGGCTGCCGTCAGCATAAGCGTTCGCGCGGTCAAGCCTTAAAAGAAACCAGAACGGTTTCTTTAGTCCAAGCGGACCTCCTCGGTATTTCCTGTTGACATGGTATGGATTCAATGTTAATCTTGTATTGAATTGTTAGGCACACCTAAATATTGAGAAGGTGGAAATGGACAAGGCGGGGATCGAAACCAACCGCGAACCCCAGGGGCCGCATGCGGGGGCCGGACATCAACACAGACACCGCCGGGGGACGCGCGTCGTTCAGCTGAGGGAGCTGCAGCCGGGAAGCCGCGGCACGATAAGCAGGCTTTCATGCAGGGGAAAGCTGAGAAGGCGCCTCATGGACATTGGCGTTGTAGCAGGCACACCGATAGAAGTGGAAAGAGTCGCGCCGCTCGGTGACCCGGTGGAGCTCAAGATAAAGGACTTTCACCTCTCGCTTCGCAGACAGGAAGCCGGTGACATCTGGGTCGAGGTGGAGGATGAATAACCCCGGTGAGGTCATGCCCCTCGCGTTCATGCGGCCGGGCGATGGGGGTACGCTGGTCGAGATCCGTGGTCTCAAGCACCGGGTCGGCGACGTGGGACGGGCGCTCGGCGAGCAGAAAGGGCGTTTCTTCCGCGCAGACCGCGGGCACCGCCTGGAGCACCGCCTCAACAACATGGGCCTGATACCCGGCGCGGCGCTGAAGGTCGTCCAGAACAACGCTCCGGGGCCTATCATCCTGGCGGTCAAGGATTCACGCCTTTGCCTCGGCAGGGCAATAGCAGGAAAGCTTATGGTGAGACCCAAAGGCGAAGACTCGCCGAACGGGCCCGCCGGGTAGGCCTGGAGGTCAGAGGGCGTGGCTTCGGACGAGGCACGAATAACCGTCGCCCTCTCCGGTAATCCAAACGCCGGAAAGACCACCATCTTCAACAACCTGACCGGCGGCCGCCAGCACGTAGGCAACTGGCCCGGCGTAACGGTCGAGAAGAAAGAGGGCACGGCCAGGTACGGAGGCCACGAGTTCGAGGTCGTCGACCTCCCCGGCACCTACAGCCTTACCGCCTATTCACTCGAAGAGATCATCGTCAGGGACTTCATCACACTCGAGAACCCCGACCTCGTCGTTGATATCGTGGACGCCAGCAACATCGAGAGAAACCTCTATCTAACCACCCAGCTCATGGAGCTGGGTGTCCACGTTGTCATCGCCCTCAACATGATGGATGTAGCCTCGGCCAGGGGCATCAACATCGACGTCGAGCTGCTCTCCGAGCTCCTCGGCGTCCCAGTGGTTCCGACGGTGGGGCTGCGGAACAAAGGGACCGAGGAACTCAAGGAAGCCATCGTGTCCACGGTCAGGGGAGAGGCCAGGTTCCGCGGCGTCCAGGTGAACTACGGCAAAGAGGTCGAGGAGGAGATAGCGAAACTGAGGCCGGTTATCGAGCAGGACGAGCGTGTGTCGGGTGAGATCCTGAGGAATTACAGCAGCCGATGGCTCGCGGTCAAGCTGCTCGAGGAGGACGAGAAGGTCGAGGAGGACGTTTCAAAATATTCGGAGCCCGAATCCCCCCTTTTCAGGCAGCTCGAGGCGAGCCGCAATCACCTTTTCACGATCTTCAGCGAGGACATCGAGACCGTCATCGTGGACAACCGCTATGGTTTCGTGGCCGGCGTCGTCCGCGAGGCGGTGGAAAGAGAGTTCGAGGAGCCGGTCACCCTGTCAGACCGCATCGACCGGATCCTTACGAACCGCATCCTCGGTTTTCCGTTCTTCGCTCTTTTCATGTGGCTGATGTTCTTCCTGACGTTCTATCTAGGGAAGTTCCCGATGAACTGGCTCGACCACCTGATGAGGGGACTCGGAAATTTCATAAACACTGGCGTCTCCTCCCCTGCCTGGTTGCGCTCCCTGCTCGCCAACGGCTTGGTCGGCGGGGTCGGTTCCGTCCTGGTGTTCCTGCCCCAGATCTTCATTATCTTTATATGCATATCGATACTCGAGGACACCGGTTACATGGCCAGGGCGGCCTTCATCATGGACCGCGTGATGCACTGGCTCGGCCTACACGGCAAGGCCTTCATTCCGCTCTTGATGGGCTTCGGCTGCAACGTGCCCGCGGTGATGGCGACGAGGACCCTGGAGTCGGATAAGGACAGGATGATAACGATACTTGTGAACCCCCTGATGTCCTGCACGGCGAGACTACCCGTCTATGCGCTGTTCACGGCAGCCTTCTTCGCGGCGAACCAGGGCACGGTAACCTTTTCGCTCTACCTGCTCGGGATAATACTCGCGGTCGCGATGGCAAAGCTCTTCCGCCGGTTCCTCTTCCCCGGCGAGAGCGAGCCGTTCGTGATGGAGCTCCCCCCTTACAGGCTTCCCACGCTCAAGGGGACCTTCATCCACATGTGGGAGAGGGGCTCGATGTTCCTGCGGAAGGCCGGGACCGTGATCCTCGCCGGCTCCGTGGTGATATGGATACTCTCTTATCTCCCACCCGGTGTTAAGTACGGGAGCGCGGCAAGCCTCGCCGGAAAGGTCGGCCACGTCCTAGAGCCGCTCGTGAAGCCCCTCGGCTTCGACTGGAGGGCCGCCGTCGCGCTCCTCTTCGGCTTCGTGGCCAAGGAGATCGTGGTCAGCACATACGGTGCGCTCCTGGGTGTCGGGGAGAGCAGGGCATTGATAAGCTCCGGGCTGCACCAGTTTTTCACGCCGCTCACGGCTTACGCGTTCATGGCCTTCACGCTGATATACACGCCGTGCCTTGCCACCGTAGCCGTCATAAAGAAGGAGACGGGGTCCTGGAGGTGGACCGCCTTCGCGATCGGCTACTCGCTGGCGCTCGCCTGGATCGTCGCTTTTGTCATCTACAGGGTCGGCCTGCTCTTTGGACTTGGCGGGTGATGAGATTGCTTGATGAGATAATGAATGAGATAGAGAACGCCGACGGGCCGATCACGTTAAAGGAGCTTGCCAGGAGGGTCGGCGCCGAGGAGAGCGCGCTCGAGGGAATGCTCGAGTTCCTGGAAAAGAAGGGTCGGCTTTCCCTTGTAAGCGCCGGCGAGTGGGAACAGTGCCGGGTCACGTCCTGTGAAGCCTGTGCCTTTCGCAAGTGCTGCCCGGAAGGTGGAAAGGAAGGTGCCACGTAATGGGAACGATCGCGTTCGAGAGATACCTGGACGTCATATACGAGATAGAAGCGGAGATGGGCGAGGTTAGAGTAAAGGATATCGCCCGAGCGCTCGGGGTCTCCTACCCGAGCGTCTCGGAGATGGTGGACCGTCTCGTTTCGGAGGGGCTGGCCACCCACGACAAGTACCAGCACATCTCGCTCACCGCCAAGGGCAGAAGGATCGGCAAAGGGCTTGACGAGAAGCACGAGGTAATAAAGCGGTTCTTTACGAACGTCCTGGGGGTCGACGAGAAGGTGGCGGATAAGGATGCGTGCGAGATAGAACACGTCATAAGCGACGAGTCGCTCGTGAGGCTGGTGCGCTACCTTGGGTCGATTCCCGAGGCGAAGGGCGGAAGGCGCCGCCGGTGAGGCTCAGGCCTCCCCTCCTCCGAACAGCCTCTGAGCCTGCTTGTAACTCGGGCAGTACTTCGCCTTCCAGGGGTCCTTTGAGTACATGATACATTTCCGGCAGCAAGTGGATAGAAGCGTCCACTGGCTGAGCGCGAAGAACGCCAGGTAGGTAAGCAGCAGGCGCGGCTTCCTGATCGCGGCGATCATCGGCATGTACTCCAGGACCGCTACCGAGCCGCCCTCCGCTATGATGCCCCAGGTATCGAGTGTGCGTTCCGGCTGCCGCTCGAAAAGGCGCGCCGCCCACTTGCCAAGGTAGTAGAAGTCGCATGCCTCCCCGTATCGCTCGCACCGCGTGCATATCAGGTACTTGCACAGGGTGAACCAGGTGACGAGCGCCGCAAACCAGAGCGGCAGCCACTTCGGGTGCCTGCGCGCGACCACGTAGCCACCGAAGGCTGTAGATGCGATTCCGGAGCCGATCAGGAACCTCATCCGGCCCGGGTCCGGCTCAGGCCAGTCTTCCGCACAACCGCAGCCGCTAACGATATCTATCTCTTCCATCATCTCGCCCCCGTCCTCTTCTTTGCCGCGGCCTTCTTGGCGGCGGTCTTTCTGGCGGCCTGGGGAGCCAGGCCGGCCTTCATCGCGCGGTCGAGAAGCGGCATCGAGTAGTTCTCCGGACCGTACAGGATGCTCTGCATCTTGGACATGTAAAAGTACAGCGAGGCCCTGTTGCCGATGACGACGTCGGAGAACTCCCTGCCTATGTCGTTGGAGGTGTTGAAGGTCCACGATACATCCGCCGGCATCCAGTTCATGGCGCCCTCAACAACGTTCATCTTGAACTCGGCCGTCTGCGGCTGGCGGTACTGATAGAGGTTCGCCATGAACTTCATCTCGCCGAGGTACCCCGTCGGAACCTTCTCGCCTGACATCGTGAGTATCCTCTCACCGTCGCGTGAAAGGTCGCACGTGATTCGCTTCTCTGTATCGCTGAAATCGATATCCGCTATGAACTTGGGGAAGTTGTAGAAATCTATTCCGGCGCGAAGCGCTATCTCGGTGGTAACGGGGAGGTGGTACACGTACACGTTGAAGAAGCGCGAGAGGTACTGCCGGAGCAAATTGTAACCGGGAATCGGCGCGAAGTAAGGGGAGTTCAACACTATGCCCATCAAGAACTCGTTATAAGGATTGATGTCGGTGTCATAGTACTCGAGCGCAATCAGCACCACTGACCCCACGCCGGGGGCGGCCTGCGCGGGTACGAACCGCCAGTCCGGGAGTAAGCGCTTGAGCTTTCGGAGGTTCGCCGGCAGTACAAGCGCGAACATGCGGGCGTCCCGATAGAAGATCGGGAACAATGCCGTTCCCCCGTCGACCTTTATCTTCACCTGTTCGATGCCGTCGAAGAAATCGTGATGCAACGTTACCACCTCCAGATATCAGCAGCCATATAAGTATATTACACCGGAAGACCCGCTCGTGCCGGTCCGGTGCAAGGTTCGAAAAACCCTCATAAGTTATAATCTATCCCTGGGAGGTTGAGAGATGGCTTCAAAAGTATATTTCGCGACCGCGGGCGGGCACCTCAGGCAGGGCCCCATCGACAAGATCCGGATGCTTTTCGACGCCGCGGGTTTCAAGAATATCGTCTCCGAGCGTGACCTGGTCGCGGTAAAAATGCACTTCGGTGAAAGGGGTAACACCACTTTTGTTTCTCCCGCGTACGTGAGGCCGATCGTGGAAGAGATCATGTCGTGTGAAGGACGCCCCTTCCTGACCGACACCGGCTGTCTTTATTACAGCAGCCGCTCGAATGCCCGCGGACACCTTCTGGTGGCCGCCGAGCACGGCTTCTCGCCTGAAACAACGCTCGCACCGGTGCTCATCGCGGACGGCCTGAGGGGTTCGGACGTAACCGACGTCGAGGTAGGCCTCAAGCACTTCGAGAAGGTACAGGTCGCGTCCGGCATCCACGACGCCAACAGCCTCGTGGTGCTAACCCACCCGACCGGCCACGGCCTGACCGGCTTCGCCGGGACCATCAAGAACCTGGGCATGGGAGCGGGGGGGCGCTACATGAAGATGGCCGTCCATGAAATGGTCAGACCTTCCGTCGAGAGCGAACGGTGCGACCTGTGCGAGGGATGCCTGGAGAACTGCCCCACGGGTGCCATCTCGGCCGTCGACGGCGAGATAAGAATCGACAGTGCTGTCTGCTTCGGCTGCGGGGAATGTCTGGCCATGTGCCCAAACAGGGCGATCAAAGTCAACTGGCTGGGTGACCCGCTGGTCGCGCAGGAAAAGCTCGCGGAGATAACCTACGCCGCTTTGAAGAACAAGCAGGGGCGAGCCGGGTTCTGGTCTTTCCTCATGAACGTCACGCCGTCCTGCGACTGCTGGGGTTTCAGCACAGCGCCCATGGTCGGAGACATCGGGTTTCTGGCATCGCTTGACCCCATTGCGATAGACCAGGCGGCGGTGGACCTCGTCAACCGCAAACCCGGGGCTGATTCGACATCATCCGACAGGTTCGGTGCGCTGATTGACAACAGGTGGGACCGGCAACTCGAGTACGGCGAGGAACTAGGACTGGGGACCAGGGACTACGAGCTGGTGCGTGTAGGGGACTGACGCAGCCGGGCCGTAGCATTTCATAATCGAGTCGGAGGCGGAATGCAGACGATACTCGCGATATCGCTGGCGGTTGCAGGCACCGTCTTTTTCAACTACGGCGCCTACTTGATGAAGGTCGCCGTAGTCAATCTTCCCCAGGTCAAGCTCAAGCTCAAGTGGTCCGTCGTCAAGGCGTTCTTTTCCAACAAACCGTGGCTGATCGCATTTGGTGTAACCTTAATTGGCGCCGTTTTTTATGCCGTCGCTATCGCCATGGCGCCCGTCTCGATCATACAGCCGATCGTCGGGGCGGGCGTCGCGCTCCTCGCCTACCTCGCCATAAAGAACCTGGGCGAGAGGCCGCGCAGGCAGGACATGGTCGCCATCGGCATGAGCATCCTCGGCGTGATACTGATAGGCATAAGCCTCATGGAGGGCATTCCCAAGAAAGCTCCGCCGTACAACGCAGCCGTTCTCTGGCTGTTCAGCGGCATCGTGGTGTTCCTGGCTGTCATCGTCCCGCTGCTGATGCGCGGTGGCTCGGGCAACAGGGAAGCGGCGGGCCTGGGGATGTGTGTCGGACTCCTCTACGGACTGACAGCCATCTTCGCGCGCCTCTTGCTCGTTGATTGGACAAACCAGTGGCACACCAAGGGGATACTGGTCATATTCTCGAGCGTCTTCCTGCTGGCGTGGGCCGCGGTCACCGTCCCCGCAGTTATCATCGTGCAGGCAGCCCTCCAGAGAGGCATGGCTATAATTGTGATGCCCCTTGTGGCGGGACTGAGTCAGATCATCCCGATCGTCGGCGGCATGGTGGCCCTGGGAGAGAAGTTCCCGACTAACGCGGCGCTTACCGTGGTGCGGATAATCGCCTTTTGCCTGATTCTCGTCGCAACCGTCATACTCTCCCGGAGAGCCGAAGAAACGACACCCGGCGAAGCGGGCGCCGAGGTGCCCCATCTCGCCACTGACGAGGCCATGCCCTAGGGCTCGACCACGCAGACGTCCGCCTTCTCTTCACGGATACCCTCGCTCCGGTCCGAGCTGAGCGCTGACCAGGTGAGAATCGGCTCAGGCGTGATATGATGATGGCGCCGGTGCTGGATATGAACTTAAAGAAGAAGACCCGACCCCCAAAATCTTAACCGGGGCGAGGAAAGGAGATCCCGATGGCCAATCTTGCCTACCTTGGACCTGAATGGAGCGAGGAGGCGCGCAAGCGCCTGGAAAAGGAACTGACTCCCGAGAACATGCATCACGTCACGAGCTCCATGTCCAACATCTATCAGAACACCCCCGACGGCAAAGCGAGATACCTGTACATCGCTTTCGAGGACGGCAAGGTCGGTAAGTTCGAGGTCGGTGAAGGTGAACCCCCCGCCGCGGAATTCAAGATCATCGCGGACTACGACACATTCGCCAAGATCTCACGCGGCGAGCTGGGCGCTGTCAGGGCGCTCACTTCCCGCAAGCTGACGTTGCGGGGCAACATGGCCAAGGCCATGAGGCTCGCGCCCCGCGTGGACCGCATGAACAAGGTCCTCGCGTCCATTCCGACAGATTACTGATACGGGAGATGATCGAGATGTCGGCAACAGACAACGACCCGTACTCCGTTGACATCGAGCAGCGCATAAACGACATCCAGGCCGAGATGCGCAGGCGCGACCTCGACGTCTATCTGGGCTCGCGCATCCGAACCATGAGCTTCGTCTTGGACGCCTTCGTGCCCTGG
>Ga0315281_10008294_pt1 | contig 14533 bp, 15 predicted proteins | sample YL17G07_0_MG_FD_204540 | JGI IMG/M metagenome (GOLD analysis project Ga0315281, IMG submission 204540) | Sediment microbial communities from Yellowstone Lake, YNP, Wyoming, USA - YL17G07_0 | ecosystem: Environmental > Aquatic > Freshwater > Lake > Sediment | place: USA: Wyoming | collected...
TCCGGCAGGAAGAGCCGCCAGGTGAGCGGGCAGCTGGCCGCCTCGGAGGCCGCCGAGATCGAGACGCCGATCTGGCAGCTGCCGACCTTGCCGAGGGTGCCCGAGTACTGGCGGGCGACGCCCACCGAGTAACGTCCCGCCTTGGGAAAGCCGGTGTCGTCGATGATCCAGGCGAGCGGCGCGATCGCCTCCTGCATGCGCGTCGCCAGGCGCTCGCGCACCGGCTGCCACTCCCAGGGGCTCTGGTTGACGAACTGCTGCAGGCACTGCTCGTCGCCGTCCGCCAGCCGCGCCGCCATCGGCTCGATCGACTTGCGGCGTCCGTCGAGCATCAGGCCGCGCAGGTAGGTCTCGCCCCAGCGGCGCTGGTCGGAGCGGGGCAGCGGGGCGAGCACCTCCACCGCGAAGGCGACCAGCTCGCCGCGCGCCTGGGCAAGCTCCGCCGGCTTCATGAGCTTCGCGTCCTTGGCATGGTCCCTCCCACGACGACAATGATATCGTCGCCGGGGTTCGCCGCGGCACAGCGAAGACCTGCTCAAGCTAACGGAGCATTAATAGGTGTCTCCCGTGTAGTTCCAGACACTGTCGCCCAGAGCGCCCTCGTCGACCACGCTGAGCTCGATCTGCAGGCCGATCTGGCGCAGCCAGCCGGCGATGAGCTTGCCCTGGATCTGACTCTCGGGCGAGATGTCCCGGGACCACAGGCGCAGCTTGATGGGCTTGCCCTTGTAGTCGCGGACGCCGTCGCCGTTTGCGTCGCGGTACCCGGCCTCGTCCAGCAACTGCTTGGCTTTCTCCAGGTCGAACCCGATCGTCTCCTCGGGGGTCGGCTGGTAGTAGGGATCGAAGCTCGCCGGCCAGCCTTGCTTGGGGTAGATCCCGTACCCGGGGTCGGCATTCCCGCCCCAGCCGAGATCGGCGCACTTCTGCCGGTCGATGGCCCAGGCCATCGCGCGGCGGAACTTGACGTCGCGCAGCACCGGGTTCCCCAGTGAGTTCGGACTGTCGTAGCAGTTCACGTCGATGTACTCCCAGTTGTACAGGGGGTACGGGATGGCCGTGATCGCGGGGTCACTCGCGAGGGTCTCGAACTGCGCCGGCGGGATGACCTGGGCCCCGTCGACGGCGCCGCTCTTGAGGTCCTGCACCATGGTGTCGGAGTTCGTGTAGTACTGGAAGATGATCTCGTCCACCGCCGGCCTTGACCCCCAGTACGAGGGGTTCCGGACCATCTTGACGTACTCGTCCTTCTTGAACTCCACCGTCTGAAACGGCCCGGAGCCGACGATCGGCGGCGGGTTGCGGAACGTGTTGGCCGCGGCCTTCGCGTCGATCTTGCTCCACAGGTGCTCGGGCAACACGTAGATGTAGATCTGGGTCAGCAGCATGTTCGCCTTGGGCTGCGAGCAGATCACCTTGAGGGTGGCGTCGTCGACGGCCACGGCCTCCTTGACGCCGCGCAGGTACACAACGTTGCTCATCTCGTTCTTGATGATGTAATTGAACGTGAACGCCACGTCGCCGGCGGTGAGCGGCTCACCGTCCTGCCACTTCACGCCGGAGCGGAGGTGGAAGATCCAGGTCTTGCCGTCGGCGGACGTCTCCCAGCTCGACGCGAGGCCGGTCTCGGTCGACGGAAGTCCATCGCTCCCGATCCCGACCAGCACGTCGTAGTTGAGCAGCCAGATCTCGTAAGAGGCGCTGTACCCGATGAACGGATTGAGGTTGAGCGGACCCTCGTTCCAGCCCAGCCGCAGGGTGACCTTCTGGGCGGAGGGCGACGGACTGCTTGCGGACGCCTTGCCGCCACCGGCGAACTGGACGAGAGTGAGAACGGATGCGATCGCGACCAGCGCGACTGCGAGTCCGATCACCGCACGATGCCTTCTTTCGGACGCCACCTGCCGCTCCTTTCTCGCACGCCCGGCGGACGCGCAATGCTCCTGGACCAAGACACACATCGAAACGCTCCAGAGCGCTCATCTTACAGCTTCGTCCGGCACGGCGGGGTCGAGATAGCGAGGGGGTCAGCGCCGCGGCGCCGATGACGCCAGGCACGCCCACAAGAAGAGCGGGGGGCGGGCCGGGCGCCCCCCCCGCCGCGACGCGAAAGCGCTGAAGCCTTGCCGCTCGCCGTCAGGCGAAGCGGCTCACGCCGTCTTGATCACATCATCCCCGGAGGCATCCCGCCGCCCATGCCGCCGCCCATACCGCCGCCGGCGGGCTCGGGCTTGTCGGCCACGATGCACTCGGTGGTGAGGATGTTCTTGGCGATCGACGCGGCGTTCTGCAGCGCCGAACGGGTGACCATGGCCGGATCGATGATGCCGGCCTTGGTCAGGTCCTCGTACTTGCCGGTCTCGGCGTTGAGGCCCTCACCCGGCTTGAGCGTCTTGACCTTGTTCACCACGACCGAACCCTCGAGGCCCGCGTTCTCGGCGATCTGACGAAGCGGCTCCTCGAGCGCGCGGACGATGATCTGCTTGCCCGAGCGGAAGTCGATGTCGTCGGACTTCTTGTCGACCTTGATCGAGTCGATGGCGTTGACCAGCACGACGCCGCCGCCCGGCACGATGCCCTCTTCGAGGGCGGCGCGGGTAGCGTTGAGGGCGTCCTCGACGCGGTGCTTGGTCTCCTTCATCTCGACCTCGGTGGCCGCGCCGACCTTGATGACGGCCACGCCGCCGGCCAGCTTGGCGAGACGCTCCTGGAGCTTCTCACGGTCGAAATCGGAGTCGGTGTTCTCGATCTCCGCCTTGATCTGCTTGATGCGGCCCTTGATGGCATCGGTGTCGCCGGCGCCGTCGACGATGGTGGTGTTGTCCTTCGTCACGACGATCTTGCGGGCGCGGCCGAGCTGCGAGAGCTGGGTGTTGTCGAGCTTGAGGCCCATCTCCTCGGTGATGACCTCGCCGCCGGTGAGGATGGCGATGTCCTCGAGCATGCGCTTGCGGCGGTCGCCGAAGCCGGGAGCCTTGACGGCGACGCTGGTGAACGTGCCGCGCAGCTTGTTCACGACCAGGGTCGCGAGAGCTTCACCCTCGACGTCCTCGGCCACGATGAGGACCTGCTTGCCGGCCTGGATGACCTTCTCGAGCACGGGGAGCAGGTCCTGGACGGAGCCGACCTTCTGGTTGGCGATGAGGATGTACGGGTCCTCGAGCACGGCTTCCATGCGCTCGGGGTCGGTGACCATGTACGGGCTGAGGTAGCCCTTGTCGAACTGCATGCCCTCGGTGAACTCGAGGTCGAGGCCGAAGGTGTTGGACTCCTCGACGTTGACCACGCCGTCCTTGCCGACCTTCTCGATGGCGTCGGCGATGACGTCGCCGACGGCGCGGTCGCGGGCGGAGATGGTGGCCACGCGGGCGATCTCCTCCTTGCCGGAGATCTCCTTGGACTGCTTCTTGATGGAGGCGACGGCCTCGTTGACGGCCTCCTCGATGCCCCGCTTGATGGCCATCGGGTTGACGCCGGCGGCTACCATGCGCAGGCCCTCGCGCACGATGGCCTGAGCGAGCAGGGTAGCGGTGGTGGTGCCGTCACCGGCGATGTCGTTGGTCTTGGTCGCGACTTCCTTGACGAGCTGGGCGCCCTGGTTCTCGAAGACGTCCTCGAGCTCGATCTCACGGGCGATGGTGACGCCGTCGTTGGTGATGGTGGGGGAGCCGTACTTCTTGTCGAGCACCACATAGCGGCCCTTGGGGCCGAGGGTGATCTTGACAGCGTCGGCGAGCGCGTTGACGCCGCGCTCCAGCGAGCGCCTGGCCTCGTCGGCATACTTCAGTTCTTTAGCCACGCTACTTCAGCCTCCTCTCTACTTTGTGACTACGGCCAGGATCTCGCTGGCGCGCAGGATCAGGAGCTCGTCACCTTCAACGGTCTTGTACTCGGTGCCCGCGTACTTGCCGTAGATGACCTTGTCGCCCTTCTTGACGTCGACGGGGATACGCTTCTCGCCGTTCTCGTCCCACTTGCCGTCGCCTACGGCGACGACCGCGCCCATCATCGGCTTCTCTTTGGCCGTGTCGGGCAGCACGATGCCGCTGGCCGTCTTCTCCTCTTCGGCGACGGCCTTGATGATCACGCGGTCTTCAAGCGGCTTGAGCTTCATGCAGCAACCCTCCTCTTCATTTGTCCGGAATCTGGCACTCTCGGGGAGAGAGTGCTAAGTCATGCGGGGTCGTTATCGTATGACCGATCCGGGCCGATGTCAAACCCCCGCCGGCACGCCCCGGCAGCGTCGCGGATTCGCCGGGAAATGCGAGGTTTTGCACGCCTTCTTCGCAGTCGTTGCGGGAGCCTCAGCCTTTGGCAGGGAGGCGGCGGGAGTGCTCGGCGCCGCGCTCTGTGGCGCGCGCCCACCGCTGCGATCAGCCACCGCAGGCGGGCTGACGTGGGGTGCGCCAACGAGCTGGGGAAGCGGCGCGGATGTCGCAGACCAGGTGCGCCGCACAGTAGACTTCGGCCATGCGCATCCTCATCCAGCGCGTGAGCCGCGCCTCGGTGACCGTGGGCGGCGAGCGCGTGGCCGCGATCGGCCGCGGTTACCTGGCCCTCGTCGGCGTGACGCACGGCGATTCGGCCGCCGGCGCTGGCAAACTCGCCGCGAAGACGGCCCGGCTGCGCATCTTCGAGGACGACGCCGGGCTCATGAACCTGGCGCTCGCGGACGTGAGCGGCGAAGTGCTGGCCGTCTCGCAGTTCACGCTCTACGCCGACGCCCGCAGGGGCAATCGGCCGAGCTTCACGGACGCCGCGCGGCCCGCGCAAGGCGAGGCCGTCTACGCGGCGTTCGTCGAGGCGTTGCGTGCCGCAGGCGTGCCGGTCAAGACCGGCATCTTCGGCGCCCACATGCACGTCGAACTGGTCAACGACGGCCCAGTTACGATCCTGCTGGAGGCGTAGCGGCCGCCGGACAACACGTCCAGCCCCGCAACGCAGAAAGAGACCGGAGCCCTCTACCTGCGCTCCGCTGCCCCATCCTTCTGCGCGCCCAGCTGCTGGACACGCTGCGACATCGACAGGCCGGCGAAGATGCCGGCGATCCAGGCGAAGAGCCAGGGAGCCCACCAGTAGTACACCAGAGGGACCCAGCGATACATCCCGCGGTCGTAGGTGTAGATGAGGCCGACGATGGCGCCGAGACACACGATGGTGGCTCCGACGCTCGGCCACTTGAAGCTGATGAAGCCGCCCGCGAGCATGATGATGCCGAGGCCCACGAGCATGCCGACGCCAGAGAAGCCCTGGTCCCATTTCATGCCGAAGAACTGCGGGGACCCGAACAGGGGCTGCGTCGAGTGCGCATAGAGCCCTCCGGCTATCGCGGACCCGCCGGCGATGATGCCGGCGACAGCCGCGTACATGGCCATCTTCTTGCCCTTCATGCCGACGCTCCTTCCACTTCAGCGCCGAACGCCGTGAGCGCGCCGTCAGAGGTGACGGTAGAACCTTCGAGCTCGTCGTCCGTCACGCCCTTGTAGATGCTCTTGAAGATCAGATAGGCGATGGGGCCGGTGAGGATCCCGATCAGACCACCGATCATCCAGTCGACGCCGTTGACGAACAGGGCGATGACGGCGATGGCGATCGGGGCAGCGACCCAGGCGCCCAGCAGCCACGTGGGCAGCGGCACGCGGAACGGTCGGACCGCTTCCGGCTCGCGGACCCGCAGCACGATGATCGCGAGGTAGATGAGCACGTAGGGGAACATCAGAAGGAACACGTCGATGGTGATCAGCGCGTCGAAGTTGAAGTTGATCAGCACCGCATTGACAACGGCCATCGTGAGGATGGCGGGCCACGGCGTACCCCAGCTCTTGTGCGTGACGCCGAAGAACCTGGGGAGGAGACGGTCGCGCGACATCTGGAACATGGGGCGCGCGCCGGTCGCCAGGTAGCCCGCGTACAGGCCGACGTTGGAGAGGACCGCCGACATAAGCATGAGGTAGGCGAGCACGCCGCCGCCGAGCGTCTGGGACAGCTCGACGAAGTCGTAGCCGCCGCCGCCGGTCCACATGTTCGTCCAGCCGTTGGGATCGCCGATGTTGGCGACGCGGATGGCCGCGAACACGGTGAAGAAGTAGGTGATGATGACCAGCGGCGTGCCGATCATCAGCGCCTTGGGGATGACCTTTTGCGGCTCGTGAATCTCACCCGCCAGGGTGGAGATGGACTCCCACCCCGAATACATCCACATCATGATCGCCAACCCAAGGTTCAGAGAGGTGAGGAAGCTCTCACCCTCCGGCATCAGCGGATTGAACGGGTTGCCCTGGCCCTTCGCGATGCCCCACACGGTGAAGATGACCAAGGGGACCATGACGCCGACCTGGATGATCGTCAGCGACCAGCCGGTGAGTTCGAGGCCACGGATGTTGATGAACGTGAACACGGCCACGATGCCCACGCCGATGAGCGCCCGCGTGGTGCCATCGAAGGCATACTTGGCCTGCAGATAGTCGAGCGCCAAGGCGACGTACACGGCGGAGTCGACGTACAGGGAGAGCGTCCACCACCAGCCGGCCTGGAAGCTCCAGTACTCGCCCATGGACCGGCGGATCCAGCGATACAGACCGCCGGCCTCCGGGACCATCGACCCGAGTTCGGACGCGACGAACGCCATCGGGACGCTCCACACGAGCGGCAGGATGAGGATCATCAAGAGCGTCATGCCCGGGCCGGAGGATGAGACCACGTCCTCCATACCGAACGAGCCCGAGCAGGTGAGCGTGAACACGAAGACCACTGCCGTGATCAGTCGCATCCTCACCCGCTTCAGTCCCTCGTTGCGCAACATCTCTGTCATTCGGCCCCCTCCCTCCGAACAAGATTGCGCACCTTCTAGGCGAGTGCCTCCGGTGCCAACTGCCACAAGTCGATGCCCAGCTTGTCGTTCTCGGCGTAGTCTATAGGAATATCCACGACGACAGGGCCCCTGCTGTCGAGAGCCTTGGCGAGGATGGCCGGCAGGTCACCGGCGCGCTCCACGCGCACGCCGTCCACGCCGAAGGCGCGGGCCAGGCCCACGAGGTCCGGGTTGTCGAAGCGCGTGCCGGCGACGTGGCCGAACTTGCGCCGCTGGTGCATCTCGATGAGGCCGTAGCCTCCGTCGGTCCACACGAGGATGACGAAGGGCAGCCGGAGCCGTTTGGCGGTCTCGAGCTCCTGCACGTTCATGAGGAAGCCGCCGTCGCCGGTGATGCACACGACCTTGCCGCGGCCGCGGCCCACCAAAGCGGCGGCCATGGCCGCCGGCAGCCCGAAGCCCATGGCGGCGAACCCGTTGCTGATGAGCACCGTGTTGGGCTCGCGCGCCTCCCAGAAGCGCGCCACCCAGAGCTTGTGGACGCCGACGTCCGAGACCAGGACGTCCTTCGGCGCCAGGGCCGCGCGCAGGTCGCGGAGCACGCGCTGGGGCTTGACCGGCAGGTCGTCGCCCGACCCGGTGTCGAGCAGCGCCGAGATGGCCCGCCGGTAGGGCTTGGTCTGGGGATGCGCGACCTCCTTGCCCTGAAGCAGCCCGGCGAGCTGATACAGGATGCGGCTGAGATCGCCGATGAGCTGCACCTCGGGCACGTAGTGAGCGTCGATCTCCGGCGGCACCGTGTCGATGCAGACGATCTTCTGACGCCCGTCGGGGTTCCAGGCCGAAGGCGGCCATTCGATCATGTCGTAGCCGACGCAGACCACGAGGTCGGCGCGCCCCATGAGCCCCTGCGGGTAGTCCTGGGCGCGCAGGCCGGCGGTGAAGAGGAACTGGTCGGAGGCGGCGTCCACCACGCCTTTGCCCATGAACGTGGTGATGACGTGCAGCCCGGTCTCTTCGCAGAAGGCGCGCAAGGCCGGCGCCGCCCGCTGGCGCACGACGCCGTTGCCGACAAGCATCACAGGGGTCTCCGCGGCCTGCAGCGCCTCTACGGCGCGCAGCAGGCTCACGGGATCGGCCTCGGCGAGCGTCTCGGGGCCGGGTTGCATGGGCCGCCCGACGACGCTCGTCGCCATGACGTCGGCGGGGAGCTCCAGATGCGTGGCCCCGGGCTTCTCGGCGGCGGCGGTGCTGAACGCCTTGCGCACCGCCTCGCTGATCATGCGCGGGTCGTGGACGCGGGTGTTCCACTTGGTCATCGGGCGCAGCATGTCGACGGTGTCGATGAACTGGTGCGTCTCCTTGTGCATGCCGACGAGGTCGATCTGCCCGGTGAGCGCTACGAGCGGCGCGTTGTCGAGGTTGGCGTCGCCGATGCCGGTCGCCAGGTTGGTGGCCCCGGGCCCGAGGGTCGCGAGACAGACGCCGGGGTCGCCGGTGAGGCGGCCGTAGGCGTCGGCCATGAAGGCGGCGCCCTGCTCGTGGCGCGTGGGCACGAACGTGATGCGCTCCGACCGATCGAGGGCCTCGTTGAGATCGAGGGTCTCCTCCCCCGGGATCCCGAAGATGTACTCGACGCCCTCGCTCTCGAGGCACTCGACGAAGAGCTCGGCGGCGAGGCGCGGCGCGTCGCCGGCGCTCACGCGCGGAAAGACGGGTTTCGGCCTGCGGCCCATGACTGCCCGGAGTGTAGCAGAGCGTGCCGGGCGGGACGCCTCACCCAATGGCGCGCGGCCGTCTCTTGGCCGGCCGCGCCGCCCGCGCCTCGCTGTCGCTGGCGAACGCGTCGAGATCGAGGTACGTGGGCCAGGGGAGCGCCGGCAGGAAGCCGGCCGCCAGGCCGATCATGCCGGCGTTGTCGGTGCACAGGCTGAGCGGCGGCAGCGCAAGCTGCAGGCCCTCAGCCTCACAGCGCTCGGTGAGCGCCCTGCGCAGGCCGGAGTTGGCGGCCACGCCGCCGGCGATGGCGACGCTGCGCAGGCCCTCGCCGGCGGCGCACGCCAGCGTCTTCGCGACCAGCTGGTCCACGATCGCGGCCTGATACGAGGCGGCGATGTCGGCGCGGCGCGCCTCAACCTCCGCCGCGTCGCGGCCGCGCAGGTCGTAGAGCAGGGCCGTCTTGAGGCCGCTGAAGCTGAAGTCGCGGCCGCGGGGCACGGCCCGCGGGAAGCGCACGAAACGCGCGTCGCCGGCGGCGGCCAGGAGGTCCAGCTCCTTGCCGCCCGGATAGCCCAGCCCGAGCAGGCGCGCGCCCTTGTCGAAGGCTTCGCCGGCGGCGTCGTCCATGGTCCGCGCCGCGACGCGGTACGCCACACCGTCCTCAACGACGGCCAGCAGCGTGTGCCCGCCGCTGGCCACGAGGCAGACGAACGGAGCCGCCACGCCGAGGGCGTAGTTGGCGGCGATGTGCCCCTGGATGTGGTTTACCGGGATCAGCGGCAGGCGGCGGCGGTAGGCGATGGCTTTGGCCGCCGCCAGCCCCACGAGCAGCGCGCCGATGAGGCCCGGGCCCTGCGTCGTGGCGACGCCGTCGAGGTCGTCCCAGCCCACGCGCGCGGCGCTCATCGCCGCGGCCACGACCTCGTTCACGAGTTCGGTGTGGCGGCGCGAAGCCACCTCCGGCACCACACCGCCGAACTGCGCGTGCAGCTCGTTCTGCGACGACACGATGGACGAGAGGACATCGCGGCCGTGCACGATCGCCGCGCTCGTGTCGTCGCACGAGGTCTCCAGGCAGAGCAGAGGCCCGGCGGGCGGAGCCGCCACCTGCGAGGCGCCCGGTGAGGGGCCGATCACGCGCTCTCCCCTTCCCAGTCCTTCCACATGATGACGGCATCCTCACGATCGTCGCTGTAGTAGCCGGGACGCACGCCCGTCGTGACGAACCCGAAGCTCCGGTACAGCTCGATGCCCGGCGTGTTGGAGACGCGCACCTCGAGCGTGTGCCCGCGGTGCCCCTGAAGCTCGGTGATCGCGAAGTAGGCCTCCAGCAGCTCGGCGGCGATGTGCCGGCGGCGGTACGGCTCGTCCACGGCGATATTCATGAGGTGCCAGACGTCCACGAACATGTCGGCGACGACGTAGCCGGCGATCCGCCTGCCGACCTCGCAGACGAGATCGATGCCCGTCTCGCGGGCCAGCTGGCCGCTGAAGATGGCCAGCGACCAGGGCAGCGCGAACGTGCGGCGCTCGATCGCCGCCACCGCCTCCAGGTCCGTGAAATTCATGGGCCGCACGAGACGCTCGCCGCCCTCGATGTCGGGCACGGCTTCGAGCGTCACGACCCGCCGCCCGAGGAAGCCGGCCGGGCAGCACTGCCGCCGATCCAGCGAGCCGCGTCCGAGGCCCGGCCGTAGAGCGGCAGCACCGCGTCCGCGCCGAAGACGAGGCCGGGCGCCCCGCGAGCGACGGCCCGGCCGACCATCGCGGCCGTGGGCGCGGGGACGCCGAGGGCGACGCGCGCCGTGGCCGGAAGCAGGTCGCGGTACAGCATGGCTCCGTCGCCGCCGACGAGGACGTCGCCCAAGCGCGCCAGCCACGCCGCGAGCTCGTCCGCCGGCACGACCGTCACGGGCTCGACGACGCGCACCCCGCCGCCTGCCTCGTCGGCGGCGTAGACGGCCGCGAAGACTTCACGGCGCTTGCCGTCGATGAGCGGCACGAGCGGGCGATGGGCAGCGGCTTCCGGAGCGCGCGCCAGGGCGAGCGCCAGCGCGGCCGGCGTGGGGACGCCCGCCAGGCGGACGCGGCCGTCCGCCTGCGCCAGGGCGCGCGCCGTGGCCACGCCGATGCGCAGGCCGGTGAAGGCGCCGGGGCCGAGGCCGACGGCGACAGTGCCGACATCGGACCAACTCGCCGCGGCCCTCTCGAGCACCCCGTGCACGCCCGGTAGCAGGCGCTGCGTGTGGGCCGGGCCCTCGAGGGAGACAGTCTCGGCGACGACGGAGCCGTCGGCGGCGCAGAGCGCCGCCGAACACGCCGTCGTCGCCGTCTCGAGCGCCAGGATCACGATGCGCCCCGCGGCACGGCAGTCGCGGGCACGTTCGCGATCGGCTCACCCACCTGGATCCCCTCGGCGGCTGCGCCTTCGGCGGCCGCCTGCTCGAACGCCGAGGACGCTTGCAGCCGCGCCAGGCGGCTCCGAGGCGTCCGGTGCAGCAGCTCGAGCCGCACGTCGGCCGCCGGAAGAGCTTCGCTGCCGGCGGCCGGCCACTCGACGAACGTCACGGCCTCCGCGCCGAGGTAGTCGTCCCAGGCGAAAAGGTCCACGTCGGCGCCGCGGCTCAAGCGATACAGATCGAGGTGATGCAGGGCCTCCCCCTGCCGGCCGCGGTAGCTCTGCGCCAGGGTGAACGACGGGCTCGTGACGGCGCCGCGCACGCCGCGGGCGCGCATGATCGCGCGCACCAGCGTCGTCTTCCCCGTGCCGAGGTCGCCCTCGATGGTCACCAGGGCCGGCGGCTGCAGGAGCCGTGCCAGCACGCGGGCGAACCGTCGCGTCTGCGCCGGCGAGGCGAGGGTGAGGGCGACCATCTAGAAGAGGCCGAGCTGCTCCGGCTTGGCCAGCGGCGCGTCGGGCGTGGCAGCAGGCGCGGGCACGGCGCCCGCCGGCGGCGGCGCCCCGTCCTCGGGCGCCGCCTGCGCGAGCAGTTCGGGGAGCCGCCGGAAATCCTCTTTGAGGGTCGTGAGCATCGCCGGCGTGTACAGCGCCGCCGCAGGATGGAAGATCGGATACAGGTACAGGCTGTGCCCGGCGATAGCGGTGGCCTGCGGACGGCCGTGCACGCGCGTGATGCCGGCGGGGTCACCGGTCAGGAGCTTCGTGGCGTGATTGCCCAGGGTGCAGATCACTTTCGGCTTGATGAGCTCGATCTGCCGCCACAGATAGGGCTGACAGGCGGCGATCTCCTCCGGCCGCGGGTCGCGGTTGTTGGGCGGCCGGCTCTTGAGCACGTTGGCGATGAACACCTGCTCGCGCGTGAGCCCGATGGAGGCGAGCAGCTGCTCCAGCAGCTTGCCGGCCTGGCCTACGAAGGGCCGGCCCTGCTGGTCTTCGTGGTACCCCGGCGCTTCGCCGACGAACATCAGGTCGCTGGCGGGGTCGCCTTCTCCGGGCACGGCCTTCGTGCGGGTGGCGTGCAGATCGCAGAGGGTGCACGCCTCGACCTCCGCGCGAAGCGCGGCAAGCGCAGCGAGGTCGTCGTCAGTGGCAGGTGCCACAGGAGGAGCTGGCGCAGGAGGAGCAGTTCTTGCTCGCGCCTCCGCCGCCGAGGTTGGACGACGACGAATGCACCGCGAACGTGGACAGCAGGCGGCAGACGTCGCCCGAGTGGCACTCCGGGCACTCGGGCCTGGCGCCGTTGCGGACGAGCTCCTCGAAGGCGGTTCCGCATTGGTTGCAGCAGAATTCGTAGATCGGCATGGCCGTAGTGTACCACCCGGATGAGGCTGGGCGACCGGCGGCTGAGCGCCGCCGGCAGCCTCGCCTAGACCGCGCCCCGTGGGTCGCGCCGCGCCGGCACGATCAGCAGGACGATCAGCATGATCCACGGGAACAGAACGCTGAGGAGCACCCACAACCAGAGGGGCTCGAGCGCCTTGCGCGACGCGATCACGACGTCGAGCACGCTCGGGACGCGCCGGACAACGGTCCACAATTGACCGCGCGCCCGCGAGAGGCTACCCTCGACAAGGCTCCGCTCCCAGCCTTGCGCCGGAGACGGAGACACCGCCTGTGTTCGCGCAGGCCTGCGACAGGCACGGTACCGCCCCCCACGGGCGGACTGCAGCCGGAGAGCTCGAAGGCTTGGACATCGCCGCGTATCGCTTCTGCGTGATCGGCCCGGGACGCCTGGGATCGACGCTGCTCGCCGGCCTTCTGGAGGCCGGGCTCACCGTTGCCGCCGTGGGCGTCCACGCCGACGACGACACCGACCTCGGCATGATCCCCAGGCACGTGCGCGTTGCCGACGCCACCCTCGAGGCCGACGCCTGGTGGCTCACGGTGCCCGACGACGAGATCCACACGGTCGCCGCCCGGCTGGCCGCGTCGCTGCCGGCGACGCGCCCGAGAGGGCGCACGCCGCTCGCCGTCCACTCCAGCGGCCTGGGCTCGATCCACCTGCTCAAGCCCCTCTTCGAACAAGGCGCTCGCGTCCTCTGCCTGCACCCCCTGCAGACGTTCACCGGCGAGCCGCGCGCCGAGCTGCTCCGCGACGTGCCGTGCGCCGTGACGGCGCACGAGGAGCGCGACCTGCAGCTCGGCGAGGCTCTCGCCCGCCGCCTCGGCATGCGCCCCTTCCGCCTGGCCGACGACAAGAAGACGCTGTATCACCTCTCGGCGGTCGTCGGCTGCAACCTGCTGGTCGCCCTCGAGTCGGAGGCCAAGCGCCTCATGGACGCGGCCACCGGCGGCGAGGACGGCCTCGACCACCTCGCGCCCCTCCTGAGCACGGCGATGAAGAACCTGCTGGGCAGCGGCGACCCGGCGCACGCACTCACCGGTCCGGTGGCGCGCGGGGACGTAGGTACCGTGCGCGCGCACCTGCGCCTGCTGGACCGCGAGTCGCCGCGCCTGGCACGCACCTACCGCGCGCTCTCGCTCGAGGCGCTCACCCTAGCGGCTCCGCGCCTGGACGACGAGCAGGTCCGCACCCTCAAGGACCTGCTCGACGAGGGCGCGACCGCTGCGGACGCCGGCCGCGGAGCCGAAGGAGGCGCCGCGTGATCGTCGCGCGCACCATCGCCGAGACGCGGGCCGCGCTGCGCAGCCTGCCGCGGCCGCTCGGCTTCGCGCCCACGATGGGCGCGCTTCACGAGGGCCACCTGAGTCTCGTGGACGCCGCCCGCACGCTCTGCGCCTCCGTCGCCGGCTCCGTCTTCGTGAACCCCACGCAGTTCGGGCAGGGGGAGGACTTCGACCAGTACCCGCGCGACGAGGCCCGCGACTTCTCGCTGTTCGAGGGTCGCGGGGTCGACCTGGTCTTCGTCCCGTCGCCGGCCGAGATGTACCCGGACGGCTTCGCCACCTCGGTGCGCGTCCGCGGACCTCTCACCGAGACCTACGAAGGCGCCTCGCGCCCCGGTCACTTCGACGGCATGGCGCTCGTGCTCACCAAGCTCCTCGACATCGTGCGGCCGGACGTGCTGTTCCTCGGCGAGAAGGACGCCCAGCAGCTCGCCGTGGTGCGGCGCTTCGTGCGCGATCTCGACCTGCCCGTGCAGGTCGTCGGCGTGCCCGCCGTGCGCGAGCCCGACGGCCTGGTCATGAGCTCGCGCAACGTTTACCTCACGCCGGAACAGCGCGCCGTGGCGCCCGACCTCTACCGGGCGCTGCTCGCGGGGCGGGCCGCCGCAGGCGCGCCCGCCGCCACGACCAAGGACGTCGTGGTCGCGGCCACCAGCGCGCTGCTGATGCCGGCTGTGCCGATGGGCGAAGCGGAACGTATCGCCGCGCTGCGCGGCGAGGCTCCGCCGGCCGCGCCGCGCTTCGATCTGGACTACCTCGCCATCGTCGACGCCGACACGTTCCAGCCACAGTCCACCATCGGGCCGCGCTCCCTGCTCATCGCCGCGGCCCGTCTCGGCCCCACCCGTCTCATCGACAACGTCACCTTGTCCCCCAGCGCGTACCCCGCCACGGACGCGACCGCCTGAAAAAAA
>Ga0315281_10008296_pt1 | contig 14531 bp, 11 predicted proteins | sample YL17G07_0_MG_FD_204540 | JGI IMG/M metagenome (GOLD analysis project Ga0315281, IMG submission 204540) | Sediment microbial communities from Yellowstone Lake, YNP, Wyoming, USA - YL17G07_0 | ecosystem: Environmental > Aquatic > Freshwater > Lake > Sediment | place: USA: Wyoming | collected...
GGCAGCTTCTCGATCCCCTTTGGCTTTCCGAAATAGATGCCTCCGGTCAGTTCCCGAATGACGAGAATGTCGATTCCTTCGATCACTTCCCGTTTCAGCGTGGAGGCATCGGCCAACATCGGATACAACTTCGCTGGCCGTAAGTTCGCGTAGAGACCCAGGTGCTCGCGCAATCCCAACAGTGCCCGTTCAGGGCGCAGGCTATATTCCAATCCTTCCCACTTGGGACCACCGACCGCGCCGAGTAAGACGGCATCGCTCTGTTTGGCCAAGGTCAGTGTCTCCTGAGGGAGCGGCACACCCACTTTGTCGATGGCCTGTCCCCCGACATCACCGGGGAAAAACTCAAATGTGTGTTGAAACTTCTCGGCCACAGCCTTCAGCACCTTCACGGCTTCAGGAACGATCTCTCGACCCACTCCATCACCAGCTAGTACGGCGATCTTCGCTTTCACAGACCACTCTCCTTCTTCGTGAGATTATGACTGCACAAGCTCTATTCCAGGACTTCCTCATTCTCCGATCGCCAAGCGGGATCGACCAAGCAGAGAAACTCGATGGCGGTGAGCCCACTATTTTCCAGAGACTGCTTGCCTCCCGGCGGCACATAGATGACGGAGCCTGGTTCCACCGCGACGACAGAGTCGTCTACCGTCAATCGTCCTCGACCGGCAATAATATAGTAGACCTCTGAAGACGTCAGCCTGTGCCATTTGGACCGAGCACCGGGAGCCAAGCTCCCATGCGCCATACTATACCCAAGCCCGAGCGTTTGTTTCCCCGGATGCAGTAGCTCTCTCAGGAGGGTATGGTCGCCGGCCAGAAACTCCGGTCGATCCGCCAAAGTGACGTGAACCACGGAGCACCTCACAGCCAACAATATATCTTCGATCTCATGTCGGAGCCGCTGACTTTATCGCGGTGACTTTCCCTAAATCAAGTTCACCTTCTGTTCGCCCTGCGCCTGCTTTCCCGCCAAGTACGACAGCTTGTTCAGCGCATTGAGATAGGCCCGCGCCGAGGCCATGATGATGTCCGTATCAGCCCCATGCCCTGAGACAGTACGGCCATCTTCTTGAACCCTGACCGAGACTTCACCCTGGGCGTCGGTCCCTCCCGTAATCGCCTTCACCGCATACATGAGGAGCGTGCTCTTCGTCTGCGTGATTGTGGCAATCGTCCGATACACCGCATCCACAGGCCCATCGCCCGTCCCCGTCTGCGCAATCGTTCGCCCGTCGATCTCGAGTTCGACCGTGGCGGTTGGCACCTGATCCGTCCCACTAGCCACATGAAACGATTTCAAGCTAATCCGATCGGCCATTTTGGCCAACTCTTCGGAGACAATGACCTCAAGATCCTCTTCGTAGATCTCTCTCTTCTGGTCGGCCAATTTCTTAAACCGCTGGAACGCGTGATTGACCTCTTCGTCCGAAAGCGTATATCCCAATTCCACCAGCCTTTGCCGAAACGCGTGTCGGCCCGAAAGCTTCCCCATGACCATCTTGCTCTCGATCAGCCCAATCGTCTCCGGCCGCATGATTTCATAGGTCGTCTTGTCTTTGAGTAGTCCGTCTTGGTGAATGCCGGATGTATGGGCAAAGGCGTTCGCCCCGACAATCGCCTTGTTCGGCTGCACCACCATGCCGGTGATCTTGCTGACCAACCGGCTGGTCTTCGAAATTTCTTCGGTGCGAATCTTTGTGTCGGCCTGATAGAAATCCTTCCTGGTCCGAAGCCCCATGACAATTTCTTCCAACGCCGTATTCCCTGCCCGCTCGCCGATTCCGTTGATCGTGCACTCGACTTGGCCCGCACCTTCGAACACCGCCGCCAAGCTGTTCCCCACGGCCAAGCCCAGGTCATTGTGGCAATGGACAGAGATCACCGCATTTGCACTGTTTGGCACCTGCTCGCGAATGCCACGAATGAGCCGGCCGAATTCTTGTGGCACCGCATAGCCGACCGTATCAGGAATATTGACCGTCCCCGCTCCGGCGGCAATTACCGCCTCGATCACCTCATAAAGATAGGCTGGGTCGGAGCGACTCGCATCCATAGGCGAAAACTCCACATCGTCCACATAGCCCCTCGCCCGTTGCACCATCTCGACAGCGCGCTTCTTCGCCTCATCGCGCGTCATTCTAAACTGATGCTTCAAGTGGATATCAGAGGTCGAGAGAAACGTATGAATGCGAATCTTCGGAGCTCCCTTCAATGCTTCCCAGGCTCGATCAATATCTTCCGGACGCGCCCGCGCCAAACTGCAAATCGTCGGCCCCTCCACCTCCTGGGCAATCCGCCGCACCGCTTCAAAATCTCCGGGGGAACTATAGGCAAATCCTGCCTCGATGATATCGACCCCCAACCGTGCCAGTTGCTTTGCCACCATGATTTTCTCTTCTACATTCATACTGGCCCCTGGAGATTGCTCGCCATCCCGCAAAGTCGTATCAAAAATCCGTATTATCCTGGTCATAATTCCACCTCTCTTATCTTATGAGATTGCTCAAAATGCCTTTCCCAAAAGGCCGCAGGAAGCGGGACGACCGAGGCGTACCTGTAGGGTACGTCGCAGGGAGGTACGCGACCAAGAACGCCGCGGGAAGGCATTTTCAACAATCTCAAATAAAAAAAAGCCTCCATCCCTCAGCCCAGGGACGGAGGCTTGAGAAGCTCCGTGGTACCACCCTGATTTAGCCACGAACAACGTACGCCGTCCGCAGCCCTTCATTGCGCCCTGTCACGGGGGCGAAGCGGAATCCATTACTCGGGTTTCACGGATTCTGGCTCAGAGGCGAGTTCGGCGCCGCGCAGGCTGGTTTGCACCATTCACCAGCTCTCTCATTGCTGTGCGAATCGCGTACTACTCCTCGTCGCAGCCTGTCAGACCTTCGACTCCGTCACCGATTGCTCGTTTTTTGGCGATGGACGCTTCCCGGCCACCTTGGACAGAAGTCCGACGAGTCGTTCTGCCGGACCGAGCAAGGCATAGCCGGCAAAGATGACAAATAGCATAACTTGGGGCCAGGCGGCTACGAGCATGAGCGACAAAATTCCCCACACGAGATAGGTAATCTGCTGGCCGCCGCGGAACTTCATATCTTTAAAGCTCCGATACTTGATGGTGCTCACCATCAAGAACGAAAGGGTCAGCGTAATAATCAACACGAGGAAGGGCTTCACTTCCGTTCCAATCCTAACGCTATAGTGGTCGAAAATCACGAGCGACGCCACGACCCCTGCCGCCGCAGGAATAGCCAACCCGGTAAAGTACTTGCCGTCCGGCACGGCTACAGTCGAATTAAATCGTGCCAACCGAACCGCACCCATCGCTACGTATGCGAACATCACCGCCATACCGAACATACCCTGTCCGCTCAGCGCCCAGGAATAAATTAAGAGGCCAGGAGCAACCCCGAAAGACACCACATCAGACAACGAGTCGTATTCGAGGCCAAAATGGCTGGTGCTGTTCGTCAACCGTGCGGACTTTCCATCGAGCACATCGAAGATCATCGCCACCAGGATGGCGACCGCTGCGACCATGTAATCTGCATTGAACACGGATAACATCGAAAACACGCCACACAAAAGATTCCCTGTCGTAAATAGATTTGGAATCAGGTGCATGGCGGCTTTTCGCCGCTTCCCGTCTCTTCCGAACGATTGACGAAGTCCCGTGGTCTTCATGGCAATTCCCCCAGGATGGTTTCCCCACCTTTGACCCGATCACCGACGGCAACTTTTATAGCCGTCCCGACAGGAAGAAACGTATCCATCCGCGACCCAAATCGAATCAAGCCGAATCGTTCACCCAGCACCGCCCGATCTCTTGGCGAGACCCAACAGACGATCCTTCTGGCAATCAACCCGGCCACCTGTACACACAGCACCTTCACACCCTGCACCGTCCGAATCATCAGGGCATTTTGCTCGTTCCTCAATGTCGCATCCGGCTTGCTGGCGACCAGAAACAAACCAGGTTGGTACTGCACATCTTCGATAACCCCTTCACAGGGCACCCGGTTAATGTGTACATCGAATACGTTCAAGAAGATGCTGATCCTGATACTGCGATCCTTGATGAATCGGGGCTCAAATTCCTCTTCGATGGAAATCACTTTCCCGTCACCGGGCGCCACGACAAGACGAGGCCCTTGAGGGACCACCCGAGATGGATTGCGAAAGAACCAGGAGACAAAGAGCGTCAGGATCGCCGCCCCGACCGCCACAATGACCCAGCCCAGCCATCCTGCCAGCAGTGTAACGCCGACAGCAGCCCCGATGAAGGGAATTCCTTCTTTGGCAAACGGGATGCCGACGGCACGATCCGCCACAGAGTCCTCAATCCTCAGTTTTTGTTCTTATCGACCAATTGGTCTTTCTTCAGCCAGGGCATCATCGCGCGCAACCGGCCCCCGACCTCTTCGATGGGATGGGATTCACCTTTAGCCAGCAACGCATTATAGACCGGACGGTTCGCCTGATTCTCCAGCACCCACTCTTTGGCAAACTGGCCTTGTTGAATCTCACCCAAGATCTTCTTCATCTCCTGCTTCGTCTGCTCCGTCACAATCCGGGGACCGCGAGTAATATCACCGTACTTGGCCGTCGTACTAATGGAATACCGCATGTTGGCAATGCCACCCTGATAGATCAAGTCCACGATCAATTTTACTTCATGCAGGCACTCGAAATAGGCCATCTCCGGGGAGTAGCCGGCTTCCACGAGCGTCTCGTACCCGGCCTGAATGAGAGACGTGAGTCCTCCACAGAGAACGACCTGCTCGCCGAAGAGGTCCGTCTCGGTTTCTTCCCGAAAGTTCGTTTCGATCACGCCCGCCCGCCCGCCCCCAATCGCACTGGCATAGGCAAGGCCTACCTCCTTGGTCGTTCCGCTTGGGTCCTGATGGATCGCGAGCAAGCACGGCACCCCGCTGCCCTTCGCATATTCCGATCGAACGAGATGGCCCGGCCCTTTGGGAGCAACCATGAACACATTGATCGTGGGCGGCGGTGTGATTTGTCCGAAATGAATGTTGAACCCATGCCCAAACGCGAGAAAAGAGCCTGGCTTCAGATTCGGGGCGATGTCCTGCCGATAGATGGCCGCTTGCGCTTCGTCGGGCGCGAGAATCATGACGACTTCCGACACCTTGACGGCATCGGCCACCGGCATGACCTTCAGTCCGCTTTGCTCCGCCTTCTTCCATGAGGCGCCCTCGCGCAACCCAATAACCACACTCACGCCGCTCTCCTTCATATTGAGCGCATGGGCATGACCCTGACTGCCGTAACCGATCACCGCCACTTTCTTGTTCCTGATCTGCTGAATGTCGGCATCCTTATCATAGTAAATCTTCATCGATCGCTCCTGGGGTAATAGCTGTGTCAAGAAACCGATTGGGCGTTGAGTCCGAGGTGACGCCTACTCGCGGGCAATCTTCTTTGCCTGCACGTCCGTCGACCGAATCAATTCTCGGGCGACTGCAACCCGTCCGGTACGTGTGAGCTCTTTGATTCCGAGAGGCTGCAGCAGGTTAATGATCGCTTCGATTTTTCGTGGGTCTCCGGTCACCTCGATGGTGTATGTCGCCGGCGTGGAATCGATGACGTTAGCCCGGAAAATATCGGCGATCCGCAATGCTTCCGCGCGATCTTCCGGCCGCGTATGCACCTTGATAAGCGCGGTCTCCCGCGAAACAAAGTCGCTCTCGTTCAGGTCCACGACCTTAATGACGTCGATCAACTTGTTGAGCTGTTTCACGATCTGCTCAATGATCCGCTCGTCTCCGGACGTGACAATGGTCATCTGCGACATGGATGGATCGAGCGTCGGAGCCACAGAGAGACTTTCAATGTTGAATCCGCGGCCGCTAAAAAGGCCGGCGATGCGAGACAACGAACCAAACTTGTTCTCGACGGTTACCGAAATAATGTGTTCCATGCCCTGTGTATGCTCCGACTCCGGCGGGTTAGGCCGTAAGGATCGTATCTGAATCTTTCGGCGCCCCCTGCCCCGTTCCAAACTGCTTATTTTTCAAGGCCGGCGGATCTTCCAAAATCATCTCATGGTTGCAGCCGCCGGCTGGAATCATGGGGTAGACGTTTTCATATCGATACGTCGGCACATCGACGATGACCGGTTTATTCACCGCGATCGCTTCCTTGAGGACATCATCGATCTCAGATGGCTTGCTGGCCCTGAGCCCGACCGCCCCGTACGCTTCCGCCAACTTGACAAAGTCCGGCGTTGTCTCCAGATCGCTTGAGGCATACCGTCCTTCGTAGAACAGATCCTGCCATTGCCGAACCATCCCGTGGAATCGATTATTGAGCACGATAATCTTGACCGGCAGCTTATGCACCACTGCCGTTGCCATTTCTTGCATATTCATCTGGATGCTGCCGTCGCCGGCGATGCAGAGCACCAGCCTGCCGGGAAACGCAGCTTGCGCCCCCATGGCGGCGGGAAATCCAAAGCCCATGGTCCCGAGCCCTCCCGAGGTCAACCAGCGATTCGGCTTCGCCAACTTAAAGTATTGGGCGGCCCACATTTGGTGTTGCCCGACATCGGTCGATACGATGGGATCCCGATCCTTCGTGAGGTCATAGAGCCGGCTGATGACATATTGCGGTTTAATCGGTCCATCCGGTTCTTGTTGATAGGCGAGAGGATTCGCATCTTGCCATTCGCGAATCTGATTCCACCAGGGCTTGCGCAATTCCCGTTGATCGCCGTTCACAGTGGCACGAAGAAGCTGAATCAACTCACGGAGCACCATCTTGCAGTCGCCGACGATTGGAATGTCGACATTGACATTCTTCCGAATCGAGGTCGGGTCGATATCGATATGGATGACCTTGGCATGCGGGCAAAACTCGGAGACCTTTCCAGTCACGCGATCGTCAAAGCGTGCCCCGATGGCCACGACAAGATCAGAATAATGCATGACCATATTCGCCCAATAGGTGCCGTGCATGCCCAGCATACCCATGGACTGGGGATGCTCGCCAGGGAAAGCCCCAAGCCCCATCAACGTCATGTCGACCGGCATATGGGTCAGTTCAGCCAACTCCATCAATTCTTGAGACGCACCGGAGAAGATGACACCACCGCCGACATACAGCACCGGTTTTTTTGCCTTCGTCATCGCCTCGGCCGCTTGCTTAATCTGCCACTTATTCCCCTCATAGACCGGATTATAACTACGGATAGAGATGGAACTCGGATAGATAAATTCCGCCTTATCCATGGATACGTCTTTCGGAATATCCACCAACACCGGGCCTGGCCGTCCCGTCGTCGCAATGTAGAAAGCCTCTTTGATCGTTGTCGCCAGATCCTTCACGTCTTTCACCAGGAAATTGTATTTGGTGCACGGACGACTCAGCCCCATGTTATCCGCTTCCTGGAACGCATCATTCCCGATCAAGCTGGTGGGAACTTGTCCGCTAAAACAGACCAGTGGCACGGAGTCCATGTAGGCATCCGCCAACGCAGTAATCACGTTCGTCATGCCGGGGCCAGAGGTCACAAGACACACCCCGGCTTTTCCAGTCGCCTTGGCATAGCCTTCCGCCATATGGCCCGCCCCCTGCTCATGGCGAGTCAAGACCACTTCAATATCCTTCTGCTGATGAAGCATGTCGAAGATCTTCAGAACGACACCCCCAGGAAGTGCAAAAATCGTCTTGACGCCTTCCCGTTTGAGACATTCGATGAGGATCTCAGCACCTGTGAGCTTCATGGCAGACCCTCCATCCTTACCACCAGTGAAAATACGGCAGAGAAATCATGATAACGCGATACACCGCGTCCCGTCCCGATGGACCAGACACGACTCCATGACCACTCAGAACATTCTGATAAATCTGGGGAAATATGTGTCATCTTATCACCACGTGTTTCCACACGTCAATAGTAGGGCAGCTCTGGAGTGCCTCCTTCCCTGACAGTCTGCCTCCCTACATGATACCCTCATTCCTCAACTCATTGGCTTGGGTCGCGTGTCCATGAACATGCCTATCCGTGTAACCATTCTGTTTCGTGAAGACTGCCATCTCTGCGATGTCGTTTACCGAATTGCAACCCATCTTCAATCAGAATTACACATCGAAACGAACAAGGTGCCTATCGAAAGCGATAGAGTCCTGATGGAGCGCTACGGGAGAAGGGTTCCCGTTGTCCTGCTCGATGAGGTCGAATATTTCGCAGGGAAAGTGACGGAAGGGGAACTACGTCGAGCGATAAAAAGAGCGCGGTGGAGAAGACCGATAAGCCGGATTCTGTCCCGCCTGGGATATGCTCCCAAGCGGGGGTGATCATTTCTCTGGGATTCGAGTTACCTCGAACCTCAAGCGACCTACCCGAAGACCTCGGCCGGGCCAGCCGGTCGCCGCTTCTCCGAAAAGAACCGGCAGGTGTCTTCCTATTTGGCCTTGCATCGGGCGACGCTTACCGTGCCAGTGATGTCACCACCACCGCGGTGGGCTCTTACCCCACCGTTTCACCCTTACCTGAGCCAAGGTGACCGGATCGGAATCCCGTCGCCTTGGCCATCGGCGGTCTGTTCTCTGTGGTGCTGGTGTCGAATCGCTCCGCCTGGGAGTTACCCAGCGCCCTGCCCATGAAGTCCGGACTTTCCTCTCAGAGCGTTGCCGCTCCGAGCGATCACCCAGCCTTCTCCCTCGCGCAAGAGTACTATAAAGCTGGGGACTGGCGGTTTCAAGCAGAGACTATGAATCGACCTTCTAGGAGTTGTCCGACATTGCCTTCGTGACGAGGCGAAGGAGGTGCGGCCAGATGCGAGGCCGCAGGCCCGGGAAAACCGGAGGTGTATTCACTGGAATACATTGAGGATTTTTTCGGGCCGAGAACGATGCAGATGGTCGCGGATCGTTCGCCGCAGTAGAACGGTCAATGTCGGACAGGCTCCTAGCGAAGAGCAGGCAACTCGCCGGCTGGCATGGCCTGCTTGATTTGATAGATCGCCATAGCCTCCGGCATCCATTTCTTAAGTTGTTCAATCCTCGTTTCATGACCTGGATGGGTCGATAAGAACTCTGCCGGCCCCTTGCCACCGGACATCTGTTCCATCCGCTCCCAAAGATGAATCGACTCGCGAGGATCGTATCCTGCATCTGCAGCGAGCAAAATCCCGATATAGTCAGCTTCTGATTCATGTTTCCGACTAAAGGGCAACAGCACACCAACCTGAGCGCCGGCTCCGAGGGCCGCCATAGTTGCCTGTCCCAGCATAGCATTGCCGCCTGCCGCTCCGGCAGCCGCTCCAAGCACCTGAAGCGCCGCGTTCGTGAGCTGGCCTTGGCTCATCCGTTCTGCACCGTGGCGAGCCAACGCATGGGTCACCTCATGCCCTAAGACCGCCGCGAGCCCCGCCTCTGTCTTGGCAACCGGAAAGATCCCCGTATAGACCGCGACCTTGCCCCCTGGAAGTGCAAACGCGTTCATCGTCTTGTCGTCTTTGATGACCGTCACTTCCCATTGAAATTGGCTTGCCATCTCGGCATATTTCGATCGTTTCGCCGCCTCAATAATGCGGGTAGCCACACGCCGGACCGGCTCAACTTCTCGCGGATCCTGTGACTGGTGCATTTTCGGATCGTTTTTGACCTGGCGATACGCCTGCGCTCCCATTTGCATCTCTTGGTCGACCGATGTCATCAACAACTGCGACCGTCCCGTGTAGGGATTTGTCTCGCATCCTGGCAGTCCCGCAAGACCAACCGCCATGACCAAACCCAACATCGATTGCGAGAACTCCATAACCTTCTTCATGCGCGCGCCCTCCCATCCGACGCTCGTTTCTTGAAATTCTCGCCAAATTGACCGACCGGCGAAGCTCTGTTAGATTACCGCGCCTCATTGAGAATCTCTACCAGAAGAGCCCCTGGCCTGTGACTGAGACGACAAAAAAAACTGCGGTGGAGCGAATCGGCATCGATGAATCCGGCAAAGGAGACTACTTCGGTCCTCTAGTCATCGCCGCTGTTTTTGTCGACGCTATCACACAGGGTGAGCTCACCCTCATGAATGTCCGGGACAGCAAGAAAATTTCGGACGGTCGCATACTTCAAATGGCGCCCGATATCCGAATGATTTGCCCACACAGCATTATCGCAATCGGCCCGCCACGATACAACGAACTGTACGCAAAGATCCGAAACCTGAATCGCCTCCTGGCATGGGGACACGCCAAGGCCCTGGAGACCCTCCTGGACAAAGTCTCGTGCGGGCGCGCGATTGCAGATCAGTTTGGCGACGAGCGGTTGATTCTGAATGCATTACAGAAGAAGGGACGCACGATCGAGTTAGAACAACGGCATAAGGCCGAATCCGATCTGGCCGTGGCCGCCGCCTCCATCCTGGCCCGCGCGGAATTCCTCCTCCGATTGAAGCGTCTCTCGGATGAGATCGGCACGACGTTGCCCAAAGGGGCGTCACCCGCCGTTACACTGGCCGGACGCATGATCGTGAAAAAGCATGGAGAAGAACGACTGGGGTCGGTCGCCAAGCTGCACTTCAAAACGACTCAGGCCGTGTTGGGGAAAACAGACTAAACCGACTCGCCGATCTCAAGGATCGACGTCTTGTCGAGATCGGGCCCTGGCGTGGATTCGACGGAAATTTGTCCATCCCAGTAGAGCATCCGACGACAATAGGGACAGGTGTGAAGATCTTGCCCGCGCTTGACTTCTGAAATCAGTTGCGGAGGAAGCTGCAGACGGCATCCGGAACAGATCCCCTCTTTGATTTCAGCAAGAGCGTGATCCTTGCGCGACGCTTTGATCGAGTGATAGCGACTGAGTAGCCCCTTTTCGACATGAGACGCACGAACTTGCTGCTGCGCTTCGAGCTCGGCCAATTCCGTTGAGAGCCTGTGCTCCAGCTCGTCAAGTGCTTGTTTTTCCTCCGTAAAGGCCTTTTCGACGGCGTGGAGCTTCTCTTGCGCTTCTTTCGCCGCCCGCTGCAGCTGTTCGATCTTCTCCATACACAGCAAGATCTTCTCCTCGATGTCGCCTTTCTTCTTGTTGGCAACCTCGATCTCGAACAGATGAGCCTGGTATTCCTTGTTGGATTTCAGCTCGGACAGCCGCGACTTCATTTTCTCAGTGTGCGCTTCATGTACTTCAAGATCCTGTTCATGCGACCGCCGCTCTTTGATGAGAGCCTCCACGGAAGCACTAGTCTGTTGATGTAACTGCCGGGCCTCTCGAAGCGGGGCGTCAACCGCTTGGAGCCGCTCTGGGATTTTTCGGCGCTGGTCCTTGATCTCCGCGATGCGAAGATCCAGTTTTTGCAGCTCGATAAGGGGGGAAAGGTTCTGGTTCAACTCACTCCTATGACTGGTGTTCCAAACAACGATCTCGACCGATGATTTCCCGGCTGCGCTGGTGGGCCCACTAGGACTTGAACCTAGGACCAGCTGATTATGAGTCAGCCGCTCTAACCACCTGAGCTATGGGCCCGATCAGGCGGATGACTCTCTCGTGCCTGCCCCGCAGACACGTACGCCCGATTTTATGCCGCCCGGAGAGGGGAGTCAAATCCCGAAGGGGAACGCTTCATGGTGCATCACAGACTTTCCACGAAGCTGCGGAGCTTTTTGCTACGGCTCGGATGACGCAGCTTGCGCAAAGCCTTGGCTTCGATCTGCCGAATACGTTCTCGAGTCACTTCGAAATCCTGACCGACTTCTTCGAGGGTATGGTCGGTGGCTTCGCCGATGCCGAACCGCTTCCGCAACACTTTCTCTTCTCGTGGCGTAAGCGTTTCCAGTGCGCTGTTGATCTGGCGCTGGAGATCGTACCGGATCGCCGCCTCCAAAGGAGACACCGCCTTCTTGTCCTCGATAAAGTCGCCCAAATGACTGTCTTCTTCCTCGCCGATCGGGGTCTCTAGAGAAATCGGCTCGCGCGCGATTTTTAAAATCTTCCGCACTTTGTCAAGCGGCAGGTCCATGCGCTCGGCAATTTCTTCAGGCGTCGGTTCGCGTCCAAGTTTCTGGACCAGATGGCGTGAGGTTCGTATCAGCTTGTTGATCGTCTCGATCATATGCACAGGGATACGGATCGTCCGTGCCTGATCGGCAATCGCACGGGTAATCGCCTGACGGATCCACCAGGTCGCATAGGTGCTGAACTTGTAGCCGCGCTTGTACTCGAATTTATCCACGGCCTTCATCAAGCCGATATTACCTTCCTGGATCAAGTCGAGAAACTGGAGACCGCGGTTCGTATACTTCTTTGCGATACTGACGACGAGACGAAGATTCGCCTCGACCAGCTCGGCCTTCCCACGCTTGACCTTATCCTCCGCCACATCCAGATGCTTGACCGCATCTTTAATCTCTTCCGCAGATACGAGGGCCTCTTCGGTCTCAAGCTGTCGAATCCGTCCCTTCGCAGCCTGGTAGACCTTCTTAATCTCGTTGAGGGCTTCCTCCGAACAGCTCGTCTTGCGTTTGACGGCGAGGAAGTCTTTCCGTTCGCGGCAGAGCTTCTTGAGGGCCTCAGCACCGGCCTCACCGCTGATTCCCAGCCGACGCTGGCAACTGACGATCTCTCGCTCCGCCGTCCGGATCTGAATCGCCAACTCCCGCACACGCTGCACCATCCGATCCTTCAGCACACCGTGCAGGTTGACGGATTCCATCTTCTCGACGACCTGATCGCGAATCGTATCGATCTGCTTCTTGATCTTCTTCTGTTTCGCGGGGTCACTGTTGGCATGCCGGGCCACTTCATAGAGACTCTTGAGCGAGGTCGAGATTTTCCGGACGGAATTCAGCCCTTCGAGCGTCTTAACTCGAAGCTCTTCATAGTCCCGCTGGATTTGCTCTTCCTCGAATTCCTCCTCGGTCTCGACGATCGGAACGATCTCACGCACGTCGATGGTCCCGTTCTTAAGCTGATCGTACAGTGCGAGGACAAACTCGATCGTCATCGGCATCCCATAGATGACTGAGGCGATGTCCCTCTTCCCTTCCTCGATGCGTTTCGCGATCTCGATTTCTCCTTCACGACTCAACAACGCCACACTTCCCATTTCTTTGAGATAAAGTCGGACCGGGTCGTCGGTCCGGCTGAGTGCGCCAGGAGTTAAATCGATCTCCTTCTCTTCCTTTTCTTCCTTCTCATTGTCCTCCCCGGAACCAGTACCGGCTTCGACCTCGGCCTCCTCAGTTTCCTCATTCGACTCTTCAGTGTCCCGGGCTTTCCTGATCCGTTCCCCCTCGGGCGCATCGACAATCTCGATGTCCATTTCACCGAACATCGTCATGATGCTGCCGAACTGCTCAGAAGACACCACTTCCGCGGGCAACGTGCTATTCAACTCGTCGTACGTCAAAAAGCCCTTCTCTTTTCCCATCGAGATCAGCTTCTTGACTTCGCCGAGCAACTCTGGTTTCGCCATAACTACTCCTTCACTAAGGACAACAGCCCGGTGGAGGGCCGACCGGCCTTTTGCATTCGCAATTCATTCACTTGTGCATTCAGCATCCGCGCATCCTCCAGACGGCCTTCCCGTTCAGCTGCCTTGAGTTGCACGATCAGATCTCGAAACACGGCCTCGGCTCGTTTCCGATCCAACGTCTCCAAGCACCCCGCGACGTGGGCCTTCACGTCGTCGAAATGGTCTTCTCGCATGGACAGCTCAGTCGCCAGCGACCCGCAATTCGGATGATCTGCGACAGCATCCAGTAACAACCTGAGCCCGACCCGCCCGTCTCGATCAAGGTGATTCAACGCCGCCTCGACGAGGGACCGACAGGCCGGAACCGAGAAGGTCTCGGGCCGCAGTCGTTGCACATCAGCGGGCGTCAGGTGTCCATGCAGTAGCAAATACACCAGATCCCGCTCTTCGCTCACCCCCTTGAATGTCACCGATGTGGGGCCGATCGATTGAGCGACCGCCGGCCGACGTCCCTCCGACTGCACCAACGCCGGATACCGTTCGATCAACCGTTGCTGGCTGACCCCCAGCCGTTCGGCAACCACGCGAATCCGTTCCTCTCGTTCGATCGGATGCTCGCTCTTTTGCAAAATCCGCAGCACATCGTCCACGCTACGGATACGCCCCTCGATCGTACTGGACTCCGCTGTGCTCAAACTATGCTCGAGGGCAAAATCCAAGAGGCTCGGAGCCTGCTCTTCCAAACGCGCGAAGGCCTCCGGCCCTTCCTTCCGGACATACGTATCGGGGTCCTCTCCGTCCGGCAAGGTGACGACTTTCACACCGAGCCCGCTGTTCACAAACAGATCGAGTCCACGCAGTGCAGCCCGGACCCCGGCCTGATCCGGATCGAATAACAACACGACCTTCGAGGCAAACCGCCTCAACACCTGAATATGCTCTGCCGTCAGGGCCGTCCCCAGCGTGGCAACCGTATGGGTCAGCCCGGCTTGGTGAAGCGCGACCGCATCAAAATATCCCTCCACCACGACCACGGTTTTCAGCCGGGCCACCGCTTCACGCGCAAGGTCCAACGCATACAGCGTTT
>Ga0315281_10008297_pt1 | contig 14531 bp, 10 predicted proteins | sample YL17G07_0_MG_FD_204540 | JGI IMG/M metagenome (GOLD analysis project Ga0315281, IMG submission 204540) | Sediment microbial communities from Yellowstone Lake, YNP, Wyoming, USA - YL17G07_0 | ecosystem: Environmental > Aquatic > Freshwater > Lake > Sediment | place: USA: Wyoming | collected...
TCTCCAATTTTATATTCTTTTCTTGCAGAGTTGGAAGGCCAAAATCCTAACCAGCTAGATTACACCTGCTTAAGCTCGGAAAACGCGTTCGTTGATAAATACGTGTTTGTCTCATTTGTGTTGTTCTGGGAAGGGGCCGACGCTCTGGTCTCACGAGCAAGTTCCCGATCTGACACCTCATCTACGAGGCCCCACGGTCCGCATCACGGGACGGCGCATCTTGATCCAGTCACTTCGAAGCATCGAGAAGATCACGTCGTCCGCGGGCTGCATCTTCTCGTCGAAACCATGCTCTCTTAGGACGCCCTCTTTCTTGAACCCAAGCTTGCTCGCGAGCCCGCTCGACCGCTCGTTTCTTGGCATGACGAGTAGCTCGATCCGGTTGAGCTTCATCTTCTGAAACCCGAAGTCTGTGATTGCTGTCAGGGCCTCAGTCATGATGCCCTGCCCCCAGTACGGGGGATCGAGGTCATAGCCGATCTCGGCTTGACGACCGTCGGGTTTCAGCCATTTGTAGTATCCACATGATCCGATGAGGCTTTCCTCGCCCTTCTTCTCGATTCCCCATCTGAATCCATTCCTGTTCTTGAATAGATCCACGAAGTGGATCTGTAGCTCTTTTCGCGCCTCCTTCATTCCCTTAGGAGCAGGAAAACCCTGCCCTTCGACGATTTCCTTTCTTGAGAAATGATCGAGATACCATTCAGCGTCGGCGATCGTTATCTCTCGGAGGATCAGCCGATTCGTCTCCAATCTCGGAAATCTCTTGAAGGTCTGGAATCTGTTCATATCGGACTTGCCTATCATGACGCCTGGAGAAGAATCTTCTGATGCTTCTCCATCTTTATCCGTTTCATGAATGGATGTACGTTGGCCTACTGGAGTGTTGGAATCACCGAGGTCCCTTTGAATCTGAGGTCTTGTTCGTTCATCCGCAGAACCCAAACCCTCGCTGATCGAAGAATAGGCTGAGAGTCGTAAGTGGGGTAGGCCGGATTTGAACCGACGGTCACGTGGTCCCGAACCACGGATCATACCAAGCTAGACCACTACCCCATGGTGTCGGGCGGGTGAGGGATAGTGAGGCCTGTTATTAATCCCTGTGCAATGGCTAGTGCCGAGTCTACGGAGTACCCGTACGGATTCAGGAAGACCCTTTCGCGGCTCTGCGCATACGACTCGGAAAAACGAGCAGAAACCGAGTGCTCTATGATAGCCAGTGTCAATCGTCTATTGCCGTAATCCACATACGACAACTATAAGTAGCGCGGAAATTCTTTTGCGCTCATGCGGGACCAGGTGAGGGAGAAGATCGCAGGGGAGATTTGTCTCTCCGACGAGCCCGGCAAGACGATCAGAAAATGGAGGGAGCAGTTCAAGATCTCACAGCAAGAACTCTCCCGTCATCTCGGCGTGTCGCCGTCGGTCATCAGCGATTATGAAGCGGGTCGGAGGAAATCTCCAGGGATCGTGACCGTCCGGAAGATCGTCGATGCGTTTCTCGAGATAGACGAGAAGACCGGCAGCAACATCCTGAAACAGTACTCCCTCGCTGCGAAGACGGATTCGATCATCTCGATCAAGGAATTCGCAGTTGAAGTGCTCGCCTCAGACCTGGTCGCGAAAATCCAGGGAGAGAATCTCACGCCTGCGATGTCTCTGGAAAAACACATTCACGGCTACACTGTCATAGACAGCGTAAGGGCGATCACGTCGCTGAGCTCCTTCGATTACCTCAAGATCTACGGATGGAGCAGCCAGAGAGCGCTCATCTTCACGGGCGTCAGGTTCGGCAGGTCTCCGATGATCGCCATTCGCGCGCATCCGCTGAAGCCCGCGCTCGTCGTCTACCAGAAACCGGAGCAGGTCGATGAGCTCGCGATAAGGCTCGCTGAGTTGGAGGGCATACCGCTTGTGAGGACGCAGCTGGCAGTGGCCGAGCTTGTCGACAGTCTTCAATCGCTGGGTTAGAGGGAAGGGGTTTGACCATGAAAGTCGGAATAGTCAGTTATGGAGCCTATGTGCCACGGTACAGGATCACGCCTGAGGAGATCGGCAAGGTCTGGGGCGTCGATGGCAAGGCGATGAGCAAGGGCCTGATGATAAACTGCAAGTCCGTGCCTTCGCCGGACGAGGACACGATCACAATAGCCGTCGAAGCTGCCAGGAACATGATGAAGCGCTGCGAGGTGAGCCCGAAGGACATCGGAGCGATATACGTCGGGTCGGAATCCCACCCTTATGCGGTCAAGCCATCGGGGACGATCGTCGCGGAGGCGATAGAAGCGTCGCCGCACCTGACCGTGGCAGACTTCGAGTTCGCGTGCAAGGCGGGGACAGCCGCCATCCAGACATGCATGGGTATGGTGGGGGCCGGCATGGTGAAATACGGAGTAGCGATAGGAGCCGACACTTCCCAAGGCGCCCCTGGAGACGCCCTTGAGTTCTCCGCGTCTGCGGGAGGGGCGGCTTTCCTGATCGGGTCGGAGAAGGTTATCGCCACAATCGATCACACGTACTCATACACGACCGATACGCCTGACTTCTGGAGGCGCGAGGGCGAGATGTATCCCAGGCACGGAGGCAGGTTCACCGGTGAGCCAGCTTATTTCAAGCATATCACGAACGGTGCGAAGGGTCTGATGGCGAAGACCGGGCTCAAAGCGGGGGACTATACATATGCCGTCTTCCACCAGCCCAACGGTAAGTTCCCGACCAGGGTGGCGAAGCAGCTCGGGTTCACCGATGAGCAGGTTAAGACGGGGCTCCTAGCGCCGATGATTGGCAACACCTATTCTGCAGCAGTGCCCCTGGGGCTCGCTGCCATTCTCGACGAGGCGAAGCCTGGGGACAAGATATTCGCCGTCGCGTATGGATCGGGTGCCGGCTCTGACGCGTTCGACATCACTGTTACGAACGATATGGACGGTTTCCAGAGGCATAGGGCACCGACCGTGCAGGAGCTGAACTCCAACCTGAAGTTCCTGGATTATGCCACATATGCGAAATACAGGGGCAAGATCCATCTGGGGAGTGAGTGAGATGCGTCGAGTCGCGATCATAGGCGTCGGGGACACCGAGTTCGGGGAGCTGTGGGACATGTCCTTCAGGGACATAGGCATCCAAGCGGGGCTCGCAGCGGTCGCCGATGCGAACATCACCGCCGATCAGATCGATGCCTTGTACGTGGGAAACATGGGTGCGGGGCGGTTCATAGAGCAGGAACACATTGGCGCCCTGATAGCGGACTATGCAGGCCTCGCGAGGGACCACATCCCCGCGACCAGGGTGGAGGCTGCTGGTGCGTCTGGCGGGCTCGCTCTGAGGCAGGGCTTCCAGGCAGTCGCGTCCGGAATGCACGACATAGTGGTGGTCGGAGGTGCCGAGAAGATGATGGACGTGAGCGATGTGGAGTCCGCGATGATACAATCATCGGCCGCGGATCAGGAATGGGAGACGATCCTTGGGGCGACCTTCCCGGCGTTGCACGCGCTCATCGCAAGGAGGCACATGCACGAGCATGGCACCACCCGGGAGCAGCTGGCAGACGTCGCGGTCAAGAACCACAAGAACGGTTCCTTGAATCCCAAGGCCCAGTTCCAGCGCGAGATCAAGCGGGAGACGGTCCTATCGTCCCCCATGGTATCCTCGCCGCTGAGGGTTTTCGACTGCGCTCCGAGTTCGGATGGTGCTGCAGCCGTCGTCCTATGCCCTCTCGACATGGCTAAGAAGTTCACAGAAGTGCCGATCGAGATCATCGGTTCGGGGCAGGCGAGCGATTCGCTGGCGCTGCACCACAGAAAGGACATCTGCACGATGGAGGCAACGAAGGTCGCTGCTAGGAAGGCCTTCGACATGGCCAAGCTGACGACAAAGGACGTCGACGTCGCAGAGGTCCATGACAACTTCACGATCAGCGAGATACTCGCGATCGAGGACCTGGGGTTCTTCAAGAAGGGCGAAGGTGGAAGGGCCACTGAGGCGGGTCTCACCTCCCTCGAGGGGGAGATCGCTGTCAATACCTCCGGCGGCCTGAAGGCGAGGGGTGACCCGATCGGAGCCACGGGCCTGGCTCAAGCCGTCGAGATAGTCGCCCAGCTCAGGGGAAAGGCCGGCAAGAGGCAGGTCAAGGACGCGGCAGTCGGGCTCGCTCACAATGTCGGCGGAACGGGCGCGACGGTGGTCGTGCATCTTTTCAGGAGGGCTTGAGATGGCCACTGCACCCAGATTCTGGCGGGAGAACCCGAGCCGGTACAACCTCGTGGGGTTCAAGTGCAATAACTGCGGGAAGACCTATTTCCCTCCCAGGGCGATCTGTCCGGTCTGTCACAGGAAGAGCGTCGGCAAGATCGAAGAGGTCAAGCTGAAGGGAACTGGCAAGGTATACTCCGTGACCGAGGTACACGACACTCTGGACGAGCTGGCCATGATGAAGCCTTATCTCGTGGCGATAGTCGAGATGGACGAGGGCCCGAAGCTCACCGGTCAGATCATAGATTGCGAGCCCTGCGATGTCGCGATAGGTACACCAGTGAGGGTTGCTCTCCGCAAGTTGAGCGAAGAGGGCTCGGCTGGTATCATCCACTACGGATACAAGTTCGTCCCCCTGAAGGATTCGACTGGGAAAACTCCTTAAGACGAAGCATCGACTTCAGGTAGGCCTAGCGGGATACACGGGCACGGCGGGCTCCAAATGCCGAAACAAAAGAGTGCTTCAGACGTCATCGTCCACATAGATGGAAACAGCCTCACGATGGAGAAGGTCATCCGCGTGGCGAGGGAAGGCGCGAAAGTCCGACTGGCAGAAGCGGCGAGGACGCGCATGGCTGAATCCAGGAAAGCCCTGATGAAGTTGATCGAGGGCGGCAGGACGATTTACGCTGTGAATACGGGCGTCGGCGAACTTGTCGACGTGAGGATACCTCCTGAAGAGCTCAAGTCGCTGCAGGTGAATCTGTTGAGGAGCCATGCCTGTGGGGTGGGAGAGAAGTACCCGGCCGAAGTGGTACGAGCGATGATGCTTCTGAGGGCGAACGCTCTCGCGAAGGGCTACTCCGGCGTAAGACCCGTTATCGTTCAGATGCTTGTCGACATGATCAATTCCAAGGTCCATCCAGTCGTGCCAAGGCAAGGATCCGTAGGGGCCAGCGGGGACCTGGTCATGCTCGCGCACCTGGGATTGGTGATGATAGGCGAAGGCGAAGCGGACGCGGGGCGAGGCCCTGAACCGGGCGCGAAGGCCCTGAGCCTCCGGAGGCTCACGCCCATCTCCCTGGAGCCGAAGGAGGCGATCTCCATAATGAACGGGACCCAGGCCATGGGAGCGCTTGGAATCCTTGCTCTCAAGGACGCGGCGGTCCTCGCCGATAATGCCCAGATCGCTGCGGCGATGTCCCTGGAGGCGCTGAAGGGGACATCATCGGCATTCGACCCGCGGATCTCCAACGTCAGGCCTCACAAGGGCCAGATGCGGGTAGCGAGGAACATGCTGACGCTCTTGGATGGGAGCGAGATCATGGTGTCCCACCAAGACTGTCCGAAGGTGCAGGACGCTTACACGCTCCGATGCATACCACAGGTACTTGGCGCGAGCCTCGACGCCATCTGGTACGGCGAGGACGTGCTTGATGTTGAGATGAATTCCGCCACCGATAACCCTCTATTCTTTCCGGAGGACGGGATGGTCATCTCGGGAGGGAACTTCCACGGCCAGCCACTCGCGCTGGCGATGGACTTCCTTGGCCTTGCAGCGCACGAGATCGGCAGCTTCTCCGAAAGGAGGATCGCCCGGCTCGTTGACGACAAGTTGAGCGGATTGCCCGCCTTCCTGACAAGACACGGCGGCGTCAGCTCGGGACTGATGGTGCCACAATACGTCGCGGCCTCCTTGGTGTCGGAGAACAAGGTTCTGGTACACCCGGCCTCTGCTGATTCCATTCCCACGAGCGCCAACCAGGAGGATCACAACAGTATGGGAACCATCGGCGCGTGGAAGGCCAGGCAGATCGTGGAGAACGTAAGACGAGTGGTGGCGATCGAGATGATCACCGCCGCGCAGGGCCTCGATTTCATACCGCTGGGTTCGAGCCCCGCAGTGGAGAAGGTCAGGGCCGTGCTTCGCAAGGAAGTGCCGTCGTTGGAAGAGGATAGGTCCATTTCCAAGGAGATCGAGAGGGTTGCAGAGATGATCTCCAATGGGGCCTTCATCGAAGCCGCTGAGAGTGCATGCGGGTTCCAACGGACCTGACGTCGCAGGTATTTTCAATCCCCTGCGGTCTACCCGGCCACATCTGTTGAGGCGGTACTTTGGAAGACCTCGCCGAATTGGCAATAGAGCACGCGCTCAAGTTGGGTGCGGAATTCGCGGACTTGCGGATGGAATCATCGGCTGGAACGAACATCCTCATCATGGATGGGAAGACTCGCACCCTCAACTCCGAGCGCGAATCAGGATGCGGAATCCGGGCTTTCGTGGGAGGGACCTGGGGGTTCGTGGCAACGAGTGTTTTGACCAAGGCCTCTTTGAGATCAGCTGCGGCCTCCGCTGTTAAGATGGCAAAGGCGGCAAGGGCCAAGGCGAAGATACAATTCGAAATAGAATCTGCCAAGGCAGTGATTGCGACTGAGGAATACAAGTGCAAGGAGAAGCCGGCCGATGTCACCACCGAGGAGAAGCTTTCATTCGCCTTGGGGTTGGACGGATCGGCGAAATCCTTCGACTCCCGGATCGGGAGCACGAATGCTAGGTACGACGACCTCGAGGCCGAACGGGTTATCGCGAATTCCTTCGGGACCATGGTGCGCACGAAGGAAAGGTGGGTTCTAGCGGCATGCTCGGCATGGTCCAAATCGGGGGGCGTCACCCAGAGAGGACACGCATCCGAGGGGAGCGTCGGAGGTTATGAGCTCATGCGCACCAGCGGAGCTTTGGACCTGGGCAAGGAGGCGGCCGGACAAGCTCTCCGACTGCTGGATTCGAAGCCCGCTCCAGCAGGGAAATTCACGTGCATCCTGGACAACAAGATGACTGGCATGTTGGCGCATGAGGCGTTCGGCCACGCGTGTGAGGCTGACGCGATCATCGCGGGCGCATCCGTGTTGGAGGGGAAGATCGGCAAGAAGGTGGCGGGGGAGGGGATAAGCCTGGTAGATGATCCCACCATCAAGGACACCTTCGGGTTCTTCTCGATCGACTGGGAGGGCGTGAAGGCCAGGAAACATGTTCTGGTCGACCACGGCATACTGGTAGGGTTCATGCACAATCTTGAGTCCAGCAGCAGGCTCGGACAGAAACCCAACGGGTCTGCCAGGTCGCAGGGGTTCAACAGTCCGCCGATAATCAGGATGAGCAACACGTACATCTCCGCTGGCGATTGGAAGAAGGACGAGCTTTTCGATGGGCTCAAACATGGCCTCCTGATCCAAGGCAACCAATACGGATACGTGGAACCGGCGAAAGGTCAGTTCATGTTCAAGTGCGACGAAGCCTACGAGATAAAGAACGGTGAGGTGGGGCAGAGATACAGGGACGCCTCGCTCTCAGGGGTGATACTCGAGGTCCTGAACAAGGTGGAAAGGATAGGGGACGATTTCGTCCTCGGCGACCCAGGGTATTGCGGCAAGGGAGGCCAATCGGCCAGGACCACTGACGGGGGACCACACATCAGGGTCGCGGACATGGTCGTGGGAGGCCTGACCTGATGGTAGATCTGGAAGGTCTCGCGGAGACCACCGTGCGCTACGTCATGAAGCTGGGCGCATCGGCATGCGATGTCCTGGCCGCCGATTCCAAGTTCACATCTGCAGAGATCGAGAAAGGCTCCATGAAGCAGTCGAGCCAGATCAGGGACCCAGGGGTCGGGATAAGGGCTTTCAAGAACGGATGCTCTGGCTTCTCGTTCTGCACCGGGCACGACCGTAGGCTGATACACAAGATCGCGGAGCTCGCGGTATCCCAGGCAAGAGCTGGAACCCCGGATCCCGACTTCAAGGGCCTTCCGGAGAAGATGAAGCCCGCGAAGGTGGCAGGCCTGTTCGAGCGCAGTATCCCCGAACTCGAAGCAGACGATGTAGTGGAGATGGCGATCTCGCTCTCGGACTACGCGGGAGATGACAAGAGGATCACATCGGTCAACGCTGGGGTCACCATCGGAGAGGGAACGTTCGCTCTTGCGAACAGCAACGGTTTTGCCTCCTCCCAGAGGATGACAAGCTTCGAGTTGAGTGCAGAAGCTGTCGCAAGGGAGGGATCCGAGATGTTCTCTGGAGTGGATGCAGGTGCCAGCAGGAAGCTGTCCACCGAGATGATCGAGAGGGCGGGCACCAATGCGAGGGATCATGCCCTAATGGGGCTCAAGGGGACTAAGCTGGAGACCGGCGATTATCCGGTCGTGATGGACCCTCTTGCCGTCGGATTCGTGTTCGGCATGGCCATAGGTGGTGGCGTAAACGCTGAGAGCGTCCAGAGAAAGAGGAGCTATCTGACTGGGCAACTGGGGAAGAAGATCGGCTCCGAGAAGCTCACGGTGTACGACGACCCGACGATCGATTGGGCCACCGGAAGCTACTCGTTCGACGGTGAAGGTGTTCCGGCATACAAGAAGACCATCATCGGACGGGGAAAGCTCGAGACTTATCTCTACGACAGTCTGGCGGCGGGGAAGGACGCTCGTCCCAGCACTGGCAACGCCTCGCGGGGTGGGTCGATCTGGAGCTTCAGGAGGATCCCGTCGATATCACCGTCGAACCTGGTCGTGAGGAGGGGGGACTCCAGCATGGACGAGATGATCTCGGAGACGCGCAACGGCGTCTATCTGAGACTTACATACGACTATCCGAATCTCGCGACTGGTGAGTTCTCGGGCCTGATGATGGAGAGCTTCAAGATCGAACGGGGGGAACTTGGACCGTCAGTGAGGCAGGCCACGATGGGGGTGCACCTGGTCGACATGTTCTCTCGAGTCGACATGATCGGTAAAAAGGTGCGCGACGTGTTCGGCGTCCGAACGCCCGCTCTAAGGATATCAAAAGCTAGGATCGGGGGTTCCAGCTAGAAGTTGTACTTCTGTCCGCAGACCGGACAGACGTTCGTCCTCTTGGCGCAGGACAGGTGCAACTGGCCCCCGCACCTGCATGTCACTATGTCGAACCCGGGCTTGATCCTCCCCTGACAGGAGATGCATCTGGTCGTCTCCGTCGACCTTCCGAGCTTGAAGGCTGGTCCCGCCGGGAATACGTTGACGGTGTCTTCGAGTTCCATCGTTTGGATCTTGCCGTCCACCTGCCTCTTCGAGGAGATGCTGATCTTGATCGGAACGCTGCCGTTGCTCTTTGGTATGAGCCTCAGGCCGACCGTAGCCTCGCTGTTGGGCTTCAAGGCCGGGACAACCGGGGACTCCAAGACCTTGAAGTCCCCGATGACCTCGACCGAGATGTCTCTTCCAAGAGCCTTGCCGATGTTCTTCAGGGTGAGCATCAAGACCCCCTCCGTGGCCTCCTGGAGTCCCGGTCCCGACGCTATCATCCCGTTGATGTCGGGTGAGTAGGTCTCCATCTGGTCCTTTGCCGTGTCGAGTGCCTCGGCAAGCAGCTCGATGGCGGAATCGTAGTCGTTGTCCTTCTCGATCTCAGCCATCGCGACCAGTCTCTCGGGTTCGCGTTTCGAGAGTCCGTACTTCCCGAGGTTCTCGATGGTGCTCTCCGCGGCGATCAATATGTCCATGTACTTCTTGTGAGAGTCCTCGATCCCTGGCACCTTGCTGTCGGCCTCCATCAGGCTCTGGAACGCAGCGGCCACATCGTCATTCTGAGTCGCCACCCTGGCGGCTTGGAGCAGGTCCTCGATGTTCTTCGTCGAAGCCCCGTACTTCTTGAGGGACTCCACCTTCTTCTCGAGGTCCTCGACCAGGTTAGTCATCTTCTTGGAGATTAGCTGCAGGCAGTTCTCCCTGCAAGCGGCCGCCTGCTGAGACGCGAAGTCCCACAGCGATTCCGAGAACGATGTGTTTGCCACCTCGAGGAGGTCCTCGCACGCTTTCGTGTCGATGCCCATCGATTTCGCCTTTGTGATCATCTGCTGGTTCTGGTCCATCACTTCCCTGATGGAGCTCTCGAACTGGGATGCCGCTTTGGCGGCTCCTCTCTTGAGCGCATCCCTGCACTTGGCGAACTCATGGGCGCTCATGTAATCCTGTGCCATCTCGACTATCTCGTCGCTTTCGGAGGTGTCGATGTTGATCTTCTTCAGCCTCTCGATGCGTTCGCGGACGCTGCTGAGTTCTATCCTGCAGCTGTCGAGGCTCTCCCTCATCGAGTGGAGTTCGTCCCCGCTCTCTATGGCGGCGGCCATCGCATCGACGTACTTCCCCTCCTCGAACATTCGAGTCGCCTTCTCAACCAGCTCAGCGAGCCTCTCGTTCTTGATGCCTTCAGTAGTGGCGTCAGTGAGCTTCTTCTTCGCCATCTCCACCGCCCGAGCACTGATATCTCTTTGGAGCTCGGCCCGCTCCATCTCCATCTCGCACTTCATGGCGAGCTTGAGGGAATCCTGGTACCGTCCTTCCTTGAATGCAGCAACACCTTCGGCCACGTACCTCTCTGACATCCCCAGGTGCAACCCGTCGGAAGCGGCCTTCTCGACCTTCTCCTTGAACTTCTCGAGCGTTCCCCATATCCTGTTCCTTGTGATTTCGGAGGAGGTCTCAGAGGATTTCTTGGAAAGCTCGAGGGCGATCGCGTATTGATGTCTTGTGAGTGCCTCGACCGCCTGGTCCAGGAACTCGCGAGCACGGCCGACATCCATGTCCAAGGTCTCTGCATCCTTCAGGTTGGTCCTCGCGACGCGTATCTCAACCGCAGCTTGCGAGCTGAGGTTCTTCACGAGATTGATGTCGTCCTTGGCGAGAGTGACGCACCGCAACGCTTCGACGAAGTTGGCAGTCTTAGAGAGCTCTGCCGCCTTCGCCGCCAGCTTCTCGGGGCCAATGGTGTCCACACCGACGTTCGTCGCGTCGCTGAGCAACCTCTGGAGCTCCTTGATGCTGTCTGAGATCGAAGTCTGGATGAGTCGCCTCGCCTCCTCATCACAATTCTTGGCGATGGCAAGAGCTTCTTCGTAGTCCTTGAGCTTCATCATGTCCTTGGCTTTGGCTAGAAGTCCGATTACCGAATCCACGTTGATGTTGTTCGCCTGGGCGAGTTCGATGTTCTCCCTGGAGCTAAGTATGAACTTCGCCGCGAGGTACATCCCAAGGCTCTTCTCGGCATCCGCAATGCACTTGTCCAGACTGGTCTCCGCGTCGTCCAGGTCTCCCGTTGAGAAAGAGTTCTTTCCGGCATCCAGCAAGCGGGCGATAGCCGACACGTCGGCCTTGGTCCTGCCGGCTTCCGACATGAGGTCTTCGGCATGATGGATCTTCGTCTTGATCCCGTCGTATCGGGAGATTCTCTGATGCAGATTCTCATTCGTCTGATGGATGATTGCGTAGGCCTCTCCCAGCTGCTGTCTCTCGAGCTTTCCCGAGGCGTCTCTGATGGCGTCCTTCGCATCCTCGATGTCAATGCCGATGGTCCTGGCGTCTTCCAGGGTGTCCTTCACCGCAGAGTACTCTGCTTGGACCAGTTTACTGACATGCTCGTTGGCCTGGTCGATTATCTCCCTGCCTCTCGCTGTGCCGTCCTCGTAGACCTTCCGAGATAGCGATTCATTCGCCCGTAGCAGGAGTATCTCGAGATCGGACACATCGCCACCCATCGAGCGCAACGTATCGATCTTGGAGGATGCCGTGGCAATGATTCGCTTGCATTCGGCCTCGCCAACGTTCTCAATCGAATGAGTCACTTCCGTGAGAAGTTCATTCGCCTTGTCGAACTCGTATGCCGCGACGTATTGCCTGACCTGGGTTATCATTTCAGGCACTTCCAGAAGCCCTTCTCCGGAGTACCCCTTGACGAACTGATCCATGTTCTGGATCCTGTCGCTCATCACCCTGGTCATCGAGGCGTCAGCAGCTTCCTTGCTTGATTTGGCGAAGTTGACGCAATCGATCAGGTTATCGTTACTGGCACATTCGACCGCTTTCTGGAGCACGCCTTCTGCTTCCGTCACGTCGGCTCCTATCTGTTTGGCTATCTTGATTGATCTGTCAGAGAGGTCGATTGCGGCCATCGCCCCGTCATGGGCGATCTTCCTCAGGCTGGAAATGCCCTTCTGGGCGATCTCAACGGTCCTTGCATAGTCCTGTGCCTCGAAGGATTTTCGCGCCTCTGTCAGGAGGTTCTTGATCTGACCAGGGTCCGCGCCGAGATCCGCGGCGGCCTTGACCGCCTTGGACAGCTCGACTATGTGGTCCCTAGCCTTGTAGAACATGTCCAGTGACTTGTCGATCTCCTTCCTGCTCTGCTCTGCATAGTCGATCGCCTCCTCGTACTTCTTCAGCTTCACGTGGTCCCTCGCCGTGTTAAGCAGCATCACGGCCTTGGTCATGTCCACACCCACCTTCTTGGCCAGGACGAACCTGTCACGGGCCTTCTGTATGACCTCGAGCACGGCATCAAATTGGGCTTGATTTGCATTCTCGTACGCGGCGTTCAGCGCGTGCAACGCTTCGATGTATTTCTTCTCCTTCATGGCGCTCTGCGCCTGTTCGAAGAGCTGCTGTGGGATCGTGATGTCCTCCTTCGCGTTCTTCATCTTCTTGATACTCTCTCTGGTCTCCCTCAAGAGTTCCTGGAATCGCGAGGTTATGGACGTCTCTCCATCCGCCTCCGCCTTCTTGGCGTAAGAGAGTGATTCCTTGAACTTGAGGGACGCAAGGGCAGTCTTGGCATGCTCTACGTGTGAGTTCACCCTGGACATGTCAGCATTGAGCTCCTCGCCCGCTGCGACGATCTCTTCCGCGCGCGAGATGGACGAATTGATTTGGGACTTGAGGTCATCGCCCGCCCCTTCTAGAACCTCCTTTATCTGCGACAGGCAGGCCTCATACTCCTGATTCTCAAGCGAAGACTTCGCCTTCGAGAGCTGGTCGTCGAAAATGGACACATCATCGCCGATCTCCTTGGCCTGCATGATTATGTCCTGAGCTTGGGAGAATAACTGGGAGAACAGCTCGTGGAAGGTCCTCTCGGCCAAGTCATAAGCGTTCTTGGCCAGCTTCATCGCACCCTCAAGATCGTTGGCTACGACACGCTCCTTGCTTCTCTCCAGGATGTCGAGCGAATTCTTCGCTTCCCCACCGGAGTCTTGTATCAATGTGATTAGGGCGCCGACGGAATCCCCGACATCGCCTATCTTCTGTATGAAGGCGGTCGTCCCGGCCTCCTTGGATTTCCTGATGTGTCCGAGCGCGGATTGATAGTCCTTTGAGGCCATCGCAGACTCGTAGTCGAGTCTGGGCTTCTCGACCCCCGAGAGATCCGCGTCGTTTTCCTTGCACGTCTTCAAGAACTGCTGGAGAGCCTCATTCTCCTTCTCTGCAAGATCCTTGTACTTGGTAGTCTCCTTGGCTTTCTCTTCAAGCTGCTTTGCTAGTTGGAGGCTCTTGAGGTAGTTTCCGGCCAAGGTCCTTTGCTCCGCGAGTCAGAAACGTATAGAATCACATTACGTGACTGACCGTATTCTCGCGTGTTATCATTTTTCTGGGTCCTGATAAACTTATCGATATCTCTATCAGAAACGACGATTTGTTGTCTCGTTCCGGTCTGGGTCAGGCAGGCTCCCGAAGCCTGGACAGAGCGTTCTCCACGAGTATCCTCGCCTTCGTGCCATGGTCGGCAAGCCCCTTCCGGGTTCGCTGGACGAAATCTGCGTCTGCGATGTCCTTAAGGTTGATCTCGACATTGGCCGACGCTCCTTTGAATCCAGCTTCCGCCAGCATCACGGCGACGACAGTGTCCGACGACGCGCTTCTCGTCTGGAGGCCCGCAACGATGACCGATTGTTCGAGGAGCGCACAACATTCCGAGGCGGTTCGGAGGGGGACCTCGGTCGCCCGCCTCAGCGATGCCTGGTATTCCTGCCTGTTCTCAGGGGTGTCGCTCGCTCTCTGTCTTTTCGAAGCCTCGAACACGGCGTCGTAGGCATTGGCGTCTTCCTTTGCCAGCGAGAGGAGAACATCCCGTCTCCTGACTAGGGCGGTCTTGAGGTCATTGATCTCTTGCCAGTGATCCATGTGTCGCTTGCTTCTGCCGGTCATCCCACAGACCATGACCAAGAGTGCAGCTGACATCGCCCCTGCCGCTGCAGAGGCCGTCCCCCCGCCTGGCGAAGGCTGGTCACTCGACAGTTCAAGGCAGAATGATCTGAGCGCGTCCACATCCTTCAGTCCCAAACTCTCCTCTCCAGTACCTGGTTGCTTGTGAAGCCCGGAACCTTGAGTGAATCCTTCGCCACATCACTTAGCGCATCGAGGGGTATCAGGCCGATTATCTCGCTCTCAATGATCTCGACCCCTCGCTCCTCAGCCTCCTTTCTGATGGCTTCGAACACCGTTGGGATCCCGGTCACGGTGTAGTCTGTCAGATTCATCGAG
>Ga0315281_10008298_pt1 | contig 14531 bp, 11 predicted proteins | sample YL17G07_0_MG_FD_204540 | JGI IMG/M metagenome (GOLD analysis project Ga0315281, IMG submission 204540) | Sediment microbial communities from Yellowstone Lake, YNP, Wyoming, USA - YL17G07_0 | ecosystem: Environmental > Aquatic > Freshwater > Lake > Sediment | place: USA: Wyoming | collected...
GCGGCCGCCCGGCGGGGGTCGAAGCGGCTCCAGAGCCGCAGCGCCTTCTCGAAGGTGTCGGCGGTCAGGTCCTCGGCGAGCGCGCGGTCGCGCGTGAGGTAGACGAGGTACGCGTGCACGTCGTCGAGGTGGGCCTCGGCGACGGCCGCGAAGGAAGGCCGCTCGGCGTCTCGGGCCTTGGCTCGTACGGACGGGATCGTCACGACGTGCACAGCGTATGTACGCCGCGGCCGCCGTCTACGTCACGTCGTGGTCTGCGCGCCGAACAGCTCCTCCCAGCGCGCGAGCAGCGACTGCAGCTCGTCGCGGGCGGCGCGGTGGGCGGTGAGCGTGTCCATGTTCGTCCAGTCCTCCGCCAGCTTCGCCTCGAGCACGGCGATCTCGGCCTCGAGCGCCTGGATGCGCGCCTCGGTGCGCTCCAGCTCGCTCGGCTTTCGCGGCGCCGCTCGCTCCGGCTTCGGCTTGCGCTCCTTCGGCGGCGGCCGCGGCGGCGCGGCCGCGGTCTTCACCTCGGCGCGTCGCTGCACGAGGTCGGCCCAGCCACCGTCGTAGGAGACGAGCCCGCGCTCCTCGATCGCAAGCGTCCGCTCGGCCACCGCGTCGAGCAGGGCGCGGTCGTGGGAGACGAGCAGCACGGTGCCCGGGAAGGCCTCGAGCGCCGCCTCGAGCGCCTCGCGGCTCTCGAGGTCGAGGTGGTTCGTCGGCTCGTCGAGGACGAGGAAGTTCGCGCCCGAGGCGACGACGATCGCGAGCGCCAGCCGTCGCCGCTCGCCGCCCGAGAGCGCCGTCACCGGCTTCTCGTGCGCCTCCCAGCCCGAGAAGAGGAACTTGCCGAGCAGGGACTGCGCTTGCGGCCGCGAGAGCGCCGTCGCCCGCTGCGCGCAGTCGAGCACGCTGCCGCGCTCGTCCAGCTGGGTGTGCTGGGAGAAGTACGCGGGCACGACGCCGTGGCCGAGCCGCGCCGAGCCCGCGTCCGGCTCCCGCGCGCCGACGAGCGCCTCGATGAACGTCGTCTTGCCCGAGCCGTTCGGTCCCACGAGCGCGACGTGCTCGCCGCGCTCGATCGCGAACGAGACCCCGTCGAGCAGGTGCTTTGTCCCCGCCGAGAGCGAGAGCCCCTCGACCTCGACGACGGTCCGCCCGCTGCGCGCCGGCTTCAGGAACTCGAAGCCGAGGCTGCGCGAGCGGCGGTTGAGCAGCGCGAGCTCCCCCGTCGCCTGCGAGCGCTCCTTCTGCAGGCGCCCGATCTGGGTCACCTTCGCCTGCGCCCGCTTCGCCAGGTTCTTCTTCGCCCGGAACCGCTCGACGAAGCGCTCGAGCCGCTCGATGTCGACCGCGAGCCGGTCGGCGGTCTTCGCCGCGGCGAGCGCGCGCGAGGCCTTCTCCCGCCGCCAGGCGTGCCAGGGGCCCGGGAAGTAGATCGAGCGGCCGGCCTCGAGCTCGAGCGTCGCCGTCGTCACCGCCTCGAGGAACCAGCGGTCGTGGGCGACGAGGACGATCGCCGCGTCGAGCGACGAGAGCTCGTTCTCCAGCCACTCGAGCGAGGCGATGTCGAGGTGGTTCGTCGGCTCGTCGAGCAGCAGCAGGTCGGGATCCCCCGCGAGCGCACGCGCGAGCGAGGCGCGCGTCAGCTCGCCGCCGGAGAAGGTGTCGAGCTTCCGGTCGAGATCCGGGTCGGAGAAGCCGAGCCCGCGGACGACCGAGGCGGCGTGGTCGCGCCAGCCGTAGCCGCCGGCGTGCTCGAGCCGCGTCTGCGCCTCGCCGTAGCGGCGCACCGTCTCCGGGCCGTGGTCGCCGGCGGCCATCGCCTCCTCCAGCCTGCGCAGCTCCTGCTCGAGCGCGATCAGGTCGGCGGCGCCCGAGAGCACATACTCGCGCAGCGAGAGCCCCCTGCCGCGCGGGGGCCGCTGGTCGTGCAGCGCGATCCGCGTCCCCTTGGCGAAGGCGAGCTTGCCGCCCTGCACCTCGACCTCGCCGGTCAGGCAGCGGAGCAGCGTCGTCTTGCCCGCTCCGTTCGGGCCGGCGAGCGCGAGCCGGTCGCGCCGCTCGAGCTTGAAGGAGACCCCGTCGAACAGCGGATCGCCGGAGAACTCCTTGCGGAGGTTGCTGGCGATGAGGACGGCCACGCCGACAGCGTAGAGGGCGTGGACCGGTGCCCGGAAGGCGCGCTACGCCGCCGGCAGCTCGAACCAGAAGGTCGAGCCGGCGCCGTGCACGCTCTCGAAGCCGATCGTCCCGCTCTGGGCCTCGACGACGTCCTTCGCGAGCGCCAGCCCGAGGCCGGTGCCGCCGATCGCGCGCGTGTCGGTCGAGTCCACGCGGAAGAACTTCTCGAAGACGCGGTGCTGCTGCTCGGCCGGGATGCCGAAGCCGCGGTCGGTGATGCTGACGCGCAGCGTCTTGCCCTTTCGCGCGGCGGTGATCGTGACGGTGCCGCCGGCGGGCGAGTACTTGATCGCGTTCGAGAGCAGGTTGGCGATCACCTGCGCCGTCCGGTCGCGGTCGCCGCGCACCTCGAGCAGTTCGTCTGTCAGCTCGAGCTCGAGCGTGTGCGCGTCGCTCTGGCCGGCGAAGAGCGCGGCTGCCGTCCGGAGCACGTCGGCGAGCGAGAACATCTCGCGCGCGAGCTCGACCCGGCCGCTCTCGAAGCGCTGGACGTCGAGGAAGTCGTTGACGAGGTCCGTGAGCCGCCGCGCCTCGTGGTAGATGGTCTGAAGGTAGTGCGTGCGCGTGGCGGCGTCCACGTCCTGGCTGACGAGCAGCTCGGAGAAGCCGAGGATGCCGGTCAGGGGCGTGCGCAGCTCGTGCGAGACGGTGGCGACCAGCTCGTCCTTGAACCGGTCCGCCGCCCGCCGGGCGGTGACGTCGCGGAGGACGACGATTCGGCCGAGTGCCGAGCCGTCTCCACCCCGGACGGGAGCACTGAAGCGCTCGAACGTGCGCGGCGGGTCGAGGAGCGTGAACTCGTCCGCGACCTCCGCCTCCGGATCGGTGCGGCGCGCTTCGATCGCGGCGAGGAAGCCGGCCGGATCGGTTGTGCGTGGCGCGAACCCGAGCACTCTCGTCGCTAGATCGCCTTCCGCGGGCAGATCGAAGACGTCCATGAGCACGCGGCGCTGCGCCTCGTTCATGAGGGCGACGTTGCCCTCGACGTCCAGCAGGCTGATGCCGTCCACGGTCGCGTCGAGCACGGCCTTGTTGATGTCTGCGAGACGACGTGCCTGGCGCAGGGTGAGAGCGTTCGCCAGCGCGACGGCCGCCTGGTCGGCGAGGTGGCCGATCCCGCCGAGCTCGTCGGCGGAGAACCCCTGCTCGCCGGCGCGACCGAGGACGAGCGCACCGACGGGTCGTCCGGCGTGGACGAGCGGGACGTGGAGCTCGTGCAAGACGGGGATCCCCTCGTCCAGGCCGGGCAGCCGCAGGCCGCTCGCGCCCTGCTCGTCCCGCAGGGTGCGGAGCTCGGCGAGCGCGCGGCCGGTGAGGCCCTCGCCGGCGACGACCGTCGGGGCCAGGCGGGTTCGGTCGAGGCCACGCGTTGCCACGAGTGCGTGGACGTCGCCGCGCTCGGGCTCGAGCACGTAGAGAGCACCGGCCTCGGCGCGGATGTAGTCCCCCGTCTGCCCGAGGATCGCCTGCGCCAGCGGCTCGACCTCGGTCTCGGCGACGAGTCGCTCGCCGAAGCGGTAGAAGGCCTCGATCCGCTCCTTCTCGTCGGCGAGCTCGGCGAGCGCGCGCTCGAGCTCGGCCTGCTGGGCGAGCAACTCGTCGTTCGCCGCGGCGAGCTGGGCCTGGTTCTCCTCGAGCTGGACGGTCTGCGTCTCCAGCTCGGCGTTCTGGTTCTCCAGCCCGGTGTTCAGCCGCCGAATCTCCTTCTCGGCCTGCTTGCGCTCGGTGATGTCGACGATGGACGCAATCACGAGGAGGCCCTGCTCCAGCTCGACCGGACTCAGGGCGATGTCCGCCGGGAACAGGCTTCCGTCCTTGCGGCGACCCTGAATATCGAGGTCCGCCCGCAGGTGTCGCGCGCGCGGAGTGGACATGTAGCCCACAAGCTGGCCGGCGTGCGCGTCGCGGGCAGACTCGGGTAGCAGGATGCTGACGGACTCGTCGAGGAGCTCGTCCCGCGTGTAGCCGAACAGCTTCTCGGCACGAGTGTTGACGAGAGTGATCTTCCCGCTCCGGTCTGTGATCACGGTCGCTTCGGGTGCGGCTTCCCAGAGGAGCCGGAGCCTCTCGGCTTGCGCCTCGACCCGGGCGTTCAGGCGCGCGAGCTCCTCCTGGCTCTCCTCGACGCCGGTCGCCATCGCGTTGAACGCGTGCATGAGCTCGCCGACCTCGGCGACGCCCTGCTCGGGCACGCGCGCGGTCAGGTCGCCGGCGCCGAGCCGGCGCGCGGTGACCGCGAGCCTGCGGAGGGGCGTCGTGGTCGTCCGGGTGAAGTAGGCCACGAGGACGAGCATCAGGAGCGTGAACGCGACGAGCCCACCGCCGCCGATCGCGATGGCGCGTGCGGCGAGCGCATTCGAGCGTTCGATGTGCGTGCCGGCGTGCGCGAGCGCGCCGGCCGCGAAGCGGGCGAACCGTGCCCGGACCGCGGCCGAGCGCTGTTCGCCCTCGCCGCTCGCCACCTGCGAGCGTGCGCGCTCGAGGTCGCTGCGGGCGGCCTCGACCACAGGCACCGCCCAGCCGTCGCGGTAGTCGTCTATCGCCGCGACGAGTGCCACCGCTGCGGCCGTCTGCGCCGGGTCATCGCGCACGAGCACGACGAGCGCCCGCTCGGCCGCCGGGATCTGCTCCCGCGACCGCCGCCACGGCTCGAGGGCCTGCTCGTCGCCGGTGCTGACGAAGCCGCGCACTCCCAGCTCGAGGTCCACCGTGAGCCGCTCGAGATTCATCGCGGCCGCGATCGCCTCGGTGTGAAGCTGAGAGGAGTCGGCGGCGTCTCGGGTCTGGGCGACCGTGAGCACGAGCAAGCCGAAGACGCTGGAGACAAGGAGCAGGGTGAGAGCGGCGGCCGCGAACAGCCTCCCCCGCAGCCCGAACCTCACGACCGTCTCCGGTAGGCGTGCGGGGCGACGGGCTCGAGGCCGAGCGCCTCCGGGCGCGTCAGCCGCTCGCTGCGCCCGAGCAGGAGCACGCCGCCCGGGGCGAGCGCGCCTGCGAGCGTCTGGTGCAGCGCGCGCCGCGCCGCGCGTGCGAGGTAGATGGCGACGTTGCGGCAGAGGGCGAGCCGCCAGGCACCCGGTGGGGCGCCGTCGCGGGTGAGGTCGCGCCGCTCCCAGCGGCAGCGGGCGCGCAGCTCCGGCGCGATCGCGACGCCGTCGAACGTGCCCCGCCGGGCCTCGGCGAGGTTCTCCTCGAGCAGGTCGGAGCCGAGCAGGTGGGCGCGGTCGAGGGCGTCCAGCCGCTGCAGGACGATCGCGAGGCTGTACAGCTCTGTCCCGTTCGCGCAGCCGGCCGACCAGACGGTGATCCGCCGGCCGTTGGCGAGCAGCGGCGGCAGGAGCGTCTGCTCGAGCAGGTCGAACTGCGCCGGGTCGCGGAAGAGTCCCGAGACGGAGACGGCGACCGACGTGCGGAAGCGCCGCCGCGCCTCGGGGTCGGCGTCGAGGCGGCGCACGAGCTCGTCCACGGTCGCCGCGCCTTCCCGTTCGAGCGCCCTGCGCACGCGCTCGGCGACGTGCTCGCGCCGGTAGGCCCCCAGGTCGATGCCCGCGGCGTCGGAGAGCGTCCGCGGGAGGGCTGTGGCGGCGGCGCTCATCAGGGCTCGGCGAGCACGTCCTCGACGAGCGCTGCGAGCTGGAGCGGGCTGAACGGCTTCGGAAGGAAGCGGTCGGCGCCGGCGCTCATCGCCGCATCCCGGTCGGCGGCCTGCGTGCGAGCGGTCAGCATCACGACCGGGGTCTCTGCGAGCTCGGGGTCGGCGCGCAGCTCGGCGAGCACCTCGAAGCCGCTCCGACCGGGCATCATCACGTCGAGCAGGATCAGATCCGGGCGCACCGTGCGGGCGAGCGTGAGCGCCTCGTCGCCGTCGCGCGCCTCGGCGACGACGTAGCCGTTGCCGTCGAGCGAGGCGCGGACGAGGGCGCGCAGGACATCCTCGTTGTCGCACACCAGAATGATTCGACTCATGTCGCGACCGCCCACATAGTTAATTTCACTCTCGAGAGTATGTAGGTTCTGTGATAAAACGCATCGGCACTCTACCGACCGGCCTTGATACGGACGGCCGCGCGGGCCGGTTTGCCTACTGCGGAGGAACGGCCGAGCCGCGAGCTGAGGTCGGGGACGGCGCAGGTCGCCGACGGTCGCATCCCCGGATCCGCGTATCGTTCAGCGCGTGAGCGACGCCGACGCCGCCCGGCTCTCGATCGACACGATCCGCGCGCTGGCGATGGACGCCGTCCAGGCCGCGAACGCGGGCCACCCGGGAACGGCGATGGCGCTCGCGCCCGTCGCCTACCTGCTCTACCGCGACGTGCTGCGCCACAACCCGGCCGACCCGGCCTGGCCGAATCGCGACCGCTTCATCCTCTCGGCCGGCCACGCGTCGATGCTCCAGTACGCCGCTCTCCACCTCTCGGGCTACGACCTGCCGCTCGACGAGCTGAAGGGGTTCCGCCAGTGGGGCTCGGCGACGCCGGGCCATCCGGAGCTCGGGCACGCGCCGGGAGTGGAGACGACGACGGGGCCGCTCGGCCAGGGCTTCGCCAACGGCGTCGGCCTCGCGCTCGCCGAGCGCTTCCTCGCCGAGCGCTGGAACCGGCCGCATTACGAGGTCGTCGGACGGCGCGTCTACGCGATCTGCTCCGACGGCGACCTCATGGAGGGGGTCGCGCAGGAGGCGGCCTCGATCGCCGGCCACCTGGGTCTCGGCGGGCTCGTCTACCTCTATGACGACAACCGGATCACGATCGACGGCGCGACGACCCTCTCCTACGACACCGAGGACAAGGGCGCGCGCTTCGCGGCCTACGGCTGGCACGTCCAGCACGTGGACGACTCCGAGGACCTCGACGCCCTGCGCGCGGCCCTCGCCGCTGCGCAAGCCGAGGAGTCGCGGCCGAGCCTGATCGTGCTCCGGACACACATCGCCTACCCCGCCCCGCACGCTGTGGACACGTCGAAGGCGCACGGCGCCCCGCTCGGCGAGGCGGAGGTGCGCGCGGCGAAGGAGGCGATGGGGCTCGACCCCGACCTCACGTTCCACGTCCCGGATGAGGTGTACGACCACATGGGCGCGGCCCGCGAGCGCGGCGCGGCCGCGCAGGCCGAGTGGGCCGGGCGCTTCGCCGCCTGGAGCGAGACCTTCCCCGAGCTGCGTGCCGACTGGGACGAGGCCCATGAGCGGCGCCCGCGTGCGGGCTGGCTCGAGGCACTGCCCTCGTTCCCGGCCGGCAAGGACCTGGCCACGCGCGAGGCGGGCGGCGCGATCATGCAGGCGCTGAAGCCGTTCACGCCGACCATGGTCGGAGGTGCTGCCGATCTCGCCGAGTCCACAAAGACGGAGTTCGAGGGCGCCGGCGTCTTCTCCGCGACCCACGCCGGCCGCAACATCGCCTTCGGCATCCGGGAGCACGCGATGGGGGCGATCGTGAACGGGATCGCGCTCGAGCCGGCGATGCTGAAGCCGTACGGCTCGACCTTCCTCATCTTCTCCGACTACATGCGTCCGGCGGTGCGCCTCTCGGCGCTGATGGGGCTCGAGACAGTCTGGGTCTGGACGCACGACTCGGTCGCGCTCGGCGAGGACGGGCCGACCCACCAGCCGATCGAGCACCACGCGGCGCTGCGGGCGATCCCGAACCTCTGGTACGTGCGCCCGGCCGACGCGAACGAGACGGTGGTCGCATGGCGGCTCGCGCTCGAGCGGCGCGGCGGCCCGGTCGCGCTCGCGCTGACGCGGCAGAAGGTGCCGACCTTCGACCGGATCGAGGTCGCCCCTGCCGAGGGCGCGCTGCGCGGCGGCTACACGCTGTGGCAGAGCGGCGAGGGCGAGCCCGACGTGATCCTGATCGCCACCGGCTCGGAGGTCGCGCTCGCGCTCGAGGCGGCGCGGCGGCTGGACGCGAACGCGCGCGTCGTCTCGCTCCCCTGCTGGGAGCTCTTCGCCGAGCAGGGCGACGAGTACCGGGACGAGGTGCTGCCGCCGGAGGTGCGGGCCCGGCTCTCCGTCGAGGCCGGGATCTCGCTCGGCTGGGAGCGGTGGGTCGGCGACGCGGGCGACTGCGTCTCGATCGAGCGCTTCGGCGCCTCGGCGCCGGGCCCGACGGTCCTCGCCGAGCTCGGCTTCACCGTCGAGGCCGTCGCCGCGCGCGCGGCGGCGCTGCTGGAGCGCGTCTCGTGATCGTCGCCGTCGGCTTCGACCACCGGGGCGTCACGCTGCGCGATCGCGTGCTGCGCGAAGTGGCGGCCGCGGGTCACGAGGCGCTCGACCTCGGCACGCACACCGCCGCCGAGCCGGTGGACTACCCCGACGTCGCCCGGGCCGTCGGGGAGGCGATCCTCGCCGGCCGCGCCGAGCGCGGCATCCTCGTCTGCGGCTCCGGCGTCGGCGCGTCGGTCGCCGCCTGCAAGCTGCGCGGGATCCGCGCGGCGGTCTGCCACGACGCCTACTCGGCCCACCAGGGCGTCGAGCACGACGACCTGAACGTGCTCTGTCTCGGCTCGGAGATCGTCGGCGGCGAGCTGGCCGGCGAGCTCGTGCGCGCCTTCCTGGGAGCGCGCTTCGATCCGCAGGAGCGGTACCTCCGCCGGCTCGCCAAGGTCACCGACCTGGAGCAGCGGTGAGCTCGCGCCTCCAGCGGCTCTCCGCCGCCGGCGTCAGCGTCTGGATCGACTCGCTGTCGCGCGAGATGTTGGAGACGGGCGAGCTGGCGAGGCTGCTGCGCGACGATGTCGTCGTCGGCGTCACCTCGAACCCGACGATCTTCCAGAAGGCGCTCGCCTCGGGCGACCGCTACGACGCGCAGCTCCGCGAGCTCGCCGCCGCCGGCGTGGACGACCCGGCGGAGCTCTTCTGGGCGCTCGCCGTTGCCGATGTCCAGGCCGCCTGCGACCTGCTGCGCCCGGTCTGGGAGGAGACCGCAGGCGGTGACGGCTACGTCTCGCTCGAGGTTGACCCGACGCTCGCCTACGACCGCGAGCGCACCTACGAGGAGGCGATGCGCCTGCACGCGCTCGTCGAGCGGGGCAACCTGCTCGTCAAGATCCCGGCGACGCGGCCCGGCCTCGGCGCGATCGAGGACTGCATCGCGAAGGGCCGCTCGATCAACGTCACGCTCATCTTCTCGCTCGGTCGCTACGAGGCCGTCGCCGAGGCCTACCTGCGCGGGCTCGAGCGGCTCGTCGCCTCCGGCGGCGACCCGTCCAAGGCGCACTCCGTGGCGAGCTTCTTCGTCTCCCGCGTGGACACCGAGGCCGACTGGCGCCTCGCGGCCCACCCGGAGCTGCAGGGCCGCCTCGCCGTCGCCAACGCGAAGCTCGCCTACGCCCACTGGCAGGCGGCCTTCTCCGGCGGGCGCTGGGCCTACCTCGCCGGCAAGGGCGCGCGTCCGCAGCGCTGCCTCTGGGCCTCGACCTCGATGAAGAACCCGGCCTACCGCGACGTGCTCTACGTCGAGGAGCTGATCGGCCCGCAGACCGTGAACACGATGCCGCTCGAGACCGTCACGGCGTTCCAGGCCCACGGCGAGGTCGCCGAGACGCTGACGCGGGGCGTGGCCGAGGCGCACGCGCTGCTCGCCGCGCTCGCCGCCGCCGGCGTCGACTACGACGACGTCGTCGAGACCCTCGAGGCCGAGGGCGTGCAGAAGTTCGCGGACTCCTTCGCCGAGCTGCTCGCGGGCATCGAGGCGCGGCGCGGCGTGCTCGCGGCGGTTTGAGCCCGATGGCCTCGCTCGCCGAGCGGATCTGGGCGCGGGATGCCTCGCTCTGGACCTCGTCGGGCGAGGAGCGGTGGCTGGGCTGGCTCGACGCGCCGCAGCGGCTGCGCGGGCGGATCGGCCCGATCGAGGCGTTCGCCGAGAGCGTGGACGCCGACGGCCTGCTCGACTGCGTGCTGCTCGGCATGGGCGGCTCGAGCCTCGCGCCGGAGGTGCTGCGGCGCGCGTTCGGGGCGGCGCGCTTCCACGTGCTCGACACGACCCACCCGGGGCCGATCCGGCGGCTGACCGAGGCGCTCGACCTGGAACGGACGCTCTTCCTCGTGGCCTCGAAGTCGGGGACGACGCTGGAGACGCGCTGCCAGCTGGAGTACTTCTGGGAGCGGGCGCCCGAGGGTCACCGCTTCGCCGCGATCACCGACCCGGGCTCCGAGTTGGAGGAGATCGCACTCGAGCGCGGCTTCCGCGCCGTCTTCCACGGCGAGCCCGACGTCGGCGGCCGCTACTCGGCGCTGACGGCGTTCGGGCTCGTGCCGGCGGCACTGATGGGCGCCCGGCTCGACGAGTTCCTGAGCGGCGCGGTCGAGCTGGCGGAGGAGTGCCGCGGGCCGGCGAGCGCGGGCCTCGAGCTTGGCCTGCGGCTCGGTGAGGGGTGGCGGGAGGGGCGCGACAAGGTGGCGTTGCGGCCGAACCCCTTCGGCTTCGGGCTCTGGGCCGAGCAGCTGCTCGCCGAGTCGACCGGCAAGGGGGGCAAGGGCCTCGTGCCGCTGCCGGACGAGTCGTGGGACGCCCCCGACCGCCAGCCCGGCGAGGTGCGCGTCGCCGGTCAGTACGACCTGGCCGCGGAGCTCTACCGCTGGGAGTTCGCGACCGCGGTCGCCGGCCACGTCCTCGGCGTCAACCCCTTCGACCAGCCCGACGTCCAGGCGGCGAAGGACCGCACCGTGGACGTCCTCCAGTCCGAGGGCGAGCCCGATGCCGAGCCGCACGGCTCGGTCGAGGAGCTGCTCGCGCAGGCGCGTCCGGGCGACTACGTCGCGATCCAGGCCTTCATCGACCCCGCGCGCGAGGGAGAGCTCGCGCCGCTCCTCGAGCGGGCCCGCGCGACCGGCTGCGCCGTCACCGTCGGCCTCGGCCCGCGCTTCCTGCACTCGACGGGCCAGCTCCACAAGGGCGGCCCGAGCACCGTGCTCGCGCTCCAGGTCGTGGACGACCCCGGCGACGACCTGCCGATTCCCGGCTTCGACTTCGGCTTCTCGCGGCTGATCCGCGCGCAGGCGGCGGGAGACTATGCAGCATTGAGGGAGCGCGGCCGCCGGGTCGCGCGCGTACGACTGGAGGAGATCGCATGAAGCTCGGCATCGTGGGACTCGGCCGGATGGGCGGCAACATGACCGAGCGGCTGCGCCGCGGCGGCCACGAGGTGCAGACGTACACCCGCTCCGGTGCCGGCACGGCCGCATCGCTCGAGGAGCTCGTCTCCCAGCTCGACGAGCCGCGCGTCGTCTGGCTGATGATCCCGGCCGGCGCACCGACGGAAGAGGCGTTCTCGACGCTGCTCGGCCTGGTCGCGCCGGGCGACGTGATCGTCGACGGCGGCAACTCGAACTTCCGCGACTCGCAGCGCCGCGCGGCCGCGGCCGCCGAGCGCGGCATCCGCTTCCTCGACGCGGGCGTCTCCGGCGGCGTCTGGGGCCTCGAGAACGGCTACTGCCTGATGGTCGGTGGCGACGGCGAGGCCGTCGCGGTCGTCGAGCCGGTCCTGCGCGCGCTTGCCCCCGAGGATGGGTACGCGCACGTCGGGCCCGCGGGCGCCGGGCACTTCGTGAAGATGGTCCACAACGGGATCGAGTACGGCCTGATGCAGTCCTACGCCGAGGGCTTCGAGATCCTGAAGGGCTCGGAGCTCGGCCTCGACCTGACGGAGATCGCCGGCATCTGGCGCTACGGCTCGGTCGTCCGCTCGTGGCTGCTCGAGCTGCTGCACGACGCGCTCGAGCGCGAGGGCTCCGACCTCGCGGGGATCAAGGGCTACGTCGAGGACTCCGGCGAGGGCCGCTGGACGGTGCACGAGGCGATCGCCGAGGACGTGCCGGCGCCGGTGATCACCGCGGCGCTCTTCGCCCGCTTCGCCTCCCGCCAGGACGAGTCGTTCGCGGCGAAGGTCAGCGCCGCGTTGCGCAACGAGTTCGGCGGGCACGCGCTGAAGCGGGAATGAGCGAGAACCCGCTTCTGGAGGGACTGCGCGCGCCCCGGCGGCCGGAGCCGTGCGCGCTCGTCGTCTTCGGCGCCTCCGGCGACCTCACGCAGCGCAAGCTCTTCCCCGCGCTCTACGCGCTCGCGCTGCGGCGCCTGCTGCCCGAGCGCTTCGGCGTCGTCGGCGTGGCGCGGACGAAGCAGACGAGCGAGCAGTTCGTCGCTGCGATGGCGGAGGCCGTGAAAGCGCACGGCCGCGACGAGTTCCGCGCCGACGTGTGGGAGCAGCTCGCCGCCGGCAGCCGCTACGTCGCGACGGACTTCGCGCAGGACAGGGGCGAGGACGCGGTCCTGGCCGCGCTCGCCGAGCTCGACGCGGCGCACGGCACCGCCGGCAACCGTCTTCTCTACCTCGCCGTGCCGCCGGCGGCGTTTCCCGTGATCGTGGACAAGATGGGCGCCCGCAAGGGCGAAGCCGGCTGGACGAGAGTGATCGTCGAGAAGCCGTTCGGCCACGACCGCGCTTCGGCGGCGTCCCTGAACGCGGCTCTCCGCGGGCGGTTCGGCGAGCACGAGGTCTTCCGGATCGACCACTACCTCGGCAAGGAGACGGTGCAGAACCTGCTCGCGCTCCGCTTCGCCAACGGCATCTTCGAGCCGATCTGGAACCGCCAGTTCATCGATCACGTCCAGATCACCGCCGCCGAGTCGATCGGGATCGAGGGGCGGGCCTCCTTCTACGAGCAGGCGGGCGCGACACGCGACGTCTTCCAGAACCACCTGCTGCAGCTGCTCGCCCTGACGGCGATGGAGCCGCCGAGCGACTTCACCGCCGACTCGGTGCGGAACGAGAAAGTGAAGGCGCTGCGCTCCCTGCGCGCGCCGGGGCCCGAGTCGGTCGTGCGCGGCCAGTACGGACGCGGCTTCGCCGAGGGCGTCGAGGTGCCGGGCTACCGTGAGGAGGAGGGCGTCGCTCCGGGCTCGCTCACCGAGACGTACGTCGCGGCGCGGCTCTACGTGGACAACTGGCGCTGGGCCGGCACGCCGTTCTACGTGCGCGCCGGGAAGCGGCTTGCGCGGCGGGAGACGACGATCGCGATCCAGTTCCAGCGCGCGCCGCACCCGCCGTTCGCCGAGGCGGCGGGCGAGGGGCTGCGGCCGAACGTGCTGCTGATCCACGTGCAGCCGGACGAGGGCGTCTCGCTCGCGATCGGCGCCAAGGTGCCCGGGCAGGGGATGACGATCCGGACGGTGCACATGGACTTCCGCTACGGCGGCGCTTTCCGCACGGGGCTCCCGGAGGCCTACGAGCGGCTGATCCTCGACGCGGTGCTCGGCGACGCGACGCTCTTCACGCGTGCCGACGAGGTGGACGAGCAGTGGGCGCTCGTGGACGCGATCGTCGCGCCGTGGCGGCGCGAGGCGCCGTTCTTCCCGAGCTACGAGGCCGGGACGTGGGGGCCGGAGGCGGCCGACGACCTCCTCCACCGGGACGGGCGCTCGTGGCGCCGGCACTAGCCGTCGGCGACTGGGCCGGCGAGGACGTCTCGGTCGCCGAGATCGAGCGCGCGCTCTCGGCGGCCCGCGAGGCGGCCGCGGCGGACGGCCCCGATCTGCGCACGAGCGTCATGACCCACCTCGCGTGGGTGCCGGAGGAGTGGCTCGGCGCGGCGCGGGCGACGCTCGCCGGGCTCGCGGAGCGGCATCCCTCGCGGACGATCCTGCTGACGCCGGACCCCGAAGCGGCGGACGGCCTCGACGCGGCCGTCTCGCTCCGCTCGTTCGCGGTCGAGGGTGTGCCGCGGATGGTGTGCTCCGAGGTGGTCGAGCTGCGCCTGCGCGGCGGTCACGCCTCTGCTCCGGCGTCCGTCGTGCTGCCGCTGCTCCTCTCCGACCTACCGGTCTTCTGCCGCTGGCGCGGGCGGCCGCCCTTCGGCGCGGCGCCGTTCCGGCAGCTCCTGGGGGTCGTCGACCGGCTCGTCGTCGACTCGTCGGAGTGGCCCGACGTGCCGGCGGCCTACTCCGAGCTTGCCGGCGTCTTCGGCGAGGCGGCGGTGTCGGACATCGCCTTCGGCCGCTCGCTGCCGTGGCGCGTCCGGCTTGCGGCGCTCTGGCCGGGGATCGCGTCGCTCTCGGGGCTCGAGGTCGTGGGCCCGGACGCCGACGCGCTGCTCCTCGCCGGCTGGCTCCGCTCGCGGCTCGGGACGAAGGTCGAGCTGCTGCGGCGTGAGGCGCGCGCGCTCACCCGCGTCGCCGTGGACGGCGCCGACGTCGCCCCGCCCGACGACCCGCCCCCGACGCCGAGCGACCTGCTGTCGGCCGAGCTCGACGTCTTCGGCCGCGACCCGGTCTACGAGTCCGCCGCCGTCGCCGCCAAGTAACACGGTGTCACTTGGCGAAGGCGGCGAGCGCGGCGTCGTGCAGGAGCCCGTTCGACGCGATCGCGTTGCC
>Ga0315281_10008299_pt1 | contig 14531 bp, 14 predicted proteins | sample YL17G07_0_MG_FD_204540 | JGI IMG/M metagenome (GOLD analysis project Ga0315281, IMG submission 204540) | Sediment microbial communities from Yellowstone Lake, YNP, Wyoming, USA - YL17G07_0 | ecosystem: Environmental > Aquatic > Freshwater > Lake > Sediment | place: USA: Wyoming | collected...
CTGAATTCATATAGTTCGCGCTCGCTTTCACGTGCGGTGAGAGGATGGTGGACTTTATTCTTCTCCAGCTCGAGATGGAACAGCTTATCCCCTTTTCCGCTTTATCGCCGAAATACTTGCCGAACGGGATGGCTGCGATAGCGAATTCGTACGGGGCGTCAACAGTGCTAAGGCCGATGGAATGAGAACTAATATAACAGATAGGGCGTATGTAGCATGACTTGAGCTTATTGATCCGGATCAGCTTTTTTATCGTGTCTGACATCGCTTCGATGGAATAATCGAGCTCGAATTGGTAGGATTTTGTCCCGTTCTTAAGGCGTTTCAGATGATCCTTCATGCGGAAGACTGCTGAACCGCTTTTCGTTTCATAGCATCGCATGCCTTCGAATATCGCAGTGCCATAATGGAGCGCATGCGTCATGATGTGCACATTCGCATCCTTCCAGTCCACGAATTTACCGCTCATCCAGACTTTCTTCGCGCTCTTCATTGGATCACTAAGTGGATAAATCATCTAACCTTTTTAAAACTTGGGATAGCGATCTGCCCATCCCCATTTTTCCCCTCGACCCCGATCATATGCGCCTTCTTCTCCAGATATAGCTTTCCAGTTAGCGCACACGCGATCCCATCGAGCTCGTCCTGTGATAATGAATCAGGATGTTTTGGAAATCGGATATTGTTTTTTTTGAAAAGCGAAATGATCGAGCGCCTGTTTTTCCTTTTCGCTCCGAGGATGTCATAGGTCGCCCCAGGAAATACTTCGATGACGCGCGATTTTGGCAGGACCTTATTTATCTTGTCCTTCAGCCCAATCCCGCGTTTTGTCAGCATCCTCATCGGGCCGATGGTGATTGGGAAGAAACGGATCCCCAGCCTTCGCAATTCAAGGTCGCAGGAACGGAAATGGTTTTTGTCGCGCTCCTCTATGCTTTTCCTGCCTTTTGGAAGGGAAAGCGGGGCATCTATGGCAATGAGCCCGGGCATATCAACTACGAGACGATCGATGATTTCTTTGTCTTCGTGGAGAATAAGCGCGTTTGCACGATTCCCATCCATGAGGCAATATCCTGTATCCCGCTTCGGGCTTCCGGCAAGGTCAATTCCAGCTACTCGGACCATCAGGAAAAAATCCATGGCAGTTTTTAAAATATAGCTGCTCTAAATGGGTTTGGAGGCTTTCATATGGGAGAAAAGAAAAAGAAGGAAGAGACAAAAGAAAAAAAGGAAGAGAAAATCGAGATCAAGAAGGAGGAGAAGGCTGCGGAGAAAGCGCCTGGAAAAAATGTCATAGTCTATTCAGCTGAATGGTGCCCATATTGCCACAAGGCCATTGATTTCTTTGCTGAGAAAAAGATAAACATCGAGGTCCGGGATGTCAGCAGGAATCCCAATTACGCAAAGGAAGTCGTGGAGAAATCAGGCCAGACAGGCATACCTATAATAACAATCGGGAACGATGTGATCATCGGCTTCAACCTTCCTGCGATAAAAAAAGCCCTGGGCATTGAATAGGTGCGATTGAATGGATAAAATTTACGATGTTGCTATAATCGGAGGCGGGGTCGCAGGGTTCTCTGCTGCGATGTATGCAGGCAGACTCAAGCTCAGCACCCTGATTATAGCTGAAAATCGGGGCGGCACCATTATTTTAACCAACCATGTTACTAACTGGCCAGGCACAAAAAGCGTAAGCGGCCTTGACCTTGCCTCAAATATCGAAGCGCATGCGAAAGAATACACGCCGGAAATCATTGATGCAAAGGCAGTGAAAGCGCAAAAGACGAAAGATGGGTTTTCGATAGCTGATTCTGACGGGAAAACATACAATGCAAGGGCACTGATCTTGGCGACCGGATCCTCGATGCGGAAATTAAATATACCTGGTGAAAAAGAGCTGGAGGGCAAGGGAGTCCATACGTGCGCGCTTTGCGACGGTTTTTTCTATAGCGACAAAACAGTTGCAGTAATAGGCGGAAGCGATTCTGCTGCAAAAGAGGCGCTGCTTCTCACGCAATGGGCGAAAAAAGTGTATATCATATACCGGGGAGAGAGCATACGTGCAGAGCCAGTCAATCTCGAGCGCGTAAAGGCGAGCGAAAAAATTGAGGTCCTGAATCACACGAATGTCAAGGAGATCAAAGGAAAAACAAAAGTCGAGAGCCTTATCCTTGACAAATCGCACAAAGGAAAGACGGAATTCCCTGTTGATGCAGTATTCATCGAGATCGGCCGCATTCCTAATTCAGATCTTGCAAGGCAGCTGGGTATTAAGCTTAACGAAAAAAGCGAAATAATAATAAACCGGAAAGCGGAAACGAACATTCCCGGAGTTTTCGCATGCGGCGATGTCTCCGACACCATCTTCAAGCAGGCGATTGTCGGTGCTGGGGAAGCGGTCCTGGCCGCGTATTGCGCTTATGAGTGGCTGCAGATGCAGAAGAAAAAATAATCATGCAGATTCCTATTTTCCATATACTACTTCCGCTCATGGTAGAAATATTCCCCTTTCTCCTTCTGCTCCCGGTCAAGCTGGCTCTCAGGCTTGTTGATCCTTGGCCTATGCGTGTCCTTGTCCCTGCGCATCGTGACACCTGCGACTTTAAGGAAGCCATTCATCCCTTCACGCTTGTTCTTCGGCGCCCCGGCATGCCCTTTTACTGAGCTTTTCCCGTCAAAAACGATTAACCGGTTAGCGATCGCATCTATGAAAACGATATCGTGGTCAACTACGAACGCGGCTTTCTCCGATTCACTTATCACGCTACGCAGGAGTTTGGCGAACTCGAAACGCTGCTCGATATCCAGGAAGGCGCTCGGCTCATCAAAAAGATAGATGTCCGCATCCTGGCTCAGCGCAAGAGTGCACGCGACCCGCTGGAGCTCCCCTCCGGAGATCTCGTTGAGCTTCTTCTCCATGAGCGGCCCTAATTTGAGCCTCCGCTTCGCTTCCTCGAAAACTATGCCATTGATGCTCCGTGATGCGAACATCTCCTGGACCGTCACATCTTCGGCAGATATATATTGCGGCTTATACGAGACCTTCATCGTTATTCCGGTGCCTTCATCCGGATTCTCGACCCCGGCAAGCATTTTAACGAAAAGAGATTTCCCTAACGCGTTCTTTCCGACAAGCCCGAGTATCTCGCCTTTGCGGATTTCACCACTATCAGATGCGAATGAGAATCCTCCGTCCTTGAAAGATTTTGAAAGACCAACATATTTCATTATCGGCGCGGTCTTTATCTCTCCTTCGCTATATGTGGAGAACGCGATCTCATGGTCCCTGAAGCGCACATTTTCGTCTTTCAGGAAACCCTGGAGATACTCATTGATGCCGACGCGGGAGTTCTTGACATGCGAAACTACCCCGTAAACGTTCTCTTCGCCGTATATCAGATAGACATAGCTGCTCACATAATCAAGTATGGTCAGGTCGTGCTCTGCCATGAGCACTGGCTTCCGCTCAGCTAATTCCCGCAATATGACAGCGACGCGGAGCCTCTCCTCGATATCGAGATAGTTTGTGACTTCATCGAAATAATAGATGTCCGAATCTTTCAGGTAGGCGGTCGCGATCGCGGTCTTCTGGAGCTCGCCGCCGCTCAGCTGGCTTATATTTCTTGAGAGGATATCTTCCATCGAGAAACGTCGGACAGCTTCTGATATGCCTTTGCCATCGGATCCAGAAGTTGCCAGCAGTTCGGAAACAGTTCCCTTGAACACATCCCTGACCTTGTCGATATATTGCGGCTTTGAGCTTATCCTCGTCTGGCCCTCGCCTGACATCTTCTCAAAATATCGCCGGGTCTCGATCGGCAGGTTCTCAAGGATCTGCTCATCCGTATGCTCTATTTCCGGATGTCCGAAGTTCGGCTTCAGCTGCCTGCTCAGCAAACGGATTGCAGTAGTCTTTCCGATCCCGTTCTTTCCGACTAGCGAAACCGCGCCTTCGCCCTTTGGAAGCGGAAGCCCATAAAGCCGGAATGCGTTCACCCCATACTGGAACATCGGGTGCTCGAGCTCTCCTGCGAGATTAATTATCGAGATGCAGTTGACCGGGCATTTCTTGACGCACAGGCCGCAACCGATGCAGAGGACCTCAGAGATAACCGGGAATACCCCGCCCTTTTCTACGATTATGCATTCCTCGCCCATCCGGTTGGGTGGGCAGACCTTTGCGCAGAGATAGCCGCATTTCGTATGGATGCAGAGATTCCTGTCGATGACCGCTATTCTTGTAGGCATATGGTGATTTTTTGGATGATGCAAATATAAACTGTTATGTGGTGCGATTAAAAGAGAAAAACGGCAAATGCGCGCACAAAGCTTTATATTCGTTGTCGTCTCTTAAACCTATGGCGTCCTGAGAATTCGCACAATATCGCAGTCTCATGCGAACCTGAATGATCTAAAAGGGATGGATAGGTGAAACACATGGAAACCGAAGAAAAAAGGATGGACAACAACGTAGTGTATATCGGAAGGAAAAGCGCGATGGGATATGTGCTTGCTGTTGTTACCCAGTTCAACAACGGAGCGACCGAGGTTTCAGTGAAAGCGCGCGGTAACCTGATATCCAGGGCAGTGGATGTGGCTGAGATAGTCAGGCACAGGTTCATGCCGAACGCGAGCCTCAAGAACATAGACATAAAGACAGAGGAGCTGGCCTCAGAAGACGGGCGTATGTCCAAGGTGTCTTCTATTGCCATAACGCTCTCGAAATGAATATACGTTTTATTTTTCTTTTTATCTTTTTTGTAATTTAGGTGAACTGAATTGGCAAAGCCCCTTGACAAGGAAGGAATTATCCTCGCATTTGTCATGGGCATAATCATCTATTTTTTTGGGGGATGGCAATACCTTATCCTCATGCTATGCTTCTTTGCCTTTGCCCTGGTTGTTACAGGATACGAGCATGGGATAAAACGCGAGATGGGCATATACGAACATGAGCGCGGATGGGAGAATGTGCTTTCAAATGGCTTCCTTCCGACGATTCTTGCCATCCTCAGCCCTTCCATCGGCCCTCTGCCATTTATCGCATGTGTTGCTGCTGTGAGTGCAGACAAGTTTGGCTCTGAAGTTGGCGTGCTTGGGGGCGACCCGATATCGCTGGCTGACCTGAAGCCCGCCAAGCCAGGCACCAGCGGAGCAGTGACCATGATGGGGACTGTGGCTTCGCTTGCAGGAGCGACAACCATCGGCTTGATAGCGATGTACCTTTTCGGGATAAACGCCACAGTGGCACTGATAATCGGTTTGGCTGGCCTGCTGGGTTCAATAGTAGATAGCGCATTCGGCGTGCTCGAAGAAAGGGGATTAGGTACAAAGGGCACAACGAATTTCATCTGCTCGCTTGTAGGAGCTATTATAGGCTTTTTGATTAAGTAAAAATGTTGGTGATCTGATGAAAACATTCGTTCTATGCGGTGGGGAAGGGACAAGGCTCAGGCCTTATACGTATTCAGTCCCAAAGCCGATGCTTATGATTGGAGGCAAGCCGATCCTTTTTTATGTGATAGCGAACCTGAAGCGCAGTGGCCTCAAGGATCTTGTGCTCACTGTGGGATACAAGCATGAGCAGATAAAGGACTATTTCAGGGACGGGAAAGAATTCGGGGTGAAAATCGAGTATGCGGTCGAGAAGGAAGCATTGAATACTGCTGGGTCGATTATGCAGTATAAGGACAAGGTGAAGGAAACGTTTGTCGTCGTCATGGGCGACCACCTCACAAATATCGACCTGAAGAAGATGCTGGAACACCATAAGAAGGAGAAGGCGATCGCCACGATCGCGCTCCTGAAATCCAAGATGCCTCTTGAGTATGGGGTAGCTGAGATATCAGGAGGTTCAGTGAAAGGATTCAGGGAGAAGCCACTGATTGAAAACAATTATAATGTGGCCATTTATTGCTTTGAGCCGAAAATATTTGAATACATCAGAGAGAAAGAGGATTTCGCAAAGCACGTGTTCCCGCGCATGCTCTCGAGCGGCGAGCGGATATCCGCATTTATCTTTGAGGATGTATGGTTCGATATCGGGCGCGTCTCTGATTATGAGCGGCTTGATGAATTGTTCAAGGTCATAAGGCTGTCGCAGGACCTGAAGCCATGAACGGCGAACCGTTCATGATTGATGGAAGTTATATTCCATCAAGCCCTGAACTAAAATTTCAGGAACAGCGCAAGCACGATGACCGCGAAAACCGCTTCCAGCCCGATGAAGAACAAGACGAGATTGCGCTCGCTGATGCCATTTGACAGCTTCATCACGAGCTGAACGAACCCTTTTGCTTTTCCTTCCGGGCAGTAGAGCTTTCCGTCATGGTATTCCCCGAATGTTTTCGGGAACCTGTTGATCGCTTTTATAAAGAAATCGAAAATGAATGGAACCATCAGTATTACTCCTGCTGATTCGAAATTGCCGATGATTACCCCAGTGGCAAGAGCAACACCCAAAGTGAGATTGCCGACATCACCTGGGAACACTTTGGCTGGATACCAATTGAACTTCATGAATGCGAGCAGTGCTCCGAGCATGGAAAGGAATATGATGGACATCTCCACAGAGCCTTCATATATGGCGAGTATGCTCATTGCTGCGAACATCACTGCGCCCATCCCAGCTTCCATGCCATTGAAGCCTGCAAGCATATTGGTGAGGTTGGAACAGACTGCGATCGCGAGGGGAATCAGGATGATAATGTAGATGATTCCGAAATCGATGAGGCCGATGAAGGGGATTGTCACCGCTGTGCTGCCAGCTGCTTTCACTGCCACGAGCGGGATTGCAGCGAACAGGGGGAGCAATGCCTTAAGCCATTGTGGGATATCCAGCAGGTCGTCAACCATGCCCATCACAGAAACCGAGAGTATCGTTATGATCGCAGCGAGGATAAAAACCAGATTGAAAGTCAACCCATTGAATGTACCGAAGAAAATAGCCAGGAGCGCGCCGGCAGTAAAGCCCGCGACAATCGCTATGCCACCCATCTCAGCGACTTCAGGCTTGTCAGGCTTGTTCATGTCTTTTCCAGTCATCCCAAAGCGCCTGAGCCTTGGGACAAGGAAATGAGAAAGGATGAAGGTGACGAGAAAGGAAACTGCGAATATTGCAAGATAGGTAATCATGTCAATTCATCTCTTCGACCGGATCCTGTTCAACGCTTCTTTTGCATAATCCGAGCTGAAGTTTTTCTTTTCTGCCAGCTCTGCTGCGACAGCATCGATCTCCTGCGGGCTAGCCGCCCCAGCGATCACAGCTATATTCCTTGCATGAAGCTTCATATGGCCTGCCTGGATGCCTTCTGTCGAGAGCGCGGATAAGGCAGCGAAATTATTCGCAAGCCCGACACATGCGCAGGCCATCGCAAGCTCCCTCGAGCTTTTTACTCCGAGAATCTTCAGGCATGCCTTTGCTGTTGGGCTTGAATTGACTGCACCACCGACTGTAGCTACTGCCATCGGAAGCTCGATAGTGCCAAGCAGATCATTATTTTCGGTTCTCTCAAAAGTTGTCAGCGGCTTGTATTCTCCAATCGCAGCGTATGCGTGCGCTCCTGCTTCCACAGCGCGCCAATCGTTTCCAGTCGCAAGTAGAACCGCATCTATGCCATTCATTATCCCTTTATTGTGCGTAGCGCATCTGTAGATGTCTGCCTTCGCGAAATCGTAGCCATCCAGAATACCTGCGATGATGTCTTGGCTGATCAGTTCTTTTTTCCATACAGCTGAAGCCCTAACCATCCGTTTGACTGCCAGGTTTGTGAGAATCCTGAGACGCACTTTCCCTTCAGCGAGAGTGGCAAGAGAAGGAGCAACTCCTTCTAGCGTGGTGTTCACCATATTCGCTCCCATGGCATCGCCCACATTTATGGAGAATTCTGCGATAAGCATGGATCTCTTTTCTGACATCAAAGGCCTGACATGGAAATCCAACACACCTGCCCCATATCTCTCATGCGGCTTCATGTATTCCTGCGCGATTTTGAGTATCTCGGTTTTGTTCTTCTCCAGGTTTTTCCTGGCAAGCTCCAAATCAGCCATGCCGACAAGCTGTATCTGCCCGACCATCACAGGTTCGTCAGCTTCTGCCCTGAATCCTTCTGGCAAAGAGAGCTTGGCTGCCTTGCATGCGCCAGCGATGATGGATGGCTCTTCCACTGCCATCGGGATGATATGGAATTTTTCGTTTATCCTGAAATTGGTAGCGATGCCAAGGGGAAGATGTATTGCTCCGATGACATTCTCAATCATCCGGTCAGCGAGCTCGAGCTTCAATGAACCCGTATTCGCGAGCAGGGCAATCTCATCATCAGTGAGCTTCGCGTATTCCTTTATCCGCTTCTGCCGCTCTGTGATCGGAAGCTTGTAGAAACCTGAGAAATCCATGGTGTGTTTTCACCTGAAAATGATTATAAATAGCTGTCCTGGAGTTTCTTAAGCGCTACATCCACATTGCCGAATGCTGAGTTTGTCTTGCGCAGATAGATTTCACGGAAAAGCGCCGGGAGGCTTTTTTCTTCTTCTTCGCTCAGCATGTACCTGCCTTTCTTGCGGATGAGAATGCCAGAATCCTTGAGCTTTAGGAGATGGTAGTAAACCGCTTTCGGGTTGGCTGGTTTTCCGCTGTCAGCTTCGAGCTTTGAAAGGATGTCCTGGGTTGTTGGTTGCATCCTTTTCACATGGAAATATAAAAGCGCATCCAACACGTCGAGAAGCAGCATCCTGGATTCATTTGGCAGGATGAGGCCAAGAGAAAGCGCGATCCATCGCACGAGCGATTTCTTTGCAAGAAGAACGTCGTCGGGAAGCGACATTTCCCGGATTATTACTTCTGATTTGATGAGCCTGGATTCTGGAATCATGTTAGAATTTCAGGGGGATGAATATAAAAAGGTTTATGGTTTTTTACATCCATTTGATTTCCCCATCCGCAATCAAATGCGAGAGATAGCCAATTAATCCTGCCAGCGCAAAGAATCTTCCGGCGAGGATATAGATCATGACACAAAACCCAAGACACGCGACCAGCGAGTGTGTGAATCCCCTGTGCCTTGGCATTATGAATATTATGAATAGGAAGTAGAGGCCAAACAGGATGAGCGAAGAAACGGCGATCGACTGCAGCTGGCTGATTGCTGGAATGCAGATATCACCTGCGCATGCTGAAGCGTATGCGAAAAATAATATGGCTGCAACGACTGCAACATCCATGATCTTTCTTCCTTTGCTTTCGCCGTGGTCGATGTCAGGAAAGAGTGCGGCGACAAGTGCGAAAAGACCGAGGGGCAGGAGTTGAATCAAACTAGTGATGCCAAGCAGGAAGTACAAGATTGCTATCGAAGATACGAATGCGATTATCGCATGGGATTGCCAGCGCATAGAAGAATAATGGAAAGAAAGAAATGAAAAAGGTTTCTTTTTCAGCTTACTTCAAAGCTCGCAGAAACTGTGGCGCTCACTTCGATCTGCCCGCCTGAAAGCGAGGTTGAGGGTGCAGATGCGCCAGCTTCAGCAGACATTGTTTTATAGTTATATGGCGTTGGGTAATTGTAGCTGGAGGATTCGCTTGCTGAGAGGAGGTTTCCGACGGCCACTCCCATCCCCTGCGCGATATTTCCTGCTTTTGATTTCGCCTCTATGGACGCATTCGCCAGGAGCGATTTCTCCAGTGACCTTTGTGTGTCATCCTGCAATGTGAATGAAATATAGTCAATAAATGTCTGGTTGTCTCCGACTGACGTCGCGGCATCTATCAGGTCTCCACCACTGCTGAGATTTTTCACGCTAAGGCTGAGCACTTGCGTTGTCTGGTATCCCGTGACATTGGAATCATAATGGCAGCTGGTTCCTGATTTGTCGCAGACATACGTGCTTGTATAGACCGGATCGATGCTGTAAGAGCTTGTCTGGATATCCTCATCCTTCATGCCAAGCGCCTTCAGCTTTGGCGTCAGGTTTGCCATCACTGCTGCATTGTCTAATACTGACTGCTTTGCGCTCTTTGCCTCTGTCGCTACGCGCACCTGAATCAGCAGGAGGTCAGGCGCCACCTTCTGCGATGAGGTTGCAGTAACGCTGATCGCATGCTCTGCTGGCGTGCTTGACATATAAATCGTAGGGCTTGTCGGCCCGTTTGTCGTGTTCACACTCACTTTCGGTGCCATATCGACCTGTGAAAGAAGGTACGAACCGCCAAGTATCCCGAGCGCGATCAGGAGGGCGGCTATTGCGCACATCTTTCCGTCTGAACAGCAAACAGATTCTTCTTTTGCCAAATAATCACCTGACTAACAATAAATATATCGTTATTATATGCATTTCCATAGTTCGCTCAGTCCGCTCGTTTCCAGAGAACTTCGTTCTCTGTCTCTCCAAGAGCTATGCTCTTGTAGATCGCTCGCTGCTTTCGCTCTAGTTTAGTAAATTATTCCCAGATAGGCATTTCTGCTATTGGACGCGAGCTGGAGCTCGCGTCAGTTGTGGGAGGATTGAAAGTAAAAGAATAAGTAGTTTGGGGTTTGGTGCGGTAAGGGGCGAAACCAGGAATTATAACAGGCAACTCGAAACTTGACACTAGCAACTGGAAACGGGAAACCGGCAACCGGAAACGTAACTTTGCGGCGGGATCGGGAGAACGGGAAGGAATGGAGGAAGGAAAGTTTACTACGTAAAAAAAGGATGGAGAAAAAAGAAGGGTGTGCCGAAAAAACACGGCACAAAAATTTATTGGCGTCCGGGAGGAGTTAGCGATCCCCACTTAGCGAGTCTCTTCTGCTCCAGTTTTTTAGATAGCTCTTGTGCTTTAGCTTGCATATTTTGGACAAACGATGGATCTTTTTTATTGCATTTGGTCAATCCAGGAACAGAGTTAGTCGTCTGATTGTCGAGTTCATAGTTTATATCCAATATCTGATTACAAACAGCGAAACCCTGCAAGGCAAGGCCATTTTTTAGTGCGGTAACTTGGTTGTATTGTGAGCCGTATTCCAGATAAATGCAGCCTCCGTACGGACCCATCGGCCCTAATTGCCAGCCGGGATAGTTGCCAAGGAAGTTCTCATTTGTAAATTTGTTGTTACTTCCTTCAATGTACAATCCAGTGAATGCAGCCGGACCATAATTGTTGTTTGTGCAACTGATGTGATGCGAGTATGGACTTATATACACCTGAGCCGCTGCACTTGAACCAGACAGGTCGTTTCCTGAGATCGTATTGTTATATGATGGAAGATCCGGATCACATGCCACAAGCAAGCCAGAAAAGTCCAAATTGCCCGTGATCACATTGTTTGCAATGGTGCAATTTTTGGAACTCCATAACAAAATTGCGCCACCCCAGATGCATGGGCCATCAAGCATTTGGTTGTTTTTTATCAGAACTGGCCCTTCTGCGTAGTCAATTTCGAACCCACCCAAAAACGGGTTTGTAATCATATTATCAGTGATGGTCACATTTCCCGGAGTTATCCATTTGAAATGAGGTGTTGAATACGTCCCGAGTAACGGCCCGAACCCGGCGTTGGGTAGCGGTGCAATTGTATTTCCTATCATCTCAACATTTCTTACAGAAGCGGGATACATGCCTACTCCGTCTTCTATCGTGAGAGTATTGCTATTGAATTTCAGAAGGAAGTTAAGATCTGATACATCATTTACCATGGTTGCAGTAGCAAAAGTCATAGTGCCAACCATCATTCCTCCTTTAATCTCTAGATCATTGTGATGTATATTGACTGTACCGTGAAGATCTCCGCCAGGGCCACCGAATTCTGGTGGAAGATTGTCTCCATGAAACAATCCTATAAGAAAAGGACCCCATCCAACAGATATTTCCGTAGCTATATAATCTGTTCCTTTGCAACCAGTTATTTCAATCGTACCGTTGGAATTATGAGCAACTATAGAGGCGTAATGTGAATTATGGAAATGTATGTTTTTTACTGTGAATCCAATTGCCGAATCACAAGTGATTGAACCTGCAAAATCCCCAGAAGCGCCGCACCCGCCTCCAACGATTGCGGATTTTGTTGCTGTTTTGCCTCCAGGCAGTGTTATGGTTCCCGCTTCTCCCATAATTGTTACGTCTTTCGTAAGGTAAACCTTTCCATAATCGCCGAAGTTGAAATACGTTGGAGCCGCCTTCAGTAAAATCGTAGCGCCCGTGGTTGCGTGTTCAAGCGCGCACTGGACGTTGGTGACATCTTGATTTGCATCTCCAGTTGGCGTGACATTGAATCCACCAGTTCCGTTCGGCACAACATACGACGAGCAAGAGGTTTCCTGCGCTCTCGCAACTCCTCCAAATCCCATCATGCCTGCCGCAACACCCGCTCCTGCAACCCCGAGCCCACGCATGAACGTGCCACGGGACATCGCGCTGTTTCCGAAATTCGCCATGCTTGTCGAGCTGGGTGAAGTGCTCGTAAAACCCCTTCGTCCGAACCTATTCTGGTTTCTTTCCATATATTCACCTTATATCTCATTCATTTATCCTATTCTTTCGTTCCACACCCAAACAACAAAAGGGTCGAACGGAATAACTTTGCTGTCCGGTCCTTCACAACTTCCGGGATTTCCCAACTCAGGCTTTTCTGCGGCATGAACCGCGTACTATCCCCGTCTGAGACCCGTCATCGCAGGAGAATTTTATTTTGATTCGATAGTCTTCGAACCACCCCGTTTCTTGGAGACCGTCTGTCATCTTAGTTGTATTTCGATGCTACGCATCTCATACAACTTCGCACAAAATCCTTGATTTTGTGCTCTTGCGATGCAGTCACGCCCTCGCTAGATTAATTCCTTTAAGGTTTATTAACCTTCTATCGAACAAAATAACCCTGTTCTTATTAATAAAAAAGCATTTGGATCAGGCAATTTCACGGTAAATCCAAACAGGAATTTAAATGAAACAGAAAAAACAAGATCGATACTTTTTTCCTCTTGAAGGGCGTCTCACTGCGACCCGAGCGTGCAGACAGCTTTCACCTCGCTCGGAAGCTCGAAAGAGTCGTAATCCCGGATGATCCCTGAAAACTCGTCCCTGAACTCATGCAGGAGGGAATACAGCTCCCTGGAGGATTTTGTGCATATCCTTGTCTCGATATCAGCCCAGCCTGAAGTCCGGATGAGCTCGATGACATTCGGGTTCTTCAGAAGATACTGCTCCATCTTTTCCTGCGCATCCAGTGAATCTAGGTTGAAATCAACCTTGTAAACTTGGTACCCGAGCTTTTCATAATCGACAAACGCCCTGAAATTCACTATCACTTTTTTTGAAACAAGCTGGTCTATCCGGTATTTGACTGCACTGGATGTCAGGCCCAGGGATTTCCCGATCGTTGTTGCTCTCGCGCGCCCATTTGAAGAGAGGATCTTCAGGATCTCCCTGTCTTTCTCATCTAACTTAACATTTCCGCTTGTTCCGATCGCAGTCTGCTTCTGGTTTCCGTATACTTCTTTTGTGAATGGATGGCCTGACACAGTATCACCAAGGTAATTCACAAGCGCGGCTTCCCTTATATAAGGCTTGAAAGACTTCCGGAAATCTTTCCAGAATGAATAAAACTCGTTGCTTGTGCCGGATTCGAACAATGCAGCAAAATCGAATCTGGAATGCGCATGGCTGAACCACGCACAGAACCGGGAATTCCTGATATATTCTATGATCTTCTGTTCAGTTTCCCTGTTCACGAACTGGAGCTTAAGATAAACACGGAATGCATTATGGCCCAGCCTTTGAAAATCAACTCTCGGAGCATACCCTTTTATCACTCCGCTTTGTTCAAGGCTTTCCCTATGTGAACTCACAGTGCCTGGGGACATGTCGATTTTCCTGGCCATCTCGGTATCGCTGATCCGGGCATCCATCTCAAGCTCTGCAAGGATCCTCAGGTCAGTTTCATCAAGTTTTACCATGCTTTTTGTTTTTGATTGAAACATTTATTAGGCAGAGTGTCGCGGGCACAATTAAAAGAAAAAAAACGGATGGAAAGCAGAACAAGACTGGCAACCGAAAACTCGAAAACTGGACACTGAACACCGGAAACCCCTAAGCTTCTCCCTTTTTCTCCAATCTCCTCTTGATGGATTTAAGCGAAACAAAAGAGTCCCTCTCCATCTCGTCCAAACGGAAGGAGATCATCCTTTGCGTCTCTTCGAGCTGAGGGATCAGAACGAACTCGAGCGCATTCACCCTCCGCTTCGTCTTCTCTATCTCAAGGATCAGCTTCTTTATCGCAGTCTCTGTCTCAGCAAGCCTGATCACGATCTTCAGGACCTCATCGAAATTGCTCACTGCCAGGTCAATCTTTGCTGAGGTGGAAGGCACTGAATACGATGGAAGGTCAAGGAAATGCGCGGTAGTTCCCATATCTGCCGTGAGGTAAGGGATCTTGACTCCCATGACGTTCTTCACTTCGATGTCAACGTCAATCGCTTTCCTCAGGTTGAGCGAAGTGGAGCCGAGCTGATAGACCGAGTGGTATGTCCCAGCCATGAGCACAGAGGAATACGCTCCGCTC
>Ga0315281_10008300_pt1 | contig 14530 bp, 7 predicted proteins | sample YL17G07_0_MG_FD_204540 | JGI IMG/M metagenome (GOLD analysis project Ga0315281, IMG submission 204540) | Sediment microbial communities from Yellowstone Lake, YNP, Wyoming, USA - YL17G07_0 | ecosystem: Environmental > Aquatic > Freshwater > Lake > Sediment | place: USA: Wyoming | collected...
TCACAATTGGCGACCCTGATTGAAAAAGTGCGGACGGGGAACGAAGATGCAAAGATTGAAGCTTCGTTACAGGACCTCCTTCCCAGTATTTCGAGGCGGGAGGAAAAGCGCGTTCAATTGGATAACATCGTTGTTTCGATGGGCGAGACGCAACAGCATGGTTCTGCGCCGGCGGAGGAATTATCCACACCAGTTGTTCCAGACTCGAAAGAAGCCGATCAAGAGCCCGATCCATCCATCGATATCCAAAACGACTTGTACGAGGAGATTTCAGATTCTGACCGCAAATTGTTTATCAAGAAGCTCTTTCGACGGGATGGTCAGGAGTTCCGCAAAGCGGTTGATGAGCTTGGCAGGTTCCGGTCGTGGCAAGAGGCCTCCCATTACCTTGATGAACTTTTTGTGACGAACAATGTGGACCCCTTCTCGAAGGAGGCGGTTTTATTCACCGATCAGATCTTCACACGATACCGCGCCAAGGAACTCTAAACGGCTGCGTTGTGCTGTTATTCCGGTCACGGGCAATTCGAATATGCAATTCATCGATGAGGTAAGGATAAGCGTCAAAGCAGGCAATGGCGGCAACGGTTGCATCAGCTTTCGACGGGAGAAATTCATTCCCAAAGGCGGCCCCGACGGCGGCAATGGAGGCCGCGGTGGAAGTGTCCTCATCCGCGCGGACCATCACCTGAATACCCTGCTTGATTTCAAATACAGACGTCATTATAAGGCCTCACGAGGCGAGCATGGACGGGGAAGAAACCAGGAAGGGAAATCGGGCAAGGATGAGTTGATGAGGGTACCGTGCGGGACACTCATCAAGGATTTCGGAACCGGAGATCTCTTGGCCGATTTGACCAGGAGTGGCGATGAGTTCATGATCGCGAAGGGGGGGAAGGGCGGGAAAGGGAACGCTGAATTTGCCACTTCGACCAACCAGGCTCCGAGAATCGCCGAGCCGGGTACACCCGGCGAGGAGCGTGAGCTTCTTCTTGAACTCAAACTGCTCGCCGATGTCGGGCTCGTGGGATTGCCGAATGCCGGAAAATCGACGCTGATCTCAGTCATTTCCGCTGCGAAACCAAAAATCGCGGATTATCCTTTTACGACGCTGACCCCGAACCTTGGAATGGTCTATTACCGGGAAGGACGCAGTTTTACGGTCGCAGACATCCCAGGGCTTATCGAAGGCGCCCACAAGGGAAAAGGGCTGGGAACACAGTTTCTTCGACATATTGAGAGAACAAAAGTGCTGGTATTCCTCGTCGAAGCCGTAGCGAAGAATCCTAAAAAAGATTACAAGATTCTCCTGGATGAACTTGGAGCGTTTGACGAAAATCTCCTGAAAAAACCACGAGTTGTCGCCCTGACGAAGAAAGACATTGCAGACGAAGCTCTCATAAGAAAAGTGAAGAAACTCTCCTTCGGAAGAGGAGTCCCGGTTCATTGTATTTCGGCGATTGCACAGGAAGGTCTGGAGGGGCTTCTTCAGGATGTGTGGAAGAGGCTGGAGAAAACCGTGGAAGTCACGAGGCTCAAAGAACGAAAATAGAGACTCTGGTGCAAGTTCGAAGGATGATAAGAGGAATTGCAGGAAACCGGTTTCTTGACTGCAAGATGATTTCTCGGTATATTATAATCATACAATCGCGGGGTGGAGCAATTGGTAGCTCGTCGGGCTCATAACCCGAAGGTTGCAGGTTCAAGTCCTGCCCCCGCTACAAGTTCTAAAGAAGAATCCCGATGAGCGAAAGCTGGTCGGGATTCTTCTTTTTCTCCATGAACCATACGTCTTCCTGCATGTTTGTTTGGATAGAATAGCGTAGGAAGATTCGTTTAGAAGCGCATCCAACCCGCGTTCGTACGAAACGCTCCCTTGGACGGGGCGTTGAGTCTAACGGATTATGACAGTCAGGTCGATCACAACCTTCCAGAAGGGGTTTGATGTGCTTTGGTCTATGACGTTCTCAGGAACTGTGTAGGTGGGGGCGGCAATGACGAAAATGCCACCGTACTCAACCGTCACGGGCAGTGACGCTTCGTAAGCCAGGATTCCAAAGTAGTTCTGAACAGTCGTGGTGGTAAGCACTGTCGGTACTGCGACCTTCCCTTTTTTGGCACGTTGAAGTCTCTTCGAGGTCAATTCGCTATTCTGTTCACCGATGACGGCCGCTGCCGTTGGGTCAATGGAAACGGTTATGTTTTTGAGAATCCCGGGCACTTCGAACGAATGCGAAAGTGATGCTGCAAACGATACTTCAGACGCGGTTCCGTAGGCAAGGCTGAACAGAGTACTCACAACAACCAATCGCGACCGGACGTTGAACGTTGCGTCGACACTGTTTCGGAAATCCGCCGTTGGAGCATTACTGCTGTCGCGGGTCCAGAAACGCGTGAAGGACAAAGAGCCCCACATCCCTCCTCGGAACTCGAAGTCATAGCCTGCAGTAAGATTGAATTGATCCCAATTGTTGAGACTCTGTTCCAGCCAGGCGGAAGAGGCGCTGAGAAAAAATCCGCTGCGGTGTTTCACCGCAATGCTTGGTGCGAAGGCATATTGTTGTATTCCGTAGTCCCGCCCGCGGTAGGCGAGGCGGCTATCATATCCTGTCGTAATAATGGCCCGGGTGGCACGTGCAGCGAGATAGTCGTCTTCGTTGGTTTGGCGGTCGACGAGATCCTGATAATAATCCCTGAGTGCGCTCGTGCACGAGTCAAGCGAGTCATTCAACTCGTCGTCGTGAGCCTCGGCCACAGCGAACAGTGAGTCGCGCTGCGATTCGAAGATACTGTCAGAAAGACTCTCGATCGAGTCGAGGGAGTCCGGAGAGTTTGCTTGACGGAATTGTTTTTCGAACGATGCCATTGTTCTCTTCAGGTTTATCGTACGAATCTGCACAAGTTGCACGAGAGCGACTTCCATTGTTCCTGCGAAGGTCCGGAGAGAGTCCCGGCGAAGAGGCGTCAACGTATCTCCGGAATGCCGGATGAGGGAGTCTGCCAGAATTCTCAAATGGTTCGAGAATATTGAAGGCTTGTCCATCAATGAATCCGCAAGCGAGGAAAGTCTGACGAGGAGTGAGTCGGCTTGTTGGTTCGCCTCTCTTGGAAGCGAATCCGGAGACGTCCAGCCGTGCGAGAAAACAAAGTTGAACAATAACAAGAGATGAAGAAGGGTGAACGATAAACGCACGATCACAGCAAGGTTTCTATGACTGTTAACCACACGTTGTTAGACATCGCTATGGCTTTTGGGTTGAAGGGGTGAGTGTTCGCAGAGTAGTGATCCTACGCGTCCGGTTTGGTGGATTTCAGGTCGAATCGCACAGTCTTGACCCAGACTCTCTTTTCTTTCTTTACGTACTCTTGGTACACCGCCCTCACGACAATATAGATCCACAGCTGACAGTATGTAAAGTACATAAGGATAAGGAGGGCGAACGCGGCAGGGTTGTCTTCATTGTCGTAGGAGATTGCGAGCATGATTTCCACGAGGAACAGCAAGAAAGCCATGATCCAGACGAAGGTGTAGGGTCCGGGGAGTGAGATGCTCACAAGGCTTAGGCCGCTGACGATGAACAGGAAATCGGAAAGGATGATCGCGGCAAAGAAAATGTAATAAAGCGAGAGGGTGTAGAGGAGGTCGAATGCCAGGCGCTTGTTCTTGAAGTTCGGAACATGTTTCAAAAATTTCTTGATGACATAGTTGTTCCCACGTACCCAGCGCATCCGTTGAAGAAACCACACTTTCCATTCCTGTGGTTCCTGCTCGTACGTAATCGCATAAGGAATGAATTTGATCTTGTATCCGGCCTCATAGATCCGGATACTCAGCTCGGAGTCCTCGGTGAGGGCTTCTTCGTCCCATCCGCCGAGTTTCTGGATGAGATGGGTCCAGAGTACGAAATTGGTTCCGGGGAGTGTGGCGATATTATGCATTTGCCATCTTCCAGCCTGCAGCATGGATTGGAAACTGAGCGTCTCGACGTTGATGAATCGAGTAAGAAAGTTGTGGTTCTTGTTGACGGTCCGAAATTTCCCAATGACTCCGCCCAGGTCCTTGTTCTTGAGGAGGTTGGCGACAAGGTAACGGAGTGAATCCTTGTCCGGCGTATTGTCGGCATCATAAATCGCAACTACTTCCGAACGAACCTGGCGGACACCGAGATTGAGAGCCCGCGATTTCCCCCTTCCTCCCTCTCCTTTTGGAATATCGTAGAGCCTTACCCGGGAGTCGCTCGACGCATAGTTCCGAATGATTGACCGTGTGCTGTCCATGGAGCCGTCATTGATGACGACCACCTTGAGTTTGTTCCTCGGATAATCCAGTGCCAACATAGCCTCCAGGGTGCGGGCGATGACTTTTTCCTCGTTGTGGGCCGGGATGAGTATGGTGCAGGATGGGAACTTGATTATTTGTCGATCAATCATCTGCTTCTCTCTGATCGACCGGACGTAATTGACGTATCCAAACACAGTCAGCGCAAACTGGTAGGCGATCATGAACCAGATGACGATAACCGCGATGACGAAGAGAAAACTCAGGTCTACTTCGAGGCCGCTCATGGAGTTCTATGCTCTTTCGAAGAGCCACGTCGTTTGATCACTTTGAGTCCAAGGTACATGAGGAGAAGCGACGTGACGGCCGCGAACCCGAACATGGCGATCGCCGTCGTGGACCAAAGGCTTGTGACGCTGACGCCGTAGGAAAACTGATTCCCCGAGACAACGTCGACTGTATGATGTCCCTGCGGAAGAAAAATGCTGAAGCAGTCGTTGCCCTTCATAACAGTGAAAGGATACTCGTTTTGGTCAACCCGAACCGCCGACGGTCTCAGATTAAACGTTGCCAGAGTCCGCGTTGCTGATTGGTACTCAAAACTGACGGTCCGCAATCCCCGTGTTATGGCAAGGATGTTTCCGGTGAGCGACATGATCCTCGTCTGAAGCCCGGTCGTCGAAAAACTGCCAACCGGAATTCGCAGGGGAACAATTCGATGTTCCCCAGCGGGAACGAGGTACAGGTTGTCGCGATACGGAGAAAACGGTGACCCGTCGACCGTGATTGTTGCGATATCCGGCGGCAACTTGAGAACAAACGAGAACGGTGAGGTCACCTGGTAGCCGTCGGCGTCATGATTGTAGCGGACGCGGGCTGCAAGTGCGTTCGCCAGAAAATTCAAATCTTGCGGGAGCACGCTTGCTTCCGAGTAAATAGTCGAGCGGGGAGCCCCGAGTGCGGCTGCCTTGACGAGTTGGAAACTCTCGGTTCCGGTTTGGATCAGCGTCGGGAACGGAGTGATCGATTCCTGTTTTCGGGTGTACACGATGTTGAGGTCGAGCTGGAGCTTACTGCTGTCGCCGATGAGCTTCGTGTAGCGCCGGCCTATTTCCAAGTACCGCATGGGGTCTGTCGACCAAAGGTTTTCTGCGTCCTCGACTTGCAAAGTAAAACCGTATTTTTTCTGAAGAACCAGTATCTGATCCATATCGACTCCGAGGTACTCGCGGAGCTCCGGAGACCCGTAGGCGTCCATGGCGGTGACAATGATTTGAAATCCATCTCTGTTCCTTGCAATGTCGCTGAAAGCCGAAAGAAACGTCTCATACGCCCGGCGAAGCTGGTCGACACGGTACTCGATCACGGCATTCTTGACTGCGGTGTTGTTCTTCCAGTAATAGGGGGAGAGAGGATTAAAAATGCTCGCCAGGTCAAAACCGTGTGCTCTCCGGACTTCTCGCTGGGCCGAAGAATGCATGGGAGAGAAAAGATTCGGATTGTCGAAGCCTTTCCCCGCCTCGAAATACAATTCTGCCAGATCGACTCCGTCCCAGTCGTAAGCCTCGAGAATCTTCCGGTATTCGTCCACCACCGCCGCGAGGCATTTGTCATCAGTCAAAGCAAGGGCGTACCGCCACATCGGCGGCATATCTTCGCCTTTGTAATTCTTTTCACGCCACTCCGGATGCTGGTTCCAGAACATCTGGCTCACTTGAGGCGGCTCCAGCCAGGCATAAACAAGAATGCCGTTCGCGTGGGCAAGGCTGATCAAACGGGCATAATCGTACGTGTATTTGGGGAATTGGTTCCATCCGGCCGCGTGGACAACGCGGACACCGAGCTTGACCCATTGCTTGACGAGGGATTCAATGCTGTAAGTCCTTCGAAAACCAGGGTCGAAAAACATCTCGAGGTTTTCACGTCGTACGATGGGCCGAAGATGAAAGTACTTGACAATGTAGTCGAGAAGGTACGGATACTGGCTGTATCCGTGTTGTGAATACGAATCGAATCGTGAATTGATGTAAATAAGCTTCCCCTTGCTGATTCTTTTTCCGATGGCCATCGGCGCTTCCGTTGCTTCATCCACGCAGAATACCTCATCCACGCCGTCGGTTTCGAATTTTGTCACGAGCTCTGAATACCGCCAAACGATCCGTTCCTCGGGGAAATAAAGGTCACGAATCTTGTTGACGCGCAGTCGCGTTTGCGTAAAGGCAATTCCCAAGTCCTCGGTGAGGTCGCTCCTCGTATCGGTGACGATGTGACCACCCTTTTCAACAAATGCATTGATCAAGTCGTACCCGGACTGGCTCAGTGAATCGATAAAGGCATAAGGAATGACCACCAGGTTATACGGAGAGAGATCAACAAGCTGTCCGAGAAAAACAGTGTCAACACGGACGTTCACGCTGCGGAAAACAGAAATAAAGGAGGCCTGGTCGTTGTAAGCAGCTCCTTTCGCAAAATGGTTCCACAATACTGCGACACGCATTTCGTTCCACGATTCTTCCGCCGAAAACAGGTTGTCGTAAACCTTTTGGACCGTGTATCGTGCCTGCTCGGCAAACGAGGCAGGCCGCTCACGAAACTCCGTCGGCTCCGCCTTGTACAGTTCGCCCGGGACGAGCGTTACGGTTTTCGTCATTGCGCCCCGTAGTCGTTTTTCGGAAACATCTTTCGACTTGATTTCGCCCGAATGATCAAAATAGGATTCCGCCAGGTATTGGTCTTCAAGAGAAATGGAGTAATTTTGCGTTCCCGTAAGAATGACCCTGTCCCTGGTTTTGACCCAATGTGTCTGCTCGCGCACATCGAGATAGGTATAGCCAAGTTTTTGGATGCCGTCGACGAGTTCCGCCAGGAGCGTGATGTCGAGAAAAGGATGAAAGAAAAAAGAAGCGAATCCGTCGCGGACTGCCAGGTTCGACTTTGCATGACGAAGAATCGTTTGGATCGCGGTTGCATTGACGTTTTTGTCCGCGCTGAGCGGCACGTAGCCGAGATTTTCGGGATAAATCTTCTGGCCGAAAAGATCTTTGTTGATCATATAGGGGAAATATTGGCTGTAATCGGCATCTTCGATCGACAACCGCTGCTCCATCGCCGTGCTGAAATATTTTGCAATAGTGCGGTAGAGGGTGAAGGAAGCCGTGTAGTGGGGCGTCTCCCAGATCAAAGGCGATAGCCCGTTCTTCATGAATTCCTGAATTCCCATCTCGATTTTTCGCGCATCCCCTTCCGGAGTCTCGTCCTTGATCGGCTTGTTTGTACTCTCGTCCCAAAACTCGAAATCCACGGCAGTCGTGCCTTTGTACTGGTGGGTGATACCATGCATGACTATGGTTCCGCCATTGTGCACCATGTACTTGAGCGCATCGACGAAATCCGGCTTGTCGGAAAGGCTCACGCGAATTCCTTCGGCGGGGTCGACATAAAAAGGAACGACGCCGACGAGAAAGGGAATTCCTTTGCTGGAAAGGAGGTCGGCAATATCACGGAGATGGCTGGGGTTCTCAAGGGGGTCCACGTCTTCGATGCGTACGAGGGCGGTATGCGATTCTTCGTGAAACTCACCCAGAATTTCATGGAGCATATCGGCGAACAAGAGATAGCGGTCTCCCTCGGTTGCCGATGCAAAAGGCGAGTCGGCAAAGTAGAGAAGATTTCGTGACCTCACGACGTAAGGAGTTTCGGTTCGTTTCTTCGAAGAAAACGCTGTGGCGAGAACCGACACGGTTTTTGGGTCGATAACTGCGATCATATTGGTGTTCGGCTCACCCTTGGTATAAGTCCGTTGCCCTGCCCTGACGTTGTCAAACCCCTGAAGGGAGTCAAGTCGTAAGACAACGAACCCGAATTTCTTGCGAACCGGATAGCGCAGCGAAAAATCGGCAAAGCCTGTGTTCAGCCAGATCACCGGCTTGGTCGTGGCGAACAAGTCGTCGAGGAAATTCGAAGGAGGGGAGTTGTGCGCAGTGAACCCCACGTAAAACGTGTAGTCGTAGTAGTTCATTTCGCCAGAAACATATTTTGTGACTCCTTTGACCGTCGAGAGTGAGTTAAAATGTCCGAGGAGAGTTGCGAGCTGGCGGCCATCTCCCATCGAGTAGTTCTTCAGGTCGTCGGTTCCTTCGACGACGATCAGGATTTTTTTGGGGCTGGATTCCTGAGACCGCAGAGGTACGAAGACAACCCACGAGAGAAATAATCCGAATGTGAGTGGGACGGTGAAGTATTTCATATTCTTGGTCATTCAAGTGAACATACTAAGTTTCACGTAGCCGATCTCACTGGTTTAAACCGTTCAGTTACTTTTTCATTTGATTGGATCATGTACATACTGCTTGATAGTCTTCTTCTCTGCATCACGGGAGAAGAAGTGAGGAGATAGTGTCTGTCCTTTCATGGTTGGCCCTCCTGGAACAACACAACAAAAGCCTCGTTCAACCTCGTCGTGCTCTCCAGAGGTTTTATTCTCCTCAGTCAACTTCTGCTCTGGGGCGCAATATGATCGCCAATGCTAAACAAACTCATCCCTAGAATCAACGGCATTCAGGCGAAAACGATAAGAAAATGGATGTTCATATTTCCGATTGGAGAAAAACTCAGGAAATCCGATGGCAACAATTGCTTCCGAAGGATTCACGAAGGAATCAGATTCTTCTTTAGACAAAACATCCCGCGCCTCTAGAAAATCCTCTATGGTCAAATCACAGTGAAAAGGAACAGAAACGCCAGCAAAAAGGGTATTGACAAACTCATCCCAGATTTCTACATTTCAGGTGAACAGCGACTCCCGATGGTCGTTCACTGTCCAGTCATATATCACAGCGTTTCATGTCGAGTCTTTTGGCTCCGAAAGAGTTTTTTTGTGCATGTTGTCTTGAACGCTCCTGCCATTACCTGACTTTGCCGAAGTTTAGCGGCGATTAAGAAGTTTCTGACCCTGATTCTGTAATTCGCCCCAATTCATCCACTAACAGTCTGGAGGTTCGTATGCGCAACAAATCTTTGGCGTTATACCAATCGCTCCTTTTGGTGTTCCTGACACCGCTGAGCGTCATGTCGCAGGTTCTGTCCGGCAAAGTGACCGGCGAAGGTAATGCACTCGTCGGTGTAAATATCACTGTGAGGGCAGATGTCAGTGTAAAGGGAACGACGAGGGGAACCACCACAGATGCGGATGGAAAGTATACGATCAGGCTCGATGCCGGAACATATGAAATTACCTTCTCCTTACTAAGTTATGCAACAAAAACCGAGAGAGTCTCGATAAAAGAAAATGAAGACAGGGTGCTGAATGTCGATTTGCGGCCGCAGGCCCTGGAAGGCAAAGAAGTTGTTGTGATCGTGGGAACAAGAGCGACTTCCCGAACTGTTACGGATTCTCCATTACCTATAGATGTCCTGACAGCCAAGGATCTGAGTTTTACTGGCCAGAATTCTTTTGATAAAACTCTTCAATATCGCGTTCCTTCATTCAATGTTTCTCAAACTCCTGTGAACGATGCCACGGCGATATTAGACCCCTGGGAAATAAGAAATATGGGAGTCAGCAGGACGTTAATTCTCATCAATGGCAAACGAAAAAACATGAGCGCCTTGGTGTATACACAAACCTCTCCCAGCCGTGGTGAATCAGCCGTTGACATTTCCGCCATTCCCATCGATGCCATAAAACGTGTAGAAATACTCAGAGATGGCGCATCAGCCCAATACGGATCTGACGCGATTGCAGGTGTTGTGAACATCGTATTAAAAGATAATACGGAAGGCGGGTACGCCACGGTGAATACGGGAATAACCAACGCCGGCGATGGAGCCAGATATGGTGTTTCCGTGAACAACGGGAGTTCCATTTTCGGCGACAAAGGGTTTATCAATTACACGGTTGACTTATCAAGGGTCAATGAAGCAAGACGTTCCGGAATCGTCGATGCCGCAGGTGAGGCGGGAGATTTTGGAGCCACTTTGGCAGAAGTCAACAGTTTTTTGGCATTTGACAAGTATGCAGGAAACAGGAATTCTTCACCTGCAACAACAGCCTCAAAATTTTTGATCAATCTGGGTGTGAACATTTCCGATAATACGGAATTATATTCGAATGCCGCTTATGTCTATAAGAAAGTGAACTCCTTTGCCAACTATCGAACACCTTACTGGAGAACACTAGCGAGCTTTCCATACCTCAAAGATTTCTTTGGAAATGGCACGGCGGCATCTTACAAGGGCTATGTTCCGACTTTTGACGGGGACCTTATTGACTACAACGCCACGTTCGGTCTTCGTTCAAGGAAAAATGGATGGAACTATGATGTAAGCCTTACGATAGGTTTTAACAGCCAGGACTACACAGTATTCAATTCTCATAATCGGTCAAGCGATACGGCTGCAAATGGGGCACGCATTTACCAGGAAAACAGCCCGATCAATTTCAAGCCAGGCGGATCGACATTCGCACATCAAGTCGGGAATATTGATGTTTCGAAAGCAATAACGGATAAACTGAGCATTGGTTTTGGTACGGAATTTCGAAGTGAAACACATGAGATTCTCCCCGGTGATAAGGCCTCATGGGATGGCGTTGGAGCAGACTCGTACGCCGGGAACAGGCCCGAAAACTCTGGTAAGTTTAATCGTTATAATTTTGGCGCCTATCTCGATGCCGGTTATGATGTAACGAAAAGCTTGTTGGTTTCCGGCACGATCAGAAATGAATATTACAGCGATTTTGGCAACGCATTTGTTTTTAAGCTCAGTTCGCGGTTTAAGGCTCTTGAAGATAGAATTACTTTGAGAGGCTCCATTTCCACCGGATTTAAAGCTCCAACATTACATCAGATCTATACACAAAGAGTGCAATACAGCTTTGTGGCAGGGGGAGGCATCCAGGGCGTTGGTTTGATAAACAACGTTTCTCCACAGGCAAGATTATTGGGGGTTCAGTCGCTCAAGCCTGAAGAATCATTTAATACGACGTTGGGGATAGGTGCGCAGGTTTCGGAGGATATCAATGTCACACTGGACTACTACGATATCTTCATCGACAATAGAATTGTTATTAGCAATAGGGTGAGCGGTGGTACCTTGGAATTCTTCACGAATTCAATCGATACAAAGACGAGCGGTATTGACTTGGTTGCCGATTACAAAAATATCCACGTAGGCTCGGGCGTGTTAGGTCTTTCATTGGCCGGAAATATCAATCTCGTAAATAGAAGAGATGGCGCAATACCATCGGTTAAAGGAACGCCTGTGATAGACTCTACGCAGGAAGCCTTATTCTTCACGTCCAGACCAAAACAGAAATTTGTTCTTGGTGCAACGTATGAAATGGGAAAGATAAACCTTTCACTGAACAACACGTATTTTGGCTCTACAGAGTTCAAACAAGCAGGTTTGGATCCAAATCTTAAAACCGTATTTGAAGCTAAACTTGTTACCGATGTAGGTGTTACGTATGCACTCTATGAAAATGTAAGCCTTTCAGGGAATATCAATAACGTTCTTGATGTAACTCCAAAATGGAAATTTGAGGCGGATAACAATAAAGCTGCTGGTCAGGCCATTTTGAATGACCCCGCCCAAACGAAAGTTCAGACGAACCTCATTACATTTAATGGACGTTACGACATGATGACGTACGATGGCTTTCATTTCAGTCAATTAGGCAGGATTTACAATCTCATGGTTACGTACACATTTTAGCTCAAAATAAATGAGCTAAGGCAAAAGCCGTCTGGAAAAATCAGACGGCTTTTTTTGTTCGCCTACGAGGATTCAGCAGCCTCATATTGGCTGCCACGAATGTTGTCGTTGGGATAAACCAAACAATCTACTATATTCAAACATGCTTTTGCCATCCTAATTCCCTTTTACTCACCTTCAGAGGAGGTTCATATGAACAAGAAAGTCTGGATGGGTTTCATCGCCGTGTTCATCACGATGGAAATCCTCAGCTTTGTTGTCAATGGTCTCATTCTCGGCGCTACATACGAGGCCACGAAAGCGTTGTGGAGAACCGACATGAACTCGTTGATGTGGATCTTTCATGTCCTCACACTTGTGGGCTCGTTCTTCTTCACATTAATTTTTTCCAAAGGATATGAAGGAAAGGGGTTGATGGAAGGAGTACGCTACGGGACCTACATCGGCATTTGGATGAGCATCGGAATGGCGTACGGGACGTATGCGATGATCCCAATTCCTTATTCTCTTGCACTCCAATGGTTTATTTACGGAGTCATCCAGTACATCATCGCTGGAGTAGTTGTGGCCCAGGTATATGGAATGAAGTCGAAAGAAGCGGGCGCCGCCTAAAATCTCGCTTTCAGTTTTTGATCAGAATCCCGGTCGGCGAGAGCTAACCGGGGTTCTCGTTTCTAGGGACAGGGACTTCCCCAGGAGTGAAGTCCATCGAGGTTCTACAGAATGGAGCCCGATTTTCATTCCTGAGAATGGAAAGAGCCGCTCCGGCTAAATTCGGCCAAAAACTATTGAGAATTTCAACACAGAACCACTAAACATTGGCACGCGAGTTGTCAGACACGTGTTCATGTCTCGCTGCACTCCCATATTTATGGTGGCTATCTTATGGAATACAGGCAATGACGTCGTGCTGGCACAACCTCTGGAACGGCCCGTCCGGACAACTGATTTTATTTCCAGCATGATTACCCTGGTATCCGATTCATCCATGGCGGCGAACGTTCGAGGGTTGGAGTCGTTCGGGACCCGACATGCCATGCAAGCGAATCGCGATGACATTGCCTCCTGGATCCGGCTGAAATTTCTGGACGCCGGCATCCAGGATGTTCTCGCTGATAGTTTTTTGTATGCCTCGACCTGGCAGAAGAACATCATTGCCACAATTCCCGGCACGTCTGCCGCACAACTCGAGATCTTGGTAGGCGGGCATTATGATTCACAATCGTCCATTCCGTCGATGGCGCCTGGAGCTGATGACAATGCATCCGGAACTTCCGCGGTGATCGAGATGGCACGAGTTCTTCGGGTTGCAAAATACTTTCCAAAAGCCACGCTGCGGTTCATCGCATTCGGAGCGGAAGAAATGGGTCTGATAGGAAGTTTCGATTATGCCGCGAAGGCACAGGCAGCCAACAGGCAGATTGTCCTCATGCAAAACTACGATATGATTGGCCACAGGAATCAGAGCCAGTCGGACCGCAACGTGAAGGTTGTTTGGTATCAGGGAAGCGAGGTTGAAGCATCAATGGACTCAGCTCTGAAGCGGACGTACACGACGCTGACACCAATTCTCACTAGTCAATATCGTCCTAATAGCGACAGTTATCCTTTCTTCCTGCGCGGATACAGGGCCGTCTTTAACATCGAGGATGATTTCAGTCCATACTACCACACCAAGAACGATACATCTGGTGCACTGGAATTCAAGTACGCTTCGGAGATTGTTCAATCAGGCCTCGCTCTCCTGCTCACGATCGACGGGCAATTAGCCCCGACTTCCGTCACGAAAACAAGTCAACCAGTAACTTGGCGACTGGAGCAGAATTTCCCCAACCCGTTCAACCCCCGCACGCTTATTCGGTACTGGCTGCCTGTCGCAAGCAAAGTGAAACTGACCATATCGAACCTGCATGGTCAGACAGTCGCTGAACTCGTGAATAGCTGGCAAGACGCGGGTTGGAAGGATGTGTTTTGGACGGCGAACGTGTCCTCAGGAGTCTATTTCTATAGACTCGAAGCTCTTCCCGCAGGCGATGCTGCTAGGTTTGCCGAAACGAGGAAGATGATTCTAGTGAAGTGACTTTGTCCGACGCGCAGTCATTCCCTCGAGCTCCTTATGGAGAATGTGAGGCCGAAACTCTTGATGAGAGACCCCGCATGTTTCTAGAATGATCCCTGATGATTCTGATGGTCGATGTATCGGATATGAAGACAGAGTTCAAACCCTGCCTCTCGTGCGGCGGGTCTCCTATGAACGGGTCGCCTCTTTTCCACTTGCCATCAGGGTGTTGAGCTTTTACACTACCGCCCCAGGCCCAGAAGTTCGAACCCGCGATTGGCGCTCCGGCACGCGCTGAGTCCTCGAGAACCCGGCATATGAACCGGTAAAATCGGTCTCGGGCATTTGTCGAAGTTCCCGGCAGTATCTCCCCGTCGTCGCGGCCTAACCCGAATTCGTCCAGGACAATTGGTTTGCCCAGCGTTCTCGCAAGCTTGATGTGTTGCTGGATATAGGCGAGTGATTTGACCTCTGAGGAA
>Ga0315281_10008301_pt1 | contig 14529 bp, 9 predicted proteins | sample YL17G07_0_MG_FD_204540 | JGI IMG/M metagenome (GOLD analysis project Ga0315281, IMG submission 204540) | Sediment microbial communities from Yellowstone Lake, YNP, Wyoming, USA - YL17G07_0 | ecosystem: Environmental > Aquatic > Freshwater > Lake > Sediment | place: USA: Wyoming | collected...
ATTTTCAAATGAGCTTGTTAAACGACATTCCGCTTTCCGCGCTCCGGTTCTATATGACGGCGCCATACCCGTGCAGTTATCTGCCTGATTTATCGGCGTGCTCGCAAGTCGCTACTCCCGCTTTTCTAATCAATACACCCGTTTACTCGAAGTTGTTGCAGCACGGTTTTCGTCGCAGCGGAACATACACTTATCGTCCGCGGTGCAACGGATGCAGCGCCTGCGTGCCGCTCCGCGCCCTCGCAAAACAATTTGTGCCGAACCGCTCGCAACGGCGCGCATGGACACAACATGCGAACCTCGATGCCAGTTTGCATCGCTTGCAGGATAGCTCCGAATATTTTGATCTCTATCAACGCTACCAGCATGCGCGCCATAAAGACGGAGGCATGGACAACGATGACCGCGAGTCCTACCAAAACTTTTTACTGCAAAGCCATGTTGATTCGTTGCTGGTCGAATTTCGCGATCAGGGTGTATTGCGCATGGTCAGTGTCATCGACTTGCTTAGTGACGGTTTGTCATCGGTTTACACTTTTTATGAACCGGATTTGCCCGGTGCGAGATTTGGTGTGTACAACGTCCTGTGGCAAATAGAGCTATGCCGCAAGCTCGATCTCGATTTTGTTTATCTGGGCTACTGGATAAAATATAGCCAAAAAATGGCCTACAAAGTTAATTACCAACCGGCACAAGGCTTGATAGACGATGTCTGGCAGCCAATCGACAAATATGCGCAGAGCATGGAGGAAGGGTAGGGCTTGGCGTTTCCGGCTTCATGGTAGTCACCGTGTTTTCTGTGAGTTTTATCACAGACATCTGTTTCGGAAATATTCACACTGCGACCTTCTGTAACTTACACAAGGAGAACAAAATGAAAGTAAATGAAGGCGTTGCCGATCGCGCATTTCGCATCATTGTCGGCTTGGCATTGATCGGGTTGGCTGTCACTGGGACAATAGGCGCATGGGGTTGGATAGGCATAATGCCAGTCTTGACGGGCGCGCTGGGTGTATGCCCGGCGTATTCTATTTTTGGCATCAATACCTGTCCGGTCAAAAAATAGCCTTCCATTTTCACCGGGCAGGTATGCGCGAGATTTCAGCTTTTTTTCGAGATCGTAACTACTCAGGTCGAAGCGATATGCTCAAAAATACCCACAAACACAGCCCCTCTCCCCTTGAGGGATAACCAGCGACTCGGCAGTGGTCGTTTGCTGCCTAGTCGAATAATGTATGGCTAGTTGTTTCACCCAGAGGGTTGGGGAGAGGGGTGTGGTGATGAAAAACCTACAAAAAACTTCTATGATTCGTCACACTTTTGATAGATGATGCGCAATTACTCAAGTCGAAATGACGATGCTCACAAAAGCGCTACAACACCAGTCCCCTCCCCCGCCTGCGGGGGAGGGGAGTAAAACCGCTGCACCTGAGTAGTTACGATTTTTGTATAGGGAGAATGACATGGGTAAATTGAGCTTGAAAAGGGTGTTGCAGTTTGTTGCGGCAGGTTTATTGTTGCCATCATTCGCCTACGCTCATGTGGGCGTTGGCGAGGCCAGCGGCTTTATGCATGGTCTCACGCATCCAACTGGCGGACTGGATCACGTCTGCGCGATGCTGGCGCGCGAACGCGTCATTCATGCGGCAGGTGCAGGCATCGCGTTGTGCGGGGTGTATCTGGCCGTGGCGTAGCTGTTGTCTGCCATCAGACAATATGCGTTTTCCACTGCCTGCGGAAAATGTTTGCGATGAATCCTTCCGCACAGTTCGTGCTTCGCCTGTTCGGCGGTTTTTCACTTGAGCGCGACGCGCTTCCTTGCAAGCTGGCTTATGAAAAGGGGCGGGCACTTCTCGCCTATCTGGCGGTGGAACCCGGACGGGCGCACTCGCGGGAATTCCTGGCGACCATGTTCTGGCCGGATATAATTCGCGAGGCGGCGTTGACCAATTTGCGGCAAGTCCTGCATGATCTACGCCAGGCATTCAACGCGGCGAGCCTTGTGATACTCCCGTTGCAGGTTGACCGCGAGGCTATTCGACTCGACCCCTTATCTGATCTGGTGATCGATGCGGCGGAGTTTTTCGTCCCAGCCCCCGCGTGCCCGGCGATACCCTGCCCGGCATATTGCGACCTCTGTCTTGCGAAAATGGGAACTCTCGCTGGATGTTATCGGGGCGAGTTCATGGCGGGGTTCTCGCTGCCGGAGTGCCAGGACTTCGAAGAGTGGCTGCATATCCAGCGCGAAGCACTGCATTTGCGTGCCATTGCTTTACTGGCACGCCTGTCGGATTGCCATGAGCGGATGGGAACTTATGTCAAATCTTTGCCGTTCGCGTTGCGCTTTCTGGAACTGGAGCCATGGAACGAGGAAGGTCTGCGGCGGGTGATGCGGCTGTTTGCATTGAATGGGCAGCGCGATGCCGCGCTTACCCAATACGAAATAAGCAGCCGTGCGCTGAAAAGGGAATTGGGCGCATTGCCTTCTGAAGAGGCACTCGCTCTGGCAGAGCGTATCCGCCATGGTGAATTGCCTCCGGTCGTGGATCGCATACTGGCTCCCGTAGCGATGGCTTTGCCGTTGTCTGTCACGGAGCGACGCCAAATCACGGTGCTCTACTGCGAATTGACCCCCGCTGCGATTGACGATCCCGATGAGGCGATGGCGCTGCTACGCACTCCCCAGACACGTTGCATGGAAATCATCCGGCAGTTTTCCGGGCATATCGTGCAAGCCCATGGCGGCGGCCTGCTGGCTTATTTTGGCTACCCGCAGGCCAGTGAACATGCTGCCCGCCTCGCGGTGCAGGCGGCTCTGGCGGTAACGCGCGCGAAGTTTCCCGGCATTGCACTGCGCGCCGGCATCCACACCGGCATGGTGATAAGCGGTGGCGATCAAGAGGTGCCGGATGCCGTCGGCGCGACCTCGGGGCTGGCGATCCACCTGCGCCAACTGGCTGATTACGGCGGGCTGGTGATAAGCTCGGCGACACAGCATTTGATTGCGGGCTATTTTGAGTGCGTGAGCTTGGGGTTCCAGCAATTTCCCGGCATCGCGTGCCCGCTGGAGGTGGTCAAGGTCGGCCGGGAAAGCGGGGCAATGTCTCGTCTCGAAGCCGCAGCCACGCTGACACCACTGGTCGGACGCCAAGATGAGATCGCGACCCTGCTCGCCGCGTGGCAAGATGCCCGCCGGAGGGTGCGGCGCGTCGTGCTGCTGCGCGGCGAGGCCGGGATCGGCAAGTCGCGCCTGGTACACGCTTTCAGGGAGGCATTGCGCGGGCAAGCCTGCATCGTGCGCGAGTTGCGTTGTTTTCCGGAACGTAGCCAGTCGCCTTTTTATCCGCTGACCGCAATGCTCGAAGCCTTTTGGGGCTTCGCGCCGGGCGATTCGCCCGAGCAAAAATCAGCCAAGCTGGCAAGCGATATCGAGGCATATTATCCGGCATCGGCACAACAGGTTGTGCCCCTGCTCACCCAACTATTTTCCCTGCCTCACGGCGGAGATTACCAAGCCCCCGATTTGTCGCCACAACAATGCAAGGAACAGACTCTCGCCATTCTGCTCGATATGTTGTGGGCGCTGGTGGCACGGCAGCCCGTGTTACTCATCGTGGAAGACTTGCACTGGATCGACCCTTCCTCGCTAGAATTGCTGACCCGGTTCATAGGGCAGAAAAAAAAGGGAACGATTCTTACGCTGCTCACGGCCCGTCCAGAGTTTGCTCCGCCGTGGAACGAAGCCTCAGAATCCACGCTGGAAATTGCGCCTCTGGCCGAGGGTGAGGTGGCGGAAATAGTCGCTTCGATCAGCGCAGAGATTCCGGCGGCGACCCTGCGCCGCATCGTCGAACGCGCCGACGGCATCACGCTATTTGCCGAGGAGATGGCGAAAATTGCAATCCTGGACAATCAGGCAAGCATACCCGCCACACTGCACGACCTTCTGGCAGCGCGCCTGGATAGCATGGGTGAGGCGAAGCGCACCGCACAGCTTGCCGCCACCATCGGGCGCGAGTTCGATCTGGATTTGTTGCGCAAGGTTTCCACCTGCGACCCGACCGCGCTGGCGCGCACCTTGAACGCATTGCAGAATGCCGGGTTGATATTGAAGGTGAGCAAAACAGCCGATCAATTCAACCCAAATAATCTGTTAGACCGTTATTCCGGCGATGGATTATTTGCCTTCAAACACGCCTTGATTCAGGAAGCGGCTTATCAATCTCAAACCAGGGCTGACCGGCAGGCGTCGCATCGGCTTATCGCCGCCGCACTGAAAACAACCAGCACCGAAACCCGACCTGAGCTCTTGGCGCAGCACTGGGCTGTGGGCGGCGAAACCAGGGAGGCTGTCGTCTGTTGGATCGAGGCGGGAAAGCTCGCCAGCCAGCGCTCGGCCAACCAGGAAGCCGTCGCGCATTGCAAGTCGGGTTTGGCGCTGATCGAGGCGCTGCCCGACGACCCGGAGCGGGTGCGCTTGGAACTCGATCTCCAGATATGCCTCGGCGCTGCGGCGTGTGCGGCGCAAGGTTACGCTTCCGCAGATGGCGCCAACGCCTATGCGCGCGCAATGGCCTTGTGCGGCCAGCATGAAAGCGGCTCGGAAATGTTCCAGTCGATATGGGGTCTATGGGCGAGTGCGAGTTCCCGCGCCGGCTACGCCCACGCACTGGAACTCGCGCAGCAACTCCTGCGCATGGCAAACCAAAGCGGCGACTCGGTGCCTGCCCAACCGGGCGACCAGATACATGCCCAGCAAGGCCATTTCGCCGTTGCCGACACCCTGTATTGGCAGGGCGAATTCGCGGCGGCGCGCGGGCATCTGGAATGCGTGAGAACGCTGTACCAACCCGCTCACCATGAAAGCCATGTCGCCCAGTTTGGGGAAGACGCGGGCGTGACCAGCGGTGCGTATCTTTCCTGGGTGCTGTGGTTTCTCGGCTTTCCCGACCAGGCGCGCAAGGCCAGCGCGCAATCCCTGGCGCTCGCGCGGCAACTCGGGCATCCCTACAGCCTGGCCTATGCGCTGACCTTTGCCGCGATATTGCACTGCCGCCTGCGACAGCCCGAGGAAGCACTGTCCGTGGCTGAAGAAACGCTTGGTTTGGCAAACGATCACGGCTTTCCTCTCTGGCAAATCGGCGCGACAATCGCACGCGGCTGGGCGCTCGCCATGCAGAGCCATCGCGAAGGTGTAGAGACGATGCGGCAATGCGCCGAGGCGATGCGCGCGGCGATGGGTGGTGTCACCCTCGTTGTCTTGGGGCCGCTGGTCGATGCGTACATTGTGCTGGGTCACTACGATGCGGCGTTGAGCGTGAGCGACGAAGTGTTTGCGGCGGGTAAGGCCATCGGCGACCACCACGTCGAGGCCGAGCTGTATCGCTTCAAGGGCGAGACGCTGCTCGGGCTGGACGAGGACAACGCGGCACAGGCCGAAACCTGTTTCCAGCAGGCGCTCGCGGTCAGCCGCAAGCAAGAGGCGAAATCCCTGGAGTTGCGCGCCGCCATGAGCATGGCACAGCTATGGCAAAAGCAGGGGAAAAGTGACGATGCCCGACGCTTGCTCGAAGAGGTCTACCGCTGGTTCACCGAAGGTTTCGACACGCACGATTTGCAGGATGCCCGCAAGCTTCTCGATTCTCTGGGCGGCTAACCCGTCACGGCCAATTCCCGCTGGTCGAAGCACCAAGAAGCGTCGAGATCGGGACGGCATGGTAGGTGGCGTCTTGAATGCGGAACGGCAGCACCTTGTCGCCCGAATAAAACAGGATGCCGTGGAGAAACTTTTTCTTGGCGTAATCGGCAAAGCTTGCCAGGCCGGAGAAATCTTCCGGTTTGACGGTCATCGAAGCCTTTACCTCGACACCAACAACCTTGCCATCGCTTCGTTCAATGACCAGATCGAGTTCATGTTTTGCCGTGTCACGAAAATGGTGGAAGTTGACCTCTTCAGCCGACCAGGCCGCATGCTTCAGCAATTCGCCATAGACAAAATTCTCAACAAGGCCGCCGAAAAATTGCGTGGTGTGGAGTGTTTCCGCATTTTTTTGGCCAAGAAGATGGCAGGCCAGACCGGTATCGACAAAGTGGAGTTTGGGCATCCCGACGACAGCGCGCTTGGCGCTGTTGCGGACGTAAGGGTTGAGGCGATGAATGATGAACATCAGCTCAAGAATTTCCATGTATCTTTTAACGGTTTTATCATCCTGTGATAGATCGTTGGCAATATTGGCGTACTTGACCAGATTTCCGGTCATGCCGGCCAGGTTGCGGATGAGCGCCGAGAGTTTGCCGTGGTAATCCCCTTTGACCTGGTGCATGGTTTCAAAGTCTTTCAGCAAGCGCCCTTCGGTGTAAGAGGCAAACCATGCACTTCGGGAGCGCGGCGATTTGGATATCGCTTCAGGATAGCCTCCCTCCATGAGAAATTGTCCCAGGGTGACCCTGTCAAGCGGTTGCAACAACGCATCGTCGAACGCGCCGCCAAGTAACCAGTCAATCCGGTTGCGGCGGTCATCATGCCGTTCCGAGTGCGATAGCGGGTAAAGCTCCACCCGCGCCATATGGCCCGGCAATGTTTCCTGCACCTGTGTGGAACGGAAAATATCGGATGAACCGGTCAGCAGAAAGAGCCCTTTCCGGCCATCGGCGCTATCCGAAACCATCTTGATGGCACCGATCAGGCTGGGTGCCATCTGAAATTCATCCAGCACCAGCGGTTTCCTCAAGGAAACGAGGAGCCCCCGAGGGTCGCTCCGGGCAGATGCCAGCAAGTGGTTGCGGTCAGAAAGCTGTGCAGCGTTGAGCCCCCGAGGGTCGCTCCGGGCAGATGCCAGCAACTTGGTTTGGGTACGGTGGCGGCTGGTGTGGAGCCCCCGAGGGTCGCTCCGGGCAGATGCCAGCAAGGCTGCATCGTCAAGGGTGTAGTACTTCAACCCCAGTTCCTCGGCGATCTCTCGGGCAAGCGTGCTTTTGCCCGCCTGTCTGGGGCCGGTGAGATACACGATACGAAAATCGTGCAGCAGTTCGATGATTCGATCTTTTATAGGGCGCCGGTAGAGCATGCTTTTTCCCTTGTTTACAGGAGGAGACTATACAGCATAATCCGTAATTATCAAGTCAATAATCCGAATAATAGGTATCAATAATCCGGAAAATTGTTTTGTGGATCGTATTGAAGCCGGATTTGAAACTACTGTTGGATAGGCACATGGGAGCCTCTAAAAATTCAGATTTCGCCCAAATGCAAGGCGCGGAAAAAATTTCACAGCGCTGCATATGTATGATATGTAAGCAAGAAATTTTTTTCGCAACGCAGCAGTTGGGATGAAATGTGGATTTTTAGAGGTTCCCGCATCTTGCTCCGGTATCTGGAAGGGTATCCCAACCCTCGGAAACACAACGTCCTGCCCGCAAGTGTCAGGCGATCAACGGATGCCATGACGCGGCATCGATAATCCATCCCGCCAGCAATCTTCTTACGATCTTCTCACGGCGCGTTGGTATAAGCTCAAACGATCATTAGCCCGTCGTTCCGGCAAAGGCCGGAATCCAGCAAAAAAATACTTCGCGAAGCGGTCAAAACCGTGATGTTGCCCCGCTTTCGCGGGGGATTTTTTAACTATCTGGATTCCCGTCTGCTCGCGAATGATGCTGTTTTGTGTTAATCCCTTCGGGTCAATTCCCCGCTGCTTGCGGCGTAAGCAAATAGGGTGGGTGGAACCCGCCCTCTGTACTGTTAGGCCAAATTATATAGACCTTTTGGCTTATATGAATATTACGGAAAGGCGGGCATACTTCGCATCGAGTGTTGTGATCCGTAGTCGGCAACGGCTCGTATTTCATACTCTCTTCCTTTCTGGAGATAGTCGGTCGGCGGGTTATAGCTCTTCTCGAACAGTGAGTGAAAAGGCGAGAAATTGCGACCGCGCACAATGAAGTGTCATAAACCTGATTTTGGAGATTAAAGAGCAATGCCAACCAAGAATGTAACTATGAAAAGCGTCAGCATCAAAACCCGTTTGTTATTAATTATGGCTGCAGCCTTGACGGGCATGGTGCTGATCGCGGGTTTTGCCTTGCAGTCAGAGAAGACCACCCTGCTTGAGGATCGCAAGATCAAAACACGCCATCTGGTCGAAAGCGCCCATAGCCTGCTCGGCCATTATTATGATTTGCAGCAGAAGGGTGTACTTTCAGAGGAAGCGGCAAAAGAGGCGGCGCTGAAAGCGATCAAAGCATTACGCTATGAACAGAAGGAATATTTTTGGGTTAATGACTTTACTGCGCCGATACCGAAAATGCTGATGCACCCGACGGTGCCCGCGTTGGACGGCACGGTGCTCGATGCCGCAAAATTCAACTGCGCCACGAGCATGCAGGGCGGGCTTGATGGCATCATCGAAAAGACCGATGGCAAGAAAAACTTGTTTGTCGCTTTCAACGAGGTTGCCAATAAATCGGGCCAGGGTTATGTCACCTACAACTGGCCAAAACCCAAAGAAGGCGGCGGCACTACCGCCGAGCTTTACACCAAGCTGTCATTCGTCAAAAAATTTGAGGGCTGGAACTGGCTAATCGGCTCCGGCATTTACCTCGATGATATGGATACGATTTTCTGGAACCACGCTACCTGGTTGCTCGGCATCATTATGGCGATAGCGGCCTTGATCGGCGGGGTCATGATAATGGTTATCCGCCGCATAACCCGATCGCTGAACGATCTGGGAAGCGCTATGGATGCGATACAAACCAGTAACGATTTATCGCGTCGGGTAACGGTTACCGGCCAGGATGAAATTGGCCGGATCGGCCATTCCTTTAACCAAATGATCCAGAGCTTCCAGGAAATTATCCAGCAGGTAATTTCCAATTCGCACGGTGTCATGCAGGCTGCGGGAAAACTTTCCGAGTCATCGCGTCGCGTCGCCGTCAGATCGCAGAGCCAGAGCGAAGCGACGACATCAATGGCGGCAGCAGTGGAGGAGGTAACCACCAGTATCGGCCATGTTGCCGATAGCTCGCAGGAAACCCACAACATTGCACATAAGTCCGGTGAGTTATCTTCCCAAGGTGGCGAAGTGGTGCAGGGCGCGGCAATGGAAATGAGCAAAATCGCCGATTCGGTGAATCAATCCTCACAGTTCATCCAGCAATTGGGCGAACATTCCAACCATATTTCGGCGATTGTCAACGTTATCAAGGAAATCGCCGACCAGACTAACCTGCTGGCGCTCAATGCCGCCATCGAGGCGGCGCGGGCCGGGGAGCAAGGGCGCGGCTTTGCCGTGGTGGCGGACGAAGTGAGAAAGCTTGCCGAACGCACTGCCCGCTCCACCATGGAAATCACCACGATGATCGGCAGCATCCAGAGCGGCACGCAGCACGCCGTGTCGAGCATGCAGGAAGGTTGCGCCCGTGTTACCGAAGGGGTGGCGATGGCGAATCGCGCGGGCGAATCGATGAGCCAGATCAGCGATGGCGCCAACCGGGTAATTACGGCCGTCAGCGATATTTCGTCCGCTTTGCGCGAGCAGAGCGCCGCCAGTAATCAAGTAGCGCAAAAAGTCGAAATAATCGCGCATATGACCGAGGAAAACAGCGCGGCGGCGAATGAAATTGCCGGTGAGGCGCAACAGCTGGAAAGTTTGGCAGGCGCTCTGGAAAATGCGGTCAGCCGATTTAAGGTTTAAGGGCCGAAATGAATTTCTCTAATATAACGGGAATTATTTGGGTTGAATGGAGATTAGCGTTATGGGGCAATCAATCTTGATGCGGTCGTGGTTATCTGTAGTGGCGCTGGTATTGTTGCCATCATTCGCCTATGCCCATGTTGGCGGGTTTGCGGAAACGGGCGGGTTTTTGCATGGCCTCGCACATCCAACCAGCGGCTTGGATCACGTCTGCGCGATGCTGGCGGTCGGGCTATGGGCGGCGCAGATGGGCGGGCGCTCGGTGTGGGCGGTGCCGCTCACCTTTGTCGGCGTAATGGCGCTGGGCGGCGCATTGCCGGTGTTGGGCATCGGCCTGCCGTTCGTTGAGCAAGGCATCGTGTTGTCCGTGCTGTTGTTGGGTGCTCTGATCGCCGCGTCGGTGCGTTTGCCGCTATTGTTGAGCAGCAGTATGGTCGGGCTGTTCGCGCTATGGCACGGCCACGCGCACGGCGCCGAAATGCCGGAACTGGTTTCCGGAGCCGGATATGCGCTGGGCTTCATGCTGGCGACGGCGCTGCTGCACGTTATCGGCATTGCCTTCGGTTTGGGTGTGCAACGGCTGGCGCGCGAACGCGTCATTCATGTGGCCGGTGCGGGCATCGCGTTGTGCGGGGTGTATCTGGCCGTGGCGTAGTTGGATTTTCCAATAGGGGGAAATATGATTTCTTTGTACTGGTTGCAATGCGGCGGATGCGGCGGCGACACGATGTCGCTGCTGGGCACCGAAACGCCCGATGTACCGACGCTGATGCAGTCGTTGGGCATCGATCTGCTGTGGCATCCCTCGCTGTCCAATCTTTCGCCCGCCGGGCAAGAGGCGCTGCTTGCCGACCTGAAATCCGGCGCCAGGCCGCTTGATGTGCTGGTGGTCGAAGGGGCTGTGGTACACGGCCCGGCGGGTACCGGCCTGTTCGATGCGCCTGGCGGGCGACCGCGCAAGGATTTGGTGGCGGCGCTCGCCGGGCAGGCCAGGTTTGTGGTCGCGATTGGCACCTGCGCGAGCTTCGGCTGTTTCGGCGTTGGCGGCGAGATCGAGGCGACCGGGCTGCAATTCACCCAGTCGAAAAAAGGGGGTTTTCTGGGTGCGGATTTCCGGTCGAAGTCCGGCCTGCCGGTGTTCAATCTGGCCGGATGCCCGTGCCATCACGACGTGCTCGGCAACGTCCTGCTGGCGCTCGCCGCCGGTGCAAAAGTTGAGCTTGACGAGCTCCAGCGCCCGGTGGACTGGTACGGGATGACAGTGCATCAGGGCTGCATGCGCAACGAATACCACGAGTACCGCGTCGAGGAAGAAGACTTTGGCGAGAAGGGCTGTCTGTTTTTTCACAAGGGTTGCCACGGCCCGCTGGTGGGCGGCACCTGCAATAAAACCCTGTGGAACCAGCGCTCGTCGAAGACGCGCGCCGGAGTCCCGTGCTTCGGCTGTACCAACCCGGGATTCCCGACACCCGACCCGTTCTTCGAAACCCGCAATATCATGGGTATCCCGATTGAATTGCCGATGGGCATCAATCGGGCACATTACATGGTCTACAAGGGGATGGCGGCCGCCGCTGCACCGGAGCGGTTGAAGAAGCGGATTACCGAAGTCTGACCGGGAGCGAACATGAGTTCTACAAGAAAAATTACCGATATTCCGCTCAACCGTGTCGAGGGCGATCTGGAAGTTCGCGTCGAGCATGGCGATGGCGTAATCACCGACGCGTGGAGCGCCGGCATCCTGTATCGCGGTTTCGAAAACCTGATGATCGGTCGCGGCCCCCTCGACGGGCTGGTGATGACGCCGCGCATCTGCGGCATCTGTTCGACCACCCACCTGATGGCAGCCGTCCGTGCGCTGGATGCGATTGCCGGCATCACACCGCCGGATAACGCCATCCGCCTGCGCAACATCGCGCTGATGGCGGAACATGTGCAGAGCGACGTGCGCCAAAGCGTGATGATGTTCATGGCCGATTTCGCCAACCCGGCGCACAGCCGCCATTCGCTGTTCGAGCAGGCGCAGCAGCGCTACACGACGATGGGCGGCAGCTCGTTCATCGATGTCATCCGCGAAACCAAAAAAATGCTCGAAGTCGTCGCGATGATCGGCGGACAGTGGCCGCATTCTTCCTACATGGTGCCGGGTGGTATCGCCTTCGAGCCATCGCAGGCGCATCTGCTGCAATGTCTGCAAATCGTGCGCGGCTACCGGCAATGGTACGAGCGCCGCGTTCTCGGGTGCAGCATCGAACGCTGGCTGGCGGTGGACAGCCGCGCCGCGCTGGACGCGTGGCTGGAAGAAAACGGCGCGCAGCGGGAAAGCGAGGTGGGTTTCCTGCTGCGTTTCGGGCGCGAATTCGGGCTCGATACCATCGGTCGCGGCAACGAAGCGTTCATGTCCTGCGGCTCACTCGATTTGCCAGCCGACACGGCTGTGCAGGCTTCGATCACGTCTGCGCCAGTTCAGAAACGGCAACTGGTGGCGGCTGGCATCGTGCGCCATGCAGCAGCGGAAGCCTTCGACGGCGCGAAAATTGCCGAGGATGTTTCGCACGCTTACTACAAGAAAGCGCTGGGTGCACTTCATCCGTTTGCCGGAGAAACGCAACCCCATGTGACCGAGCGTGGGGGGGATGCCTATTCCTGGATCAAGGCGCCGCGCTATGACGGTTCGGCTGTCGAGACCGGCCCGCTGGCCGAAGCGGTGATCGAGTGCCGCCCCCTGTTCCTGGATTTCCTCGCCGGCCCGGGCGCATCGTCGCTGACCCGGCAACTCGCCCGCCTGACGCGCCCGGCAACGCTGCTGACGGTAATGGAAACCTGGCTCGGCGAATGTATTTCCACTCACGGTACCCCGATCATCGCAGGTGATGGTCTGGTGCCGGACGGTCAAGGTGTCGGCCTGACCCAAGCCGCACGCGGCGCGCTCGGCCACTGGGTGAGCATCAAAAACGGCAAGATCGCCCACTATCAGATCATCACCCCGACCGCCTGGAACGGCTCGCCGCGCGATGAAAAGGGCGTGCGCGGCGCGTGGGAAGAGGCGCTGGTCGGCACCCCCATCGCCGATCCGGGCAACCCGGTCGAAGCGGGCTATGTCGTCCGCTCCTTCGACCCCTGTCTGGTGTGCGCCGTACATACCGTGAAACGCACCAGCTAACTTTCATGACGATATGTCACTCCGCATCATGAAACCTGCCGAATTCCCCCTCTCTCCCGGCCTCTCTCCCGTGAGGGGAGAGAGGAGACAGACAGCTTCCCTCTCCCCTTGCGGGAGAGGGATTGAGGGAGAGGGGGCCGTATTTCACGTTAATATGGCCGCCGCCCGCATCCTTTGCATCGGCAACCGTTTTGTCGGCGAAGACAATTTCGGGCCGAGGGTTTACGACACGCTGGCAGGCATGGAGTACCCGGATGAGGTGGAAATCGTCGATGGCGGCCTCGCAGGCCTTAACCTGCTGCGCTATCTCGAAGATGGCAGGCAGGTGATTTTTGTCGACGCAGTCAGCGGCTTCGCCCCGATCGGTGAAATCACCGTCATCGACGGCGATACCGTCGCGCGCCAGTCCACCGGCGGTTTCGGCCACGAAGCCGGTTTGCCGTTTCTGCTGCGTGTTTTGCCCGCAGTGGTCGACAACCCGCCGCCACGGATTCGCCTCGTCGGCTGCGAAGGGGGCGCATCGGACAGTGCCGTGCTGGATGCCGCCCGCCTCAGTTTGCAACTCGCACTGGAGGCCAGATGAAATACCGTAACCCGACACCATCAATCTCCTTGAGCAACACGGCACTCTATGCGGGCGTAGAAGACCGTGATCCCCTGCGCGGCAACGGGCGCGATGCGCTCGAAGAAGAGAACCGCCTGTTGCTCGAAGAAGTTCGCGTGTCGCGGGAAGCGGCAGATATCACTACCAAACTGGTGGTCGAACAGTTCGAGAAAACCGAGGCGCTGCTGGCGAACGTCGAAAAGAAAAACCTGCAATTGGAGCAGGAAATTGTTATGCGCAAGCGCATGGAGACCGAATTGCAGGAAGCCAAAGAAATCGCCGATGCGGCCAGCCGCGCAAAAAGCGATTTTCTCGCCAACATGAGCCACGAGATCCGCACGCCGATGAACGCCATTATCGGCATGTCGCATCTGGCTTTGCAAACCAGCCTGGATGCCAAGCAGCGCAATTATCTCGAGAAGGTGGAGAACGCCGCCAAAAATTTGCTCGGCATCATCAACGATATCCTGGATTCCTCCAAAATTGAAGCGGGCAAAATGGAGCTCGAGCAGGCCGACTTCTATCTGGAAGATGTCATGGAGCACCTGGCCGATCTTTGCGTCATCAAGGCGCAGGATAAAGGGTTGGAGATGTTGTTCGATGTGGGTACCGATGTGCCGACGGCGCTCGTCGGCGATTCGTTGCGGCTCGGGCAGGTGATCCTCAATCTGGTGAACAACGCGATCAAGTTCACCGAGAAAGGTGAAATTACGGTGGGCATCCACAAGATTGCCGATGAGGCGGATGGCGTGCGTTTGCGCTTTGACATTTCCGATACCGGCATCGGCCTCACCGGGGAGCAGCGCGGCAGGTTGTTCAGCGCTTTCTCCCAGGCCGACGCTTCGACCACCCGCAAGTATGGCGGCACCGGCTTGGGCTTGACCATCAGCAAGAGCATGGTGGGGCTGATGGGCGGCGAAATCGGTGTCGACAGCGAACCGGGCAAGGGCAGCACCTTTCACTTCACCGCAAAATTTGGTGTGCAGCCCAAACAGCGCCATCTTATTACCACGATCGAGGAGGCGACGGGGTTGCGCGTGTTGGTGGTGGACGATAATTTGAGCGCG
>Ga0315281_10008302_pt1 | contig 14529 bp, 12 predicted proteins | sample YL17G07_0_MG_FD_204540 | JGI IMG/M metagenome (GOLD analysis project Ga0315281, IMG submission 204540) | Sediment microbial communities from Yellowstone Lake, YNP, Wyoming, USA - YL17G07_0 | ecosystem: Environmental > Aquatic > Freshwater > Lake > Sediment | place: USA: Wyoming | collected...
CAAGGCGGACGTGTGGCCGCTCAACCCGAACGGCGAGTTGCTCCTCGGCCTGAAGCTCGAAGACAAGTACGCGCTCGCCAACGCCGAGCAGAATCTCAAGGTCCCCGGCATCGGCTTCGCCGAATGGGGCCCAGGCGACATGGCGCTGTCGCTCGGTGTCCGCGGTCCGGGGAATGTCGCCGAGACGGATCCGAAGATGGTCGCCGCCCGCGCGAAAGTGTTCGCCGCGTGCAAAGCGAACAAGATCTTCTTCCTCAACTCGATGAATCAGAACAACGTCGTGGATATGATTAAGGAAGGCGTGATGGTCGGCCCCGCGAGCCAGCGCGCCGCCGAAATCGGCCGTCAGTTCACCAAGCGCACTCTTCCCTGGTAGGAGCCACGATGATCAAGGTCAGCGTCATGTACCCGAACGGCAACGGCGCGAAATTCGACATGAAGTATTACCTCGCGTCGCACATGCCGATGGTGCAGAAGACACTCGGCGCCGTGCTGAAGGGCATGGCCGTCGAAGAAGGGCTGGGCGGCGCCCAGCCAGGCACGCCTGCCACGTACCTCGCGATGGGCCATCTGCTGTTCGACTCGGTCGACGCCTTCGGCGCGGCCTTCACCCCGCACGCCGAGTCGATCATGGCCGACATCCCGAACTACACGAACACGCAGCCGGTCATTCAGATCAGTCAGATCAAGATGTAGCTCGATGCACACGACGATCTCGAAACCACCGACGCCCGCGTACGCCGCCACGCTCGACACGTGGACGGCGCACGACTGGAGCCAGGGGGCGCTCCTCCCCCAGCTGGCGCCGCACGATCGGCTCATCGTCCGCACCCGCAACAGCACCTACGAGATCATCGTCCTGGAGCCCCACACGGCATCGGTCATGGTCCGGGGCGGGGCGTTCTTTCCCACCTTCACCCCGGCGCACGTGGCCGGCAGCTCGCTGGGCGGCGGCTTCCTCAAACTCCACGGCGTCTACGCCGGGTTTCAGATGGAACTGGTGACGGACGATCTGCCGATCATCACGACGCGCGTGCGAACGGTCTCCGTCCTCCCGGCGCGAGACGCGGCGGTCATGTAAGGCGCCGCCCGAGCGACGTCTACTTCCTGAACTGCGCGTCCCAGTTGAGGACGATGGCGATGGGGGGCGTCGCATCAGCGTCAACCGCGACATTCACCAGGAATCGCCCGTCGCGCGTGACGGCGTACTGCGGCCGACCAGAGTAGGTGCCGATCGTGACGTTGGTTCCGCTGGCCAGACGCAGTGCGAAGAGCGCCACGGGCGCCCCAGGCGTGAGCGCCTGGCCGTCAGCAGTCGGCGCAATCGGTGTAGCCATCAAGTGTCCATCGCGCGCCACGTAGTACAGCTCCCTGCCGTCGGCGCGCCACCGCGGCTGCGTGCCGCCCGCCGTCGAGACCTGCCACTGGCCGCGCGACTGCGGAAACGGCCGGACAAAGATCTCCATCCGGCCCGATTGGTTCGACTCGTACGCGATCCAGTGCCCATCCGGCGAGAACTGTGCGTCCGCTTCATCGAACGCGCCTTGCAGCACGGGGAACGGCTTCTTGTCGCCGTCGAGCGGCAAGGCCCAGAGATCGGCTCCCGTCTTCTGGTTGATCGTCGTGTACAGCAACGTGCGACCGTCGGGAGAGAAGTCCTGTGGCGCCTTGTTCTCAGGAGTGACAAGCAGCGGCTGTTCGTCGGCTGCGCCGCTCGCCGCCTTCTCAAAGAGATCGTACAGCCCGTTGCGATTGGATCGAAACACGAGCCGACGCCCATCGCTGGACCACACCGGCGTCGAATCGGTACTGGAATCGAACGTGAAACGGCTGAACACACCACGGGCGTCCAGCAGCCAGATATCCGAATTTCCCTGAACGGCCCGGGAGACAGCCACGCGCTGGCCGTCTGGCGCCTGGGCCGGATTGGCCAAGGCGCCATCGTCGACACCACCCAGCGTGCCGACTGTACGACCGGCACGATCCATCCAGACAAGCTGGCGGCTCTGGCTGCCGCCGGGCCGGTGCGCGAGCACGCCGGTCGCCGACACGGTGAATGCGCCGCGTTCGATCGTGGTGTCCGCTCCGACATTCTGCGCCACGGCCACTGGGTCCCCGCTCACCACGGCGCGCGCCGGATCGAAGCGCAACGCCATCAGCACGCCTTGCCGCACGACCAGCAACACGTCGGGTGGCGCAAACACGGCGGCCGTTTCATCCCCGAGCAGGCGTGTGCGCGTGCCGCCCTCGAGCGAGCCGACGTACGTGCCGCGCGTTTCCGTCCGCCCGAGACCCACGCGGTAGAGAAAATGATGGCCATCCGGCAGGAACTGCGGCCACCGGTGGCTGCCTTCACCACCCTTCAGCTCGGTGACGGCCGCAGGCGTTCCACCGGTGTCCGGGATGCGCACCAGTTGGCTATTCGCAGTCGCTGCAAACAGGATCACGCCGTCCGCGCTCCACGCGCCGCCGCGGCCAGCGGACGCGTCGGCCAGCACTTGCGGCGCGCCACCCGACAGATCGATCCGCTTGACCTTGCCGTCCGCAAAGAACGCGATCGCCCGGCCGTCCGGCGCCCAGAACGGATACGCCGCGCCGTCGGTGCCCGGCAGCGGCCTGGCGGTCGCTTGATCGAATTGCCGTACCCACAGTCGTGGCCCAGCCTCGCCCGCCGCGACAAACGCGATCTGCCGGCCGTCTGGGGAAAGCGCCATGGACACGGGGTCCGCCGTTGGCGGCGTCGTGAGTTCCAATCGAGTGAGGCTGCGATCGGGAGCGGCGCGGCGGAAGTACAGCGCCGCGGGAATCATGGCGCCAACGAGCAGGACACCGAGGACCGCCGTCCCGGCAAGACCTGCCCGTCGTCGTCGCGACACATCCGGCGCAGCGACCACTGATGCCGTCGCTGCTTCGCATGCGATGCGCTTTCGGCAATCCACTTCAGCTCGCGCATGACGTCGCTCGCGGATTGCCACCGCTCGTCGGGCTCTTTCGCGAGACATCGTCGGACGACATGATCGAGTGACGCGGGCGCGAGCGGCTGGCTGGCGGCGATCGGCGGCGGCATGGCGTGCATGATCGCGCCGATGAGGCTCGCCTGGCTCTTGCCCTCGAACGCCGTGTGGCCCGTGAGCATCTCGTAGACGACCGCGCCAAACGCGAAGATGTCCGTCCGCGTGTCGGCGTCGCGGCCTTCGAGCTGCTCTGGCGCCATGTACTGAAACGTGCCGAGAATAGTGCCCTGCGCGGTGAGATTCGCCGGCGTCGTCGGCAGCGCCGTGGGTGTGTAGTGCGGACCTTCAGGTCCGCCCGCCACGGCGGGGCTGAAGCCCCGCACTACACCTGTTGCTTTCGCCAGGCCGAAGTCCAGCAACTTCGCGCCCGCCTTCGTGAGCATGACGTTGCCGGGCTTCAGATCCCGATGGACGATGCCGGCGCGATGGGCGCTGTCGAGGGCCGACGCGATCGCAATCGCGATCGTCAGCGCCTGATCGAGCGGCAGCGCGCCCTTTGACAGCCGGTCGGCCAGCGTGCCGCCGTCGAGCAGCTCCATCACGAGGTACGCGACCGCTTGCCCTGAGCCTGTCGAAGGGGCCTGATCGCCGACGTCGTAGACGGTGCAGATGTGCGGATGCGTGAGCTGCGAGATCGCGCGGGCTTCGCGGCCGAATCGCTCCTTGAATTGCGGATCGGCGGCGAGCGCCTCGGGCAGAATCTTGACGGCGACCGTCCGGTCGAGCCGCGTGTCGCGGGCCTTGTAGACCTCGCCCATCCCGCCCGCGCCGAGGGCGGAGAGGATTTCGTACGGGCCGAGGCGCGTGCCGGGCGTGAGGGCCAAGTGAGGAGGATTATATGTGGAGCGGCCGATGTGAGAGAGTACGCCCATGCAGAGGCTGACACGCCGAGAGGCGATCTGCGTCATCGGAGCCGGGATGTTCGCAGCGGCGCGCCCGTCCGCGCAAGACGCGTCGCTCGAGTTCCATGCGGTCGATCACGTCGAGTTCTACGTGTCGCAGGTGGAGCGCACGCGCGATTTCTTCGCCGCGGTGTTTGGTAACACGCTCCTCGGGAACGCGTCGGCCTCGAAGAGCTACCTCAAAATCGGATCGGCCTACCTGGCATTCGAGCGGCCGCGCACCGCGGGCGGACCGCTCACGACCGACCACGTCTCGGTCGCCATTCGAAAGATCGAGATGGCGCGCGTGCACGCCCTGCTCGACTCGCGCGGCATCGCGTACCGCGATTATCCCAGCGGCCGCGACACCGCCATCGTGGACAGTGACGGCATCCGGACGCAGCTCTCGCCGGAAAATGGCTGGAGCTTTCTCAAGCCGCCAACCTTTGCGCCTGACGCCGTAGTAATAAAGGAAGACGCCGTGTTCCGTCCGACGGGCATCGAGCACGTCCTGCTCAACGTCGCCGATCCGGAAGCGTCTGCTCAGTTCTACGAGAGAGTCTTCGGTCCCGTGTCGATGCGCCGCAACAGCCGCATCTGGTTCCAGGTGGGTCACTCGCGCATTGGCTTGCTCAAGACGCCGGACGGCCAGCGGCCCGGCGTGAATCACTTCTGCGTCTCGGCCGAGCCGTTCAACTACGACGCCGTTGTCGCCCGCCTCGCCGCGCTTGGCGCGAAAGTCGAGCCGCCCGAGCTGCCGGGCGCGCCGTCCTTCCGCGATCCCGACGGGATGCTCGTGCAGGTCAGTACTGCCAGTTAGCTGAAGCAGCGACCCTGCGGTTAACAGCCGGCCGCCAAGGATAGGTCGCCACTTCGCTACTCATTACCGATCCTGATTGGATTCCGACGGGATGCGGGCTACTTCATCGGCGCGCGCTGATTCAACTGCTCCAGCCAATTCGTGACGATGCCGATGCGCGAGCGCACATCCGGCTCGGCCTGCTTCACGACGAGCAGGCGCTTCCCTGGCGAGACATCGTACGAGCGGCCCGGCGTATCGATAAAGTCGGTTTGGAAGGCCAGCTTCGGTGGATCCCAGTGAAGTTCGGGATCCGTCTGGACGCGGCTCGACATCCACTGGTTGCCCTTCCGATAGAACAACTCGCCGCAGGCGCACCACACGGGCTCGATACCGCCATCCGGTGAGAACTGGCGCGTCATCTTGCCATCGGGATACGAGCGGATGAAGATATCGGATCGGCCTGCGTCCCCCACTCCGTATGCGATCCAGCGCCCGTCTGGTGAGAAGTGGGGCATGCTTCCGACAGACTCGCCTATACGCTTGGCATGGTCCCGCAGGTCGAAGAATCCTCCCGCAATCCCTGTAACGGCGAGCACGCGACCGTCTGGCGACCATGAGAAAGGTGTGACAGACCTGCGGCCGGACCCGGGAAGAATCTCCGTCACCGATCCACCGCCATCCGCGGCCCGCAACAACAATCTCCCCTGTCCGTCGGATCGCCATGCTTCGAACACGAACATCCTATTATCTGGACTCCAGACAGGCCAGCCGCTATGTTCTCCCGCGGTCAGCGTCAGCTTCCGGCCCTCACCTCGCGCGATGTCGTAGGTCCAGATGTAGTCGGTGACGTCTGCCACGTGCACCCCGACCCGCGAGCCGTCCGGTGACAGATCGAGCACGCCATAGACTCGCGTAGGGGCAGGAAGATAGTCCGTGTGTCCTTGACGATCGACCCATGCCAGACGTCCAAGGGCGCGCTCGCCGCCGGGAACGTACGCGATCAACCCGTTGGTTGACGCGGCCGCGTGCACCTGGCCGAACAGCGACTCCATGCTGACGCCCGCCACCACCTGCACGGCGTCGCCAAGCACTTCCTGTCGGATCGGATCGAAGCGAACCGCGAAGAGACTCCCGGCACGTCCGAACAGCAAATGCCCGGATGGGAAGTACCGTCCGTCGTAGCCAGACTGGACCAGAACCTTCTTCAGTTCGCCCGTCGTGAGCGATACCAAGCCAATCTCTGCGTAATCGGCGCTGATCCCCCCGGCCGTCCGAGTGAACAGAGCCGACTGCCCGTCCGGCAAGACCTGACTGAACCTGCCTCGTCCGCCGGGAATGACCACGGCCGCTTTGCCGCCCGCGACAGCGATGCGTGAGAGACGGCCTCCTTCGTTTTCAGAGAAGTAGATCTGATCCCCTGCCCAGGTGGCATTGAGAGGTATGACAGCGTCGCACAGGGTGGTTGGTGCACCTCCATCGAGCGGCACCTTCTTCACCTTGTCATTCGTCAGGAAGCCAAGTGATCGGCCGTCGGGCGAGAAGAACGCGTAGATGGCGCCTCCTGTCCCCGCGACGGCGTGAACGTCGAGGCCCGTCATATCGCGCACGTACACCAGCGTGCCAGACGATGACCGGCCGACGTACGCCACGCGGCGTCCGTCGGGAGACACGGCCAGCGCCGGACTGTCGAAGCCCTCATCCGGGATCACCGTTCCAAGAGCGAGCTGGGCGTTTTCCGGCAGCTCGATGGCTGTGCGCGTCAGCGGACCAGCCACAACAGCCACCGGCGCGGAGTGTTGCTGCTGTCGCCACAGTTCTGTCGCCATCGCACCAAAGACGATGCCGGCCGCGACCGCGACCGGAACAATCCATCGCGCCCAGCGTTGAACGGCGGACACACTCGGAGCCGGCATCGTCAGCGCATCCTGAATATCCAAGCGTGCGACAGCGATGTCGGGGAGACGCTCGCGCCGCTCCTTCGCAAGTGAGCGGCGCAGTAGTCTGACGACCGCCGACGGCATATTCGCCGGCAACGCCGCCCAATCAGGTTCCCCTCGCAGAATGGCCGCCACGGTTTCAGTGACATCGTCCCCCGGGAACGCACGCTTCCCGGACAGCATCTCGAACATCACGCATCCGAACGCCCAGACATCCGTCCGTTTGTCGACGTGGCGGCCGCGCGCTTGCTCGGGGCTCATGTACGCCGCCGTGCCAAGAATCATCCCGGCCTGCGTCATCGCCGGCGTGGTGACCGTCGGCGACATCGAGTTACTTGCCGACATCGCGCCCACTGGCTCCATCGCCTTCGCGAGGCCGAAGTCCAGCACCTTCACCATGCCGTCACTCCGCACCTTGATGTTCGCAGGCTTCAGATCGCGGTGGATGATCCCTTGCTCGTGCGCGGCTTCGAGCGCGTCCGCGATCTGCTTGGCGATGGGCAGCGCCTCGTCAATCTGGATCGCGCCGCGTGCGATTCGCTGCGAGAGATCGTCGCCTTCGACCAGTTCCATCACGAGCGCGGAGACGCCACCGCCTTCTTCGAGCCCGTAGATGGCGGCAATGTTGGGATGGTTCAGCATCGTGGGCGAACGACTCGGGCAGAATTTTGATCGCCACGTCGCGATCCAGCTTCGTATCGCGCGCCTGATAGACCTGCCCCATGCCGCCTTCGCCGATCTGGGCCGTGATGTCGTAGACGCCGAGGCGCGTGCCGGGTGTGAGGGCCACGTGCGTGACTATAGAACCTTCACGCCGCTTCGCGTTGCCGCGCGACGCAATGCCCCATCGCGCGAGCCGAGTGGCAGCCGGCGACGGAGCGCCACTTCCAGGTACGCGGCGTCGTACACCGACAGCCCGTACTTCTCCGCCAGCGCGGACGTCTTGTGAAAGGCCGCATGGCCGGACTCTTCGTCGATGGTCACGCGAAGACCCGCGAGCATCTCCAGCGCCAACTTCCGGTCCGACCCGGCGAGCAGCTTCCGCCGCTGCGCCGCAAGCAGCCCGTTGGCGACCTCGAGGAACCACAGGGCGGGCGCCACGACCTGGGCTCCCGCCTCGACGTCCTCGAGGAGCGCGTCGGTCTCGGCGGACGCCTGGCTTGGATACACCCAGGCAAACCCCACCGACGCATCCACGACGAACGCCTCGGTCACCGTCGACCCTCCTGAATCAAACGCACAATCTGGGCGTGGGTCAGGGCCGGCTTGTTCCCACGTCGCTTCGCGATGCGCTGGCGCAAGCCGCGCAGAGCGGCTGCCGCGGCGCGAACATCGTCCAGGCGGGTTCGTCCATCGGGGACAATCCGTGCGACGGGCTTGTCGTGCCGGGTAATGATGATTTCCTCACCGCGCGTCACCCGCGCCAGCAGTTTCCCGAACCGCGTCTTTGCCTCGAAGGCCGTCACGCTCGCCATAGCTGCTCCCTACATTAACCAGTCACTAGCTAGTTTAGCATGGGCCTCATGAAGAAGGCGGTACCAGGTGCCGGGAGTGGTGGCCAAGTTGCCGAGGATTATAGATGGGACTACCATCCCGGCCGTGGCCCTGACAATCACCGTCAACGAACGGCGTGAGAACGTGGCGGCCGCGCCGGACACCCCGCTCCTCTACGTCCTTGCCAATGACCTCGCGCTGAACGGACCGCGCTTCGGCTGCGGCCTCGCGCAGTGCGGCTCCTGCTCGGTCCTCGTCGACGGCGTCGAGACGCGCTCGTGCGTCACGCCGGTCGCGCGCGTCGAAGGCAAGCGCGTGACGACGCTCGAAGGACTGGCTGGGTACTACGCGAAGCTGGCGAAGCTCGAAAAGATGCCGGCGCTGCATCCGCTGCAGCAGGCCGTCATCGACGAGCAGGCCGCGCAGTGCGGCTACTGCTACAACGGCATGATCGTCAAAGGCGCCGAACTGCTCGCGAAGACGCCCAAGCCAACTGAAACGCAGATCCGCACCGCGATGAACGGCCACCTCTGCCGCTGTGGCACCTATCCGCGCGTGCTCGCGGCGATCCAGCGCGCGGCGGCGATGATGGCGGAGGCACGGCGATGAGCACGCTCACGCTTCCCCGCCGCGAGTTCCTCAAGGCCGGCGGCGCCATGGTCGTCGGCTTCAGCATGCGCGGCGTCGCGTTCGCCCAGGAGCGCACCGCAACCGCCGCGCGCGGAGTCGTGCCCGGCCCGCCCGATCAGAAACTCATCGACACCTGGATCGCGATTCACGCCGACAACACGGCGACGGCCTATATCGGCTACGTCGAGCTCGGACAGGGCGCGAGCACGGCGCTCCTGCAGATCGCCGCCGAGGAACTAGATCTGGACATGAGCCAGATCTCATCGGTGCGCCTCGACACGCACGTCACGCCGAATCAGGGCGCGACCGTCGCGAGCGCCGCCATCGAACGCGGGGGCCCGCAGATTCGCGCGGCGGCGGCCGAAGCGCGTCAGGCGCTGCTGACGCTCGCTTCGCGCCGGCTGAACGTTCCGGCCGATCGGCTCACCGTGTCGAAAGGCGTCGTCTCGATCGCCGGCGAGCCGTCGCGGTCGGTGAAGTACGGCGAACTGCTCGGCGACAAGCCGTTCGACGTCGCGTTCACCGGCACAGCGCCGCAGAAACCGGTATCGCAGTACACGATCGTCGGCGCGCGGCATCCGCGCCTCGACCTGCCGGACAAAGTCGCCGCCACCTATAAATATGTCCAGCACGTCCGCCTGCCCGGCATGCTCCACGGCCGCATCGTCCGCCCGCAGGGTCAGGGCGCGTACGCCGACGGCGCACGCATCACGTCGATCGACGACGCCTCCATCCGCGGCATCCCCGGCGTCCGCATCGTCCGCAAGCGCGACTTTCTCGCCGTCGTCTCACCGAATGAGTGGGACGCCGTCCGCGCCGCGAAGCAGCTCAAGGTAACGTGGGATCTGCCGGCATCGCTCGCCGGCACCGAGGGCCTCTTCGATCAGATGCGCTCGTCGAAATCGACGGACTCCGTCATTGCGGAGAAAGGCGATGTCTCGTCGGCCCTCAGCCGCGCGGCGCACGTCGTCAAGGCGACCTATCGTGGACCGTATCAGGGACACATGCCTTTCGGCCCGAACTGCGCCGTCGCCGACGTCACCCCCGACGGCACGACGGTCATGTGCTCGACGCAGAGCGTCTACGGGACGCGCGACAAAGTCGCGAAAGTGCTCGGCGTCCCCTCCGCCAAGGTGCGTGTGCAGTACTACGAGGGCGCCGGCACGTTCGGCCGCAGTTGCTATGACGATGCGGCTCAGGCGGCGGCGATCCTGTCGCAGGAGATCGGACAGCCGGTGCGCGTGCAGTTCTCGCGCGCCGACGAACACGGCTGGGACAACTACGGGCCCGCACACCTCGCCGACGTGAAAGCCGGCGTGGACGCGAGCGGCAAGATCGTCGCGTACGAGTACGACGGCTGGCAGCACGTGTGGTCGACCATCGAAACGTCCGAGCAGCTCGCGCTCGGCACGCCGGCGAACGAGTCGCCTGACGGGACGTCGCGCAACCTGAACAAGGTGACGCTGGGGTCGATGTACGACATCCCGAACGTGCGCCTGAACAATCATCGAGTGCCGGGCATCAACGGGTATCTCAAGGCATCGAATCTGCGTTCGCCGCTCGACGTGTCGTTCGCGTTCGCGTCGGAGCAGGCGATCGACGAGCTTGCGCACATGGCGGGCATCGATCCGCTGGAGTTCCGGCGCCGCAACATGTCGGATCCGCGCTGGCTGGCCGTCCTCGACGCGGTCGCGAAGGCCGCGCGATGGACGCCACGGGTGACAGCTTCCGCCCGTTCGAAGAGCAACATCGTCACGGGACGCGGCGTCGGCCTCGGCACGCACATGACGTCGTACGGCGCGGCGATCGCGGACGTGCGCGTCAATCGCAGCACCGGCGCCGTCGTCGCCACACATCTCTACGGCGCGATCGACGCCGGTCTCGTCGTCAACCCCGCGGCGGTCGAGAATCAGATCAGCGGCCAGCTCGTGCAGGCCGCGAGCCGGCTGTTGAAAGAGGAAGTGACGTTCTCGAAGACTGGCGTCACGAGCCTCGACTGGAACTCGTATCCGATCCTACGCTTCGCGGAGACGCCGGCGGTCACGTCGATCGTCGTGCAGCGCATGGATCAGAAGTCCACCGGCGCCGGAGAAGAGATCATGGCGGCCGCATCGGCCGCCATCGCGAACGCATTTTTCGACGCGACAGGCGTCCGCCTGCGCGAGTATCCGCTGACGCCGGCTCGCGTGAAAGCAGCACTCGTATGAAAACACTCTTAAGAACGACCATCTCCGTCCTGGCGTTCGCGATTTGCGCGCCGTCACTTTTCGCACAGTGGGAGAAGCGTCCGAGTCTCAGCGTTCCGCGGCTGGCGAACGGACAGCCGAACCTCGACGCGCCGACGCCGAAGGCGGCTGACGGCCATCCCGATCTATCCGGGCTATGGACGCGCGCGCCGGGTGACGGCCGCGGCGGTCGCGGACGGGCCGGCGCCCCCGCCACACCTCCCCCGCCGCCGCCACCGGGACCGCCGGTCGCGACGTTCGGCAACCTCGGCACCAACATGCCCGACGGTCTGCCGCTGACGCCGTGGGCCAGCGAGCTGCTCAAGCAGCGGACGGCGCTGACCAGCAAGGAAAACCCCGATGCCAACTGCATGCCGATGGGCTTCACGCAGTTCCACCAGCAGCCGCAGCCGCGCGAGATCATCCAGCTGCGCGACAAGGTGCTGATCCTCTACGAGGCGAACTACGGCCTGCGCCAGATCTACACCGACGGCCGCACGCTGCCGAAACAGGGCGACCCGCAGCCGCAGTGGTACGGCTACTCCATCGGCCGCTGGGAGGGCGACACGCTCGTCGTCGAAAGCAACAACCTGCGTGGCGCGGAGGACGGCCCCTTCGACGGCTGGCTCGACGTCCGCGGCAGTCCCTACAGCCGCGACGCGAAGTTCACCGAGCGATTCACACGCCCGAGCTTCGGCCGGCTGATCATCGACACGACGCTCGACGACCCGAAGTCGTACACGAAGCCGTTCACCGTCCGCATCAACCAGCAGATCATGGCGGATACCGAACTGATTGAGTTCGTGTGCAACGAAAACCAGCAGTTCAGACGGCGCGTGAAAATCGACTAGGTCGGCCGTACAATACTGGCTGTGAGAACACGTCTCCTCGTAGCCGGCTGGGTCGGCGTCCTCTCGGCGGCCGTCCTGTCGGCCCAGTCTGGAACGGCAGCGCCGGCGAAGGTTCCTGCGGGCGTCGCCGACGCCGAGGCGCAGCGCGCCCTGGTCAATCAGTACTGCGTCACGTGCCATAACGCGCGGCTGAAGACGGCCAACCTGCTGCTGGATCAAGTCGATCTGGCCCAGCTGGGCTCGCAGGCGAACGTCGGCGAAAAGCTCGTCCGGAAACTTCGCGCCGGCCTGATGCCGCCAACCGGCAACCGGCGGCCCGACGCGGCAACCATGGAGTCGCTCGTCCGCGGGATGGAGACCACGCTCGACCGCGCGGCCGCCCCGCACCTGCCGCCGCCCGGCCTCCATCGCCTCAACCGCACCGAGTACACCAACGCGATTCGCGATCTGCTGGCGCTCGAGGTGGACGCCACCAAGTTCCTGCCGCCAGACGACTCGACGCGCGGATTCGACAACATCGCCGGCGCGCTGACGATGTCGCCGGCGTTGATGGAAGCGTACTTGTCCGCGGCGGGAAAGATCAGCCGCCTCGCGATCGGCGACGTGTCGGCGCCGTCGCAAGTGGTGTTCGACGTTCCTGCGGACACCGCGCAGAACTATCACGTCGAGGGGCTGCCGTTCGGCACGCGCGGCGGCATGTTGATCCCGTATCAGTTCCCCGCCGACGGCGCGTACTCGTTCAAGGTGAAAGGCGTCACGGGCTACTTCCAGGCCGTGCTCGGCGGCGTCAAAGGCGAACAACTCGAGGTCACGATCGACGGCGAGCGGGTGAAGCTGTTCGACTGGGACAAGGAGATCGCCAACACCACCGGCAACGGCAAGTCGACGCCGCGCATTCCGGTGAAGGCGGGTTTCCACAACGTCGGCGTGACGTTCCTGGCGACCAACGACGTGCCGGGCAGCGAGTTGAACAAGCCCTTCCAGCGGACGATGAACACGCCGGGTTCGATCCCGGGATTCCAGTTCTATCCGCACGTCGGGCAGGTCTGGATTGAAGGGCCGTACGACGCCAAGGGCGCGACCGACACGGCGAGCCGCAACAAGATTTTCACGTGCCGGCCCTCGAAGACACTCAGCGAGGATGCGTGCGCGCGCCGGATTGTCTCCACGCTTGCCCGGCACGCCTTCCGCCGGCCCGCCGCGGCCGCGGACGTGAAGACGCTGATGGAATTCTACCAGCAGGGCCGCAACGAGAACGGGACGTTCGACGACGGGATCGAAGCCGCGCTGCAGCGCGTGCTCGCCGACCCCGAGTTCGTGTACCGGGGCGAACGCGAGCCCGCAGGGCTGGCGGCCGGCAAGAGCTATCGCGTGAACGATCTCGCGCTGGCGTCGCGGCTGTCGTTCTTCCTCTGGAGCAGCATCCCGGACGACGCGCTGATCGACGCCGCGGCGCAGGGCCGGCTCAGAACGCCGGCCGTGTTCGAGAAACAAGTGCGCCGGATGCTCGCGGATCCAAAGTCCGCGGCGTTCATCAGCAACTTCACCGGACAGTGGCTCGCCGTGCGCTCGCTCAAGACGGCCGAGCCGGTCGTCAACCTGTTCCCCGACTTCGACGACAACCTGCGCAACGCCTTCCAGCGCGAAGCCGAATTGTTCTTCGACGCGATCGTCCACGAAGACAGGAGCGTCCTCGACCTGCTGACCGGGGATTTCACGTTCGTCAACGAACGCCTGGCGAAGCACTACGGCATCCCGAACATCTACGGATCGCAGTTCCGCCGCGTGACGCTGCCGCCCGAACTCGACATGCGCCGCGGCCTGCTTGGCAAAGGCGCGCTGCTGACGGTGACGTCGAATGCGGCGCGCACGTCGCCGGTGACACGCGGCAAGTGGTTCCAGGCGACGTTCCTCGGCATCGAGCCGCCGCAGCCGCCGCCGGGCGTGGACACGAGCCTCAAGGAGAAAGTCTCGGATACGACCGGGAACCTGAAGATCCCGACGATGCGCGACATCCTGGAGCGGCATCACACGAATCCCGTGTGCGCGTCGTGCCACAAGATCTTCGAGCCGATCGGCCTCGCGTTCGAGAACTTCGACGCGACCGGCGCCTGGCGCACGCTCGACGAGGGCAGTCCGATCGACGCCACCGCGCTCATGATTGACGGGACGACCGTGGACGGCGTCGTCGGCCTGCGCGGGATGCTGGTGCGGTATTCGGATCAGTTCGTGCGTGTCGTCACCGAAAAGCTGCTGACCTACGCGCTCGGCCGCGGCGTCGAAGACGGCGACATGCCGGCGGTGCGGTCCATCGTCCGCGACGCGGCGCCAGGCCAGTACCGGTTTTCGTCGATCGTGCTCGGCATCGTGAAGAGCGATCAGTTTCAGATGAATCAGAAAGCAAGTAACAACTAACAAGTTAGAACTTAGAACCAGAACCAAGAACCCTGAACGCAGAACCAAGAACCTTATGTTTATTACCAAGAGACACATCTCCCGGCGCGCCGTCCTCCGCGGTGCGGGCGCGACGCTCGCCCTGCCGCTGCTCGATGCGATGGTGCCTGCGGTCACGGCGCTGGCGCAGACGGCGGCGAGTCCGAAGCCGCGATTCGTCGGCTGCTTCGTGCCGCACGGCATGGCGCCCGGGTACTGGGTGCCGGAGAAAGTGGGCGCGGACTTCGACTTCACGTTCAAC
>Ga0315281_10008303_pt1 | contig 14528 bp, 10 predicted proteins | sample YL17G07_0_MG_FD_204540 | JGI IMG/M metagenome (GOLD analysis project Ga0315281, IMG submission 204540) | Sediment microbial communities from Yellowstone Lake, YNP, Wyoming, USA - YL17G07_0 | ecosystem: Environmental > Aquatic > Freshwater > Lake > Sediment | place: USA: Wyoming | collected...
GAGCCGCAAGCTTACCCGAAACCGCGCATTGCCGCCGCCCGCCGCATTTGAATCGGCACCGACTAGCGGTTACACTTGCAGCGTCTTTCACCAACGATGATGGTCTCGGCAAATTCCATGCCCTTCCCGCACAAAACCTGGAGCGAGCAGTGACGGCGCTGGTCATCGACGGCAAGCAGCTTGCGCAGAAACTGCGCGCCGAGTGGAAACTGCGCGCCGACCGGCTCAATGCACTCGGCATCGCACCCGGACTCGCCGTGGTCATGGTGGGCGACAATCCTGCTTCGCAGATATACGTACGCAACAAGATCAAGGCCTGCCGCGAGCTCGGCGTTCATTCCGGAGAGCATTTGTTGGCCGGCGACAGCTCCCTGGCCGCGGTGCTCGCCCTCATCGACCGGCTCAATGCCGATAGCGCGGTGCATGGCATCCTGGTGCAGTTGCCGCTGCCCGCCCAGCTCGCGTCTCCGGCCGTAATCGAGCGCATTTCGCCGGACAAGGATGTGGACGGACTGCACCCGGGCAATCTCGGCCGCCTGCTCGCCGGACATCCGCGCTTCCTGCCGTGCACACCGGCAGGCATCATGGAAATGCTGAAATCGACCGGGCTGAATCTGCGCGGCAAGGAGGCGGTAGTGGTCGGCCGCAGCAATATCGTCGGCAAGCCCGTGGCGCTGTTGCTGTTGCAGACGGGCGCCACGGTCACCCTGTGCCATTCTCACACCATGGATCTGGCCCATCACACCCGCCGCGCCGACGTGCTCGTTTGCGCCATAGGCAAACCGCACGCGATCGGCGGGGACATGATCAAACCCGGCGCGGTGGTGATCGACGTCGGCATCAACCGCATGTCCGACGGCAAGCTGGTCGGCGACGTGGACTACGGTGCGGCGCTGCAGCGCGCCGGCTGGATCACGCCTGTGCCCGGCGGGGTCGGCCCGATGACCATTGCCATGCTGCTGTGTAATACCATCCTCTCGGCCGAGCGACATGCGGCGGAGCAAGGCATCAAACTCGAGGACTGAGGGGCAACCCCATGCGCGACCCCGGCACTGGCCTCGAATTTCTGCTCAACACCAGCGCCACCTCAGACGAATGCGGGTCGGTGGCTGCATGGTGGCCGCGCCAGATTGTGCGTTGTGCGCGCCACGCGCGCCCGATCGAGGGCGCGATCGCCGGCGGCTTCGCTGCCGACCGGCTCGCCTGGGCATTCTGCGCCGGCTATCAGGCGGCGCTGCGCGCACTGGTGCCGCAATTGCCCTCCGATACGCTGGCCTCGCTCTGCGTGACCGAGGCCGCCGGCAACCATCCGCGCGCGATCCAGACGACGCTGCGGCCGCACCCGGAGCTGCCGGGAAAGTTCATCCTGGACGGCCGGAAACGCTGGACCACGCTGGGCCCGGACAGCGCGCTGCTGCTGGTCGCGGCGCGCCTTGACGGCGCGGCCGATTCCGCGCGCATTCCGCTCAAGCTCGCCCAGGTGCGCCAGGGCGCCCCCGGCGTGTCCTTGCGCGCAATGTCCGAAATCCGCTTTATCCCCGAAGTGGCGCACGCCGAAGTGCGTTTCGAGAACGTGCTCGTCGCGGAACAGGACTTGCTCGATGGCGACGGTTACGCGCGTTATATCAAACCATTTCGCACCATCGAGGATCTGCACGTTCACGCTGCGGTCATGGCTTATCTGCTGCGCGAGGCGCTGCGGCTAGCCTGGCCGCGCGCCTGGGTCGAACGCGCGCTCGCGGCCGTGCACGCGCTCGCCGCCATCGCGCAACTGGATGCGTCTTCGCCCGCGACCCATATTGCGCTCGCCGGCGCGCTGGAGATCGGCGCGGCGTTGACAGGCGAAGCCGATACCTGCTGGGAAGGGGCAGTGGACGATCCGGCGAGCCTGCGCTGGAAGCGCGATCGCGCGCTGCTCTCGGTTGCGAGCTCGGCGCGGGCGCAGCGTCTGGAGCGCGCCTGGGAAAATCTATACCCAAATACCCAGCGAGAACAGGCGGATTCCTAACCTCCGGACTCATGCAAACACCGCATGCGGCACTATCCAAAAGAAGCAAATAGGACCAAACTGTACGCATCTGTAGAACATACAAAGGAGCATCATCATGGGACACCCCGACACTCACCTGCAACCCCCGGCGAACACTCTGGCGCTGGACCACTACTGGATGCCGTTTACGCCGAACAAGGACTTCCGTGCCCATCCGATGATGGCGGTAAAGGCCGAGGGCATGTATTACTGGAACGAGCGCGGCGACAAGATCCTCGACGCCTCCTCGGGTCTATTCTGCGTCGCCGCGGGCCATGCGCGGCCGGAGATCGCGGATGCCGTGCGCAAGCAACTGATGGAACTCGACTACATCCCGCCTTTCCTGCGCGGCCATCCCAAGGCGTTCGAACTTGCGGGGCGCATTGCCAAGATGACTCCCGGTGACCTGAACGCTGTATTTTTCACGAACTCCGGTTCCGAGGCCGTGGACACGGCAATGAAAATCGCGCTCGCCTACCATCGCGCGCGCGGTGAGGCGCAACGGCAGGTGTTCATTTCGCGCGAGCGCGCCTACCACGGCGTGGGCTTCGGCGGCGTCGCGCTGTCCGGCCTCACCAACAACCGCCGCGCGTTCGGCGTCGGCCTTGCCGGCGTCGCCCACATGCGCCATACCCACATCCCGCAGAACCAGTTCCAGCGCGGCGAAGGCGATCACGGCGCCGAACTGGCCGAAGATCTTGTCCGGCTGATCACCCTGCACGGCGCGGAGAATATCGCCGCGGTATTCATCGAGCCGGTGGCCGGCTCCACCGGTTGCCTGGTCCCGCCCAAAGGCTATCTGAAGCGCGTGCGCGAAATCTGCGACGCGAACAAACTGCTGCTGGTGTTCGACGAAGTGATCTGCGGTATCGGCCGCATGGGCTCGAATTTTGCCGCGCAAAGCTTCGGCGTCACGCCGGATTTGCTCACCATGGCCAAGGCGCTCACCAACGGCGTTCAGCCCATGGGCGCGGTGGCCGCGAGCGAGCGCATCTACCGCGCGGTGATCGATGCCGCCGGCCCGCAGGCGATCGAGTTCTTTCATGGTTATACCTATTCGGCGCACCCGGTAACCTGCGCCGCCGCCCTCGCCACGCTCGACGTCTACGAGAAAGACAGGCTGTTCCAGCAGGCGCGCGCGCTCTCGCCCTATTTCCTCGACGCGGTTTTCTCGCTGAAGGACCTGGGTATCGTCACCGACATCCGCGGCTATGCCTCGATGGCGGCGTTCGACCTCGCGCCCGCGGGCGTGCCCGGCGCGCGCGGCCACGAACTGCAGAAGCGCCTCTTCGATTCCGGCCTGCATCTGAAGACCACCGGCGACACCGCCATTCTGGCGCCCGCGTATATCGCGGAGAAACAGCACATCGACCAGATGACCGACGTGTTGCGCAAGGTGTTGAAAACGGTTTGACCCCGGGCTGGCAGACCTTGGGCCGCCAGACCTTAGGCTGGCTTTGACACGACCCGTCGTTTGCACAATCGGCGGGGCACCGGGCGCGCGCCGCGATGGCCGCGGCGCCATGCCCAAATGCGCTGAAGCACTGCGACTGCGCCAAATCGGCAGCCGCCGGGTCGCGGCTCATCCAAGCCGGTCAATTGGAATCCCGCTACATGAACGCAACAACTACGCTATACCTCGCGCGCAAGATCATCACCATGAATCCGCAACAGGCGCTCGCACGCGCGGTCGCGGTGCGCGATGGCCGCATTCTGGGTGTCGGCGATCCCGAGTCCCTGCGCGGCTGGGGTCCGTGCACGACTGACGACCGGTTCCGCGACAAGGTGCTGATGCCCGGCCTGGTCGAGGGCCACAGCCATCTGCTTGAAGGCGGCATGTGGGATTTCGTCTATGTCGGCTACCACGACCGACGCGGGCCTGACGGGTGCCGGTGGGCCGGGTTGAAGAGCTTCGATGAAGTCGTGGCGCGGCTGAAGGAATTTGAATCCACGATCTCCGACCCGGCGCAACCGTTGCTCGCCTGGGGCTTCGATCCGATTTTTTTCGGCGTGGAGCGCATGACCACGCTGCACCTCGACCGCGTCTCGACCAGGCGGCCCGTGTTGGTGATGCATGCGAGCGCGCACCTGATGAACGTCAACAGCTTCACGCTGGCACACTCCGGCATTGACGCCGCCACGCCGATCGACGGCATCACCAGGAACGCGGACGGCAACCCCAGCGGCGAATTGCAGGAATTCGCCGCCATGTTCCTGGTGTTCAGCGCCGTCGGCAACCTGTACTTCGACGCCGGCCAGTCCGAACGCGGCATCCGCAATTTCGGCCGGGTGGCGCAGCTTGCGGGCGTCACCACGGCCACCGACCTCGTCAACGACCTGGGGGAAGACTCGATCGGAAATCTTCGCAAAGTCACAGCCGATCCCGGCTATCCACTGCGCCTGGTTCCGGCGCTGGCGCCGCTGCGCGTGCTGCAGGGCGATCCGATGGCCCGCCTGCTTGAAGCGAGGAGCCACAATACGGACAAACTGCATTTCGGGCTGGTGAAGCTGATCATCGACGGCTCGATTCAGGGTTTCACCGCGCGCCTGCGCTGGCCCGGCTATTACAACGGCAGCCCGAACGGTTTGTGGCTGGTGCCGCCGCGGCAATTGAAGGACATCGTTCTCGCCTATCATCGCGCCGGGCTGCAGGTGCACATACACACCAATGGCGACGAGGCATCGGAAGTGGCGCTCGATGCGATCGAGCAGGCGCTCGCCGAACATCCGCGCTGGGATCATCGCCACACGCTGCAGCATTGCCAGATGGCCGATGCCGCGATGTTCAGGCGCATGGCCAGCCTCGGCGTGTGCGTGAACCTGTTTTGCAACCATATCTACTACTGGGGCGACGCACATTACGCTCTTACCATGGGGCCGGACCGCGCCAACCGCATCGACGCGGCCGGCACCGCGCAGCGCCTGGGCGTACCCTACGCGATCCATTCGGACGCGCCGATCACGCCCATCGGACCGCTGTTCACCGCCTGGTGCGCGGTCAACCGCCTGACCTCCTCGGGACGGGTGCTGGGAGAATCCGAAAAAATATCCGTCGCCGATGCGCTGCGCGCGATCACTCTGGGCGCGGCCTATACGCTCAAGCTCGATCACCTGATCGGCAGCATCGAGGTCGGCAAGTACGCCGACTTCACCGTGCTCGATGACGATCCGCTCGCCGTTCCGGCGGAAACACTCAAGGATGTGCCCATCTGGGGAACGGTGCTGGGCGGCAGGGTATTCGAGGCGCCGAAGCTTTGAGGTTTCGCGATGTCCCCAAGCGCCATACCCCTTAGCGTCCTCGGCGGCTTTCTCGGCGCGGGCAAGACCACCCTGCTCAATCACGTACTCGCCGGCGATCACGGGCTGAGCATTACGGTGCTGGTGAACGATTTCGGCAGCATCAACATCGACGCCGAACTGATCGCCAATCGCAACGGCGACACGGTGAGCCTTGCCAACGGCTGCGCCTGCTGCAGCATCGGCGGCAACCTGACCGCGGCACTGCTGGCGATACAGCGCCGGACCGAGCCACCGGATCATCTGCTGCTCGAAGCAAGCGGCGTCGCCGATCCCTGGAAAATTGCCCAGATCGGGCTCGCCGGCCGCGCATTTCGCCTGGACGGCATCATCGCCGTGGCCGATGCCGAAATGGTGCGCGTGCACGCCTGCGACCGTTATGTCGGCGACACGGTGCGCCGCCAGCTGGCGACGGCCGACATCGTGGTGTTGAACAAGACCGACTTGATCAGCGAAGACGATAGGCGCGAAGTGCGCGCCTGGATGGAGCGCGAGTTCCCCCGCGCCGGCCTGATCGAGGCCGAGCAGGCCAGAATTCCCGCCGCCCTGCTCCTGGGTATTGCGACCGCGCGCATGCCGCCGGCTGCGGACGCGGAGCAACATCGGCACGCCTTCGAAAGCTGGGCTTACACCAGCGAATATCCCTTAAAGCGCAAGCGCCTGATCGAACTGATCGAGGCGCTGCCACGCGGCGTCCTGCGCGCCAAGGGCATACTTTGTTTCGACGACGATCCGGCGCGCCGAACCGTGTTCCAGCTCTCCGGCAAGCGCACCCTGTTCGCGGCGGGAGAACCCTGGGGCGCCGCCTCGGCAAGCAACCGGCTGGTGCTGATCGGCCTGCCCGGCGCCATCGACGCGCAAGCGCTGCGGCAGCATTTCGAATCAGGCTAAGTAAGCTCTAAGACAATTCGCAACGGCGCCGACGATTATCACACCCGCCTCACATGCGCAGCGGCCGCCAGTAGCCGGTCAGTTCGAGATAGCCAGAGCCCAGTAACTTTCCACCGCTTTTCGCCGACACCGCGCCTTCCCAGTAGATGGTGCCGGTGCTCGCGCGTGAATCGAGTTCCTGGTCGTCCATCATCGGTTCGAGTTCGAATTCGATATTCCCCGCCCGCACCCGCAGCGTCACCGGATACTCGGTTCGCGTGCGCGGCGAGCGCCAGCGGCGCAGGGGCTCGAAACGGACCTCGTCCGCTGCGAAGTTGCGCACGCTGCCATCGGAGGCGCGATGCGCGCCGCCCGCCCAGAGCGAACCTCCCTGCTGATCGCGGATGCGGAAAACCATCAGCGCGCCGCCGTCGGCGAGGTTCAGTCCGACCCAGTCCCAGCCCCGCGCCTGCGGCGCCAGGTATTCGCTGGACCACTCGTGATCGAGCCAGGCTGTGCCGCTGACCTCGCGCTTCTCGCCCTTGACCGTGATCGAACCTGAAACCGTCAACTGCGGCTGGCTGTAGTAATAGCTCGCCTGCGCCGGCAGCGGCCCCTTGCGACTCAGGCCGCGTTCGCCCTGCAGCAGCATCGGCTGGGTCCCTTTGAATTCGAGCGCGTACGTAAATTCGCGCGCGGCTATGCCGGCGCTGTAGCCGCTGTCCGTCTGTTTGAGAGACCAGTCATCGATCGCCACATCGGCGCGATCCTCTTTCGCTTCGGCCAGACCGAAGCCGGCGCGCGCGGCGCGCTGGTCGTGCAACAGCTTACCGGTCTTGACATCGGCCAGCGCCGCGTGCGCGAACAGGAGCTGGCGCGGCGCGAAGCGGCTCGGATTGTCTTCGGCCACGCGCGGGCGGTTGCGAAAGAAAGTGATCTGTATGCCGAGATCGCCGCCGCGCGCATCCTTCACCCAGCCGGTGAGATACCACCACTCAGTGCGGAATTGCGGATGGCTGCCGTGATCGCGCGGGAATTGCAGCTCGACGCCGGGCTTCACCTGCGCGTAGTCCTGCGCAACAGCGGTGCCGCACAGCCACGCGAAACCGATCATCACCAACAGCGATACCGCCCTACCCTTCATTGCCCGCTCCCCGCCCCTCGCGCGAGACCTACCGGGGCGGCGTACTTGTACCGTGCACATTCTCGAACTTTCGAAACCATGAAACCCAGGCGGATTGTCGCTTTCGGACGAGTTATATTTCAAATTTGACAAGCTCTCTACTTAGCCGCTTGTCGATCGACAATGCTTTGCCGACACCTATGTCGAAGGCAATGTCCCATGGCAACCCGAACGCGCGAAGGTCGGGCATCCCCAAAATGGTTTTCCGGCATTGGCGCCTCGCTTGGCAATTCGCTGCGTCATTGCACTGCCACAAAGCGGGCACGCAGGCGTCGTCGCTCTCGCTAATGAGTAACTTCGGCGCAAACGTTCAGATTGCGCCGGCGTGCGGCGCACTATGCATTCGGGTCATGCTCAATCGCCCCTTCAGACGTCACCTACAGCGATAGCACCAGCCGCATGCCATCGTCAACCTCCGCGAGCAAGCGCGGCGCAAGCTTGCCCACACGCTTCGTCAAAAAAGATTTGTCAACGGTCACGACTTGCGAAACATTTGCGACTGACGGCATTGATAGTCCTGTTCCTTTAACCGGAAGACGCACGTTTCCCGGCGCGTCGGCCAAACGCAGATTCGATGTAATGACAACGGCAATTACAGTGCTGATGCGGCTTTCGTTAAAGCTGTTCGCCGAGACGATCAGCAGCGGACGCCGATATCCGGGTGCTGAGCCTGCAGGTTCCGGCAGTGAGGCCCACCAAATATCACCACGACGCATCACCACTTGCCGCGGCCAATCGAGCGCCGCTGCATCGAAGCAATATCAGGATCGAGGACAGAAATATTTTCGCTTGCTCCGTAAACTTCATTGAGCCGTGATGTCACTAGGTCGTCCCGATGATCTTCCATAAACGCCTTCAATGCTTTGGAATACAGGGCACTCCGCGACACGCGCAGCCGCGAAGCGAGCTGTTCGGCGGATTTAAATACCGGGTCGGGGATGGAGATGGCAGTTTTCATGAACGAAGTATAACACCGGTTATACCGGTGTCAACATTTGCCGGGCGCCAGCCTCCGTATTGGCAGGACGAAGTCAGCACCCGACCCAAGCTTTCTCCACCAGAGAAGACTGTATCCAGAGGTGACTGGCGATCGCCGATCACCAATCCTCCCGCACCGCCCGCACCACCTCCACGCTGAGCGCGCGCCGGCCGCTCGCCAGCGCGGTCAGCGTGGCTAGCAGCAGCAACGCGGCCGCCAGCAGCGACAGCAGCCCCCAGGGCAAATGCAGGTCCATGCTCCAGTGAAACGACTGGCGGTTGACCACGTGGATCAGCACCAGGCTGATGACCCAGCCGAGCGCGAGGCCCAGCGCGAGGCCGAGCGCGCTCACCAGCGCGCCTTCGGCGGCGAGCATGGCGCCGATCTGGCGGCGCGTCATGCCGACGTGGCGCAGCATGCCGAATTCGCGGCTGCGCGCGAGCACCAGCGCGCCGAAGCTGGAGGACAGGCCGAACAGCCCGATCAGCACCGCCACCGCTTCGAGCGCATAGGTCACGGCAAAGGTGCGGTCGAAGATATTGAGCGACCTCGCGCGGATCGTGCCGGGCTCGCCGAATTCGAGATTGGCGCCCCCTGGAATAGCAGTGCGTATCGCCTGCACGATCGCCGCGGGACTGGCGCCCGGCGCGAGATACAGCGCCGCGTCGTTGGAGTTGCGGTCACCGCTCAGCGCGGCATACAGATCGCGCTCAATGATGACGGTGCCGTGCTGGCGCGCGTAGTCGCGCCAGATGCCGGCCACGGTAAAACGCTGCCACTTTCCCGCGATCGGCACCTCCACTACCTTGCCCAGTGCATAGCCGTAAAGATCCACCATGGCTTCGCTCGCCCACAGGGGCGGCGGCTCGCCTGCGCGCCGTGACGGCGCCTCGCTCACCAGCGCCAGCTGCCTGCCTGGATCGCCCCGGTCCAGCGAGCGCGCGAACAGCGCCACGCGCGGCCGGCCGGATTCGAGCAGCAATTGCTGGATGCGCAGAAACTCGGCCCTGCGCACGCCCGGCAGCGCCGCGATGCGCGCCTCGTCCTGCGGCGAGAGATAAGCCGTCTCCCCGGCGGCGCCGGTGCGCAAATAAAGGTCGGCCGGCAACAGGCGATCCAGCCAGGCGTCGAGCGAAACACGGAACGATGCGACCATGATCGCCATCGCCACCATCAGGGAAAAGCTGGCCACGATCGCGGCCAGGCTCACTGCCGCCTGGCCCGGCGCCCCCTGCAGTTGCGCCAGCGCCAAACGCGCGCCGACGCCGCGCGGGCGCGGCAGCAATCCGAATACTCCGGTCGCCAATCGCGGCATCAGCGCGAGCGTGCCCACCAGCATCAGGCCAATCGCGACATAACCGAACAAGGGCACGCCGCCGACGGGGTTGGGCACGGTGCAGATCAAGCCCAGCACAATAAGCCCGATGCCCGGCCAGGCGGGTTGCAGGCGCGCGAACGCGGTCTGTTCGTCGCCCGCCTTGAGCGCTTGCGCCGGGGCGGCGCGGGCCGCATCCAGCGCAGCCGCCAGACTGCCTGCCGCGGCCACCACCACGCCGAGGACGAAAAACAGTGCGCTCGCCCAAGGCTCGGCATGCAGATCCGGATGCAGTCCGCGGAATTGGCCGGCGCCGAGATCGGCGCCGAAGCGCTGGAGCACGGCGGCGGCCATGAGGTAGCCGACAGCGAGCCCGATCGCCGCACCCGCGGTTCCAATCAATGCGCCCTCGGCCAGCAGCATGCGCGCGATGCCGCCGCGCGTCACCCCGAGCACGCGCAACAGCGCGAGTTGCGAGCGCCGCCGCACCACCGACAGCGCCTGCGCCGAGAACACCAGGAAGCCGCCGGTAAACAACGCCACCAGGGCGAGCACGTTCAGATTGACCCGGTAGGAGCGCGACAGGCTGGCATTCCTTTGTACGTCGCTTTGCGGACGCTCGACGATCAGGCCCGGCGGCAACCCGGCCTGCACCTGCGCCTGCAACGCGTCCACGTCCGTCCCGGGGCGCGTGCGGATGTCCACGCGGCTGATGCTCCCGACACGGCCGAGCGCGAATTGGGCCGCGGCGATGTCCATCACCCCCAGGCGCTCACGCCCGCTGCCATGCAGGAGTCCGGCCACGCGCAGGCTCACCTCGGCCAGGCCCACTTGCAATGCGAGCCTATCGCCTGTTTTCACGCCCAGCCAATCGGCCGCGGCCGGACTGAGGAACAGCGCGTCCGATCGCAACAGATCGAGCATGTCCGCCGGCGCGTTGCCGATCAGTCCCGGTTGCACGTATGCTGCGCGGAACGCGTCCATGCCAAGAAGGCGCAACGTCTCCTGCCTCCGGGGCAGCTTCGCATCGACTTCCAGCACCGGGCTCGCCACCGCTACTTGCGGCAGGCGCGCGAGGCGCGGGTACAGCATCTCGTCGAAACCTGCGCGCGGGCCGCGGACTTCCAGATCAGCCTCGCCCGCGAGCGAGCGCACCGCCTGCGAGAACTCATTCAGCGCCACGGCGTTGATGAGCTGCACCGCATAGCCCAGCGCCACGCCCAGGGCGATCGCGAGCACCGAGACCGCGAGCCTGCCCTTGTGCTGCGCCAGGGGCGCGAGGAACAGCGCCGCAGGCGACAGGGTCAGCACGGCCGGCGCCGGCATTATCCTGCCTCCCGCAGTCCCTGCGCGGTAAGAATCACAATCCGGTCCGCCGTCGCCGCCGCCGCCTGCGAGTGCGTGACCAGGATGCATGCCGCCTGCCTGGTTTTCACTTGTTCGCGCAGCAAAGCGAGCACCTGGGCGGCGCTCTCCGGGTCGAGGTTGCCCGTCGGCTCGTCGGCGAGCAGCAGCTTCGGCTGATGCACCAGGGCGCGCGCGATGGCCACGCGCTGCAGTTCGCCGCCGGATAACTCGCGCGGCATGCCCGCCTCGCGCCCGTGCAAACCAACCGCCGCGAGCATTGCTCCTGCGCGCACCGCGGCTTCATGCTCTGCGACGCGGTTGAGGATCAGCGGTAACGCCACGTTCTGCGCCAGCGTCAGATAAGGCAGGATGTGGAAGGCCTGGAACACGAATCCCATGCTCTCGCGGCGCAGCATGGTCAAGGCATCATCGTCAAGACCGGTCAGATCGACGCCATCGAACCGGATGCTGCCCGCATCGGGCCGATCCAGACCCGCGATCAGATTGAGCAGAGTGGACTTGCCGATTCCCGATTCGCCCATGACGGCGATGTATTCGCCCGAGCCCAGCACGAGGTCGACGTCGAGCAGCACGCTGCGCCGGCGCGCACCCGCGTAGGTTTTGCTCAACTTTTCCAGCAGCAACACTATTTCTCGCCTGCGCGCCGGCTATTCGAATCAGCTATCGTGCCTTTCTCATACGGACAACATCCAGGTCCTGATCACCATTGGTTGTCACGATCGCAAGGAAGTCTTGATAGCCTTCCTTTCTGATCTCAATTTTGTACTTTCGGTCCTTCTCCACGCCCCTAACCCAGAAATCACCGAATTCATCCGATAGTACCGTGACCGATCCACCCTCGAAGAGATCAACCGCGGTGATGGCTGCCCCGGAAATCACCTCGTCACCGGCCTCATCCATCACCGCGCCCGCGATCCACGGTTTCGGCAAACCTTTCCAATAGACCCTCGGTTCCGCCTTGTACTCAGGATGATGGATTTCCAGCGCCCCCCCGTCTCCGGCTTCGCTGAAGACGCCGTCCGTCTCGTCACCGAAAACAATGGCATCGTGCGGGCAAACTTCAGCGCATCGCGGCAAGGCGCCTTCATCGACGCGGTGTGCGCAGCCCGTGCACTTCTGCGCAATGTCCAGTTCCCCGTTCATGTAGATGACGTCGTACGGACACGCTTCTTTACAAAGCCCGCAACCGGTGCAGGCCGCGGGGTCTATCCATACGAGACCATCATCCCTCCGCTTGATGGCACCCTCGGGGCACGCCTTGATGCAGGGGGCATTCGCGCAATGCTGGCAGAGAAGGGGCAGATACGTCACCCTGACCCTGGGTATGCGTCCCCTTTCCGTTGCGTGGACATCGATCCAGAAGTGGCCGGTGTCGGGCTGAGGCATCGTCCACGGCGGATAGCTGTTTTCAACATGCTCGTCCTTGCACGCGATGATGCACAGCTTGCAGCCGGTGCACTTGGCTGCGTCAATCAGAAAGTTCTTCTTACCCATTCTTCTCACCCATGGTGCTATCAGTCCTCGCCCTGTGTGCTGTGCCGGGCGCCGCTCCGGGCGGCCCGTTCGGCCGATCGCGCGCGCGACCGCCTCCTCATGCTGACGCCGGCCTCTGGCTGATCGGCGTCCCAAGCAACGGCGGCGATCCTGCTCATAGACAAGCAATCAGCCCGATACCGCCGATCCGTGGCCCATACCTGTACTCGCCACTATTTGCGACACGTCAACCCTGGCAGCCTCCGCCAGAAAACCGCTGACGTTCATTTCCGGAATCTTGATCTCCTTTCCAGCGCCATATTTTTCCATCGGCGAAGGCGCTATCAGGTTGATGCATCCGCCCCGGTCGACGGTTTTGCCGTTCAGCGTCACGCTATCCATTTTTGCGCCATGGTCGATGGACAGGGCGCCCGGAATGATTCTTTGCGTCACGACAGCGCCGGCCAGCACCGCGCCCCGTTCGTTGTAAACCATGATGACATCGCCGTTGCAGATGCCTCTGACGCCGGCGTCCTCCGGATGGATCCAGCATGGCTCGTACATATAGCCGTCCGGCCCGCGGACCTTGCTGATCTCCCTGATCCAGTCGATGTCGTCCCCCTGCACGTGGAACCTGAATCTTGGATGGTTCGTTACCACCGACAGGGGATACGCCTGCGCCTTGGGCGAACCCTGCTGCTCGGAATGCGTGATCCATTTCGCCAACGGCGGCCTTTCCGCGTTGTCGGGGTCGAGCGCAGCAATCCTGGAAGATACGAATTCAATTTTGCCCGAAGGCGTTTCCAGCCCGCCGCCTTCCGACCAGAATGCAGCGAGGCCACCCTCATGCGGACCCAAGCCATGTTCTTTCTTGATGTCCACCCATTCGTCCCATGTCGGACAGTCGTAGACGACGGACTTCTTCTCCTTGAATTCCGCCCAGGTGATTCCAAGCTTTGTCGATGCAAGCGTTCCCTCGTACGCGGCTTTCAACCAGTCGTCGGCCGACGGAAACGCCGCGTCCAATCCGAGTCGCTGCCCGATCATCCTGTGGATCTCGAAATCGCTCCTGGATTCGCCCACCGGCTCTATAGCCTGCTCCTGGTAGAACATGGCCAGCATGTCGCTTCTTTGTACCGCGATCAGATCCTCATGCTCAAAGTGCGTCTGCGCAGGCAGTATCAGATCCGAGAACGGGATGTCGTTCTCGAACCACGGATGAATCCCGACGACAAAGTCGATTTGCGAACTGCGCAGTGCCTCCAGCCACTTCCAGCCGTGACCCCAGCTGCCCGGCTGACTGCCATTCTCATTCCACACCATACGAATGCCGGGATGGCCATCGGCCGGGGGAAAACGGTAGCGTTTGAACTGGTCCTCCGTCTTCGCCAACGCGGCGGTCGACCCTTTCCATTCAACGGAAGGGTGAAGAATCGCTTCGGCCGCAAGGGTTCTGGGGACGAACACCGGTGACTTCGGACCCTTCCCGATCGCATACTCGATCATCGGATTCATCGCGATCCCGTGTTTGTCCACGTCGGGATAGCGCGGCACCTGCGCCAGCGATACCTTGTAGAATGACGGCGCCCCCGTCCGCAGGAACTGCCTTCCCGGACGGCCTATGCCCTGCATCGCCAGCACATAGGCCTCCAGCCTCGCGGTCAGATGCGATAGAGTCCCTCTGATCTTCGGGCCCCCGAAATAAACCGACAGGCTCGTCTTCTTCCCGGCCCACTCCCTGGCGAGCGCCCGGATCGTGCGCGCGGGTACGCCGGTGATCTGCTCTGCCCACGCGGGTGTCTTTGCGGCACTGCCGTCTTCACCCATCACGTGGCGCCTGAACTCCTCGAAGCCGACTGTGTGTGTCCGCACATAGTCCTTGTCGTAAAGTCCTTCGACGATCCAGGTATGAGCCAGCGCGAAATACAGCGCCGGATCCGTATTCGGTTTCAGCGGGATCCAATTGTCCGCGTGCACTGCCGCCGCGTAATTGAGGTCCGGCGAGATGGCGACG
>Ga0315281_10008305_pt1 | contig 14527 bp, 9 predicted proteins | sample YL17G07_0_MG_FD_204540 | JGI IMG/M metagenome (GOLD analysis project Ga0315281, IMG submission 204540) | Sediment microbial communities from Yellowstone Lake, YNP, Wyoming, USA - YL17G07_0 | ecosystem: Environmental > Aquatic > Freshwater > Lake > Sediment | place: USA: Wyoming | collected...
CGTGTTTGTGGAAAAAGAGCCCGTCTCGGACGAGAGGAAAGTGATCCATCCATTCGATGAGACCTTGATCTGACTGTAGCCGGTACCGTAAAAGTTGAAATTGAATCCGAGATTCAACGCGCTCGAGAGCGTTTCGTCGCCGGCGTTGAGCGCGGTGCTTCCCGCTCCGGAAATGTCGATCCAGGCGTAGGCGGGTCCGCCCGAGTTGCTGTCGCGCCAGATGTACCCGAAGGAATCGGGCCCTCCCGTTCCGCCGAAAACCGGAGTTGCAGCCAGAATCATCATCATCCCGATCCACGTCGCGATTCTTTTCACGTCGAGCTCCTTGTTGCAGGACCGGTCAAAATTCGAAGGCGCGGTAAGTCAGCCCGCGAGGGTTTTGGAAGACGACCAGGCCGCTCTTCCAGTCTGAGTGTTTCTTTAGCTCGACCACCGCTCGGCGTCCCAGTGAAATCACCGAGGAGTCCTCCAGTGTTTCGAAGTCCCTCGTCACCGTGATTAGGACAACGATCGGCCATTTCCTGCTCTCGAAAAAAGCCTCTTTATCGGTTTTCACGACAATTTTCTCGATAGGAGGCGTGCGTCGAAACGCTTTTTGAAGAACGGAGGAGAGGTCGCCGGCCGACTCGCACCTTGCGAGGGCGCCGTACGAAACCAGAAAAGCGACGAATGCAATCCGGGGCAGGCGCATGGGCTGTTCTCCGATCGTCTCTTCCGTCGCGGAAGAGACTCGAAATGGTTTTGTGTGCCTTGAGTATACCCGACCAAGGCCGAATCGATGATCTCGGCGGTTCCCCCTCCAGGATCGAGTTCGATGATCGCGAAAGGCCGCTCACCGGCCCGGCTCGACTCAGAACCGAATCACTTCTTCGCCGCCCAGCCCTTCGCCCGAATGAACGTTTTGACCGGCTCCCCCATCCATTGCCAGGGTGCTTCTTCGACCCGGCTCCCGATGGCGTCGAATTCTTCGCGCGCCCGGGCCGCGTCCTCCATCATCCAATAGAGAAACGCGAATTGATTGTGATCGGGGATGAGCCAGCGGTCCCGCCGTACCGCCGGGGGCGCAGTAAATCGTTTTCGCCTCGCTTCGTGAATCTCGCGTTTGACCGAATCGTTGGCCAGCCAGGCGAACGCGGCGTCCTTGTTCTCCTCGAAGGACCACGGAAACATGAACCGTTCGATGATCGCCGAGGCGAGGACTCCGTGAACCGCGCTGCCGGGGGGGGCTTTTGCGCTCGCCTGGCGGGCGAATCCGAGACTCGCATCGTGACTGCCGCCCCATTTTTCGAGGAGCCCCATCAGGCGCCAGTTGTGAGCGGCACGATGTTCCGGATGATTGACGACCGCCTGCGCGAAGTTCATCGCCTGCTCATCGGCTCCTTCCCCGAGCCCGATCGAGCAGATGATCCGGATCGCCCACGGAGTCGGATCCTTCGGATCGAGCTGCGCCGCCCGGTCGAGATCCTCGACGGCCCCCCGCAGTCTCTGTTCGAACCCGACCCATCCCGCTTTGGTGACGTCCTCCCCTTTCCCGCCGCCACGAGCCTCCCATCCCCACTTCACGCCGTGCGCGCCGCGCACGAGCCAGGGAATCGGGGACGACGGCGACGCGACGCACCAGGCGTCGAGCCAGGCCGGCCGCCCCTTCCAATCCGCGAATCGGTCGACGAAGAAAAAGCGATCGTCCCAGTCGTGATTTCCTTCGAGCATTTGCTGGGCCTCGGCGAAGTTCCCCTGCTCCAGCTGGAGCCTCATGCGTCTCGCTGCCGAGTCTCCACCGGTCTTGTCGATGTGGGGCGGGGCGTCGGCCGCGGGCCGCGCCGGTTTCGGCGGCTCGGCTCCGACCACGATTTTTCCGACGATCTTGTCGAAGAAGCCCATCGCTTTCCTCCCTCTCGTTTCTTTGTCCGAGTTTATCCGTTCTCCGGATCAAGTTCATTCGTCCTGCTCCAGGTGGAGAGGCCAATTCCTCTGAAGCCCGCCCCCCGGAAGCCCCTCTCCGACGCCTGGACACTCTCACCGCCGAACGAGGGAATCCGATTTCCCCGCCGGCTTTCTGGCACAATGATCCGGGAGCCATTCATGCCTCTTCGACTCGACGAGAACGCGAAGACCATTTCGCTGTCCGTCGCCGATTTCATCTCGGAAGACGAGTACTACCGCATCGGTTTCGACCGCGGCGACGGACTTCGCCGTCTCTGGGTGGGACAGGCCATTCATTCCCGTTACCAGGATCAGCGGATGGGAGAAGAGGCCACGTACAAGCGCGAGGTCCCTTTTCGCTACGAATTCACGACCGGAGGCTGGGAGGTGCGGCTCCTGGGGAGGCTCGACGGAATTTTTCGTGAGCCGTCGGGCCGGTACGTCATCGAAGAAGTCAAGAGCGCCAACTTCGCCCTCGACGGCGATCCGCTGACGACCGGCAACTCGAAGCTCGAGCGCGCGAGGAAACAGCTTCTGGTTTACTGTCATGCCATCGCTCATCAGGGAGGGCCGACCCCGCCCGAGTCGCCGGGCCCCCGGCGCCTCGCGGAGGTCACGGGTCAGCTGGTCTTCGTCGACATCGCCACGAGCGCCGTGCGCCGCCTTCCGGTCGGATACGACCCGGCGCAGATGCAGGAGTGGTTCGCCGAACGGATCGCGGCCCTGGTCACCGCAGCCGTTGCGCTTCGCGAAGATGCGATGCGCCGGCGTCTCGCCGGAAAGAATCTCGCGTTTCCGCATGCCTCGACGCGGGCCGGACAGGATCTCTTCCTCGAGCAGACGGCGCGGTCGCTGGCAGCCAGGGAGTTTCTCGTCGCAAGCGCGCCGACCGGAATCGGCAAGACGGCCGCCGCCCTGCACCCGGCGCTCAAGGCCGCCCTCGAGACGAATCGCAGGCTCTTCATCCTGACCGCCAAAACCCTCCAGCAGCCGCTGGCACTCGAAACTCTCTCGCGCATGCAGCCGGGGAACTGGCACGCCGTACGGCTTCGGGCGAAAGAGAAGATGTGCGCCAACGACGAGGTCATCTGTCACGAAGAGTTCTGCCGGTTCGCGAAGGATTATCCCGAGAAGATGGAAGGATCCGGACTGGTTCCGCGCCTCCTCGAGAATCACGCGATTCTCGACCCCGACCTGATTTACGACGAGGCGGTCAAATGCGAGGTCTGCCCGTTCGAGGTTTCGCTCGAGCTCGCCTCGCGATCGGAAGCCGTCGTCGCCGACTACAACTATATTTTCGATCCCGACGTCGCTCTGCGCGAAACGCGGGAGCCCGAGGGACTCGCACGCACTTTCATCGTCGTCGACGAAGCGCACAATCTCGTCGATCGCGGCCGGGCGATCTATTCCCCCGAGCTGACCAGCTCGGCCCTCGCCGCCGCGCGCGATTTCTGTCTCGCCCGGCGCTCGACGGAGTTGTTCGAACATCTCGCCACGGCTCTCTCCGATCTCGATCACATGATGACGGGCATCGCCGATGGAGCTCTGGGATTCGGCGGTGCGGGAGAAGCCCGGGCGCTGATTCCCACCGAAGAGCTCGAGCATTTCCGGGAACGGTTCGAAGCTCTCGTCGCCGAGTATTTCGCCTGGAAACGGCAAACGCTCTCCTATGTCGAGGAAGACCCCATCCTCAGGGTCTTCTTCGACCTCGTCCACGTGGCCCGGCTTCTGCCCGAGATCGGCGACGACCTCGTCCCGGTCGTCGACCGGCAGGACGGACGGCAGCGTTTCCGCCTCCTCTGCCTCGATCCGTCCCGCTTCCTGGCGCGCACCTGGAACGCCGCTGCGGGCGGAATCCTCATGTCGGCGACCCTTCAACCGTTCGAGTTCTACCGCCAGTTGTTAGGCCTCCCCGACGAGCGGACCTCGAATCTCTCGGTCCAGAGCCCTTTCCCTCCGGAGAACCGGCGCGTCCTCGTCATCCCGTCCGTGTCGACCACGTTCAAGCATCGCCAACGGGACGCAGATGAAACCGCCCGGCTTCTCGCCGACCTGGCCGGCGTCACTCCGGGAAACGTCCTCGCCCTGTTTCCGTCCTACCGTTTTCTCGAAGACATCGTTTCACGCCTTCCGGACATCCCTCAGCGCGTGCTCTGCCAGCGGGCAAACCTCGACGACTTCGAGCGGCGGCAACTCCTCACCAGCCTCGCGGAGGCGCCCGAAGAAGGAGTGTTTCTCGCTGCGGTCTCGGGCGGGCTTTATGCCGAAGGGGTCGACTATCCGGGCGAAACGCTCCGGGCCGTGTTCGTCGTTTCCCCGTCGCTGCCGCAGGTTTCTTTCGAGCAGGAGCTCCTGAAAAAGTTCTACGACGAACGGTATGGGCACGGTTTCGATTACGCGTATCTCGTTCCGGGTCTGCGGCGCGTCATTCAGTCGGCGGGACGAGTTGTCAGGTCGGAGAGAGACCGCGGCCTCGTGGCGCTCATCTGCCGGCGCTTCGCCGAGGAGCGCTACCGCCGCCATCTTCCGCCGGAATGGTTTTCGAGCAGCCGGCCGGAATCGCTTCCTCCGTCGCGGGCGATCGAGGCGGCGCGGGAATTTTTCCTTGAACCGGACGAGCGCGACTGTCAGACTTTTCCCGATCAGTCGTCGCGGCCCCGCCGCACTCAACCGAACCGGAGGTAAATGCCCTTTGCCGCAAGCTTCCGCAAAACCGTCAGCCAAACACGGAGCGCCCAAAACTCCACTCCTCACCGTGGATGCCGTCATCCTGGACATCCGCGGCAAGGTCGCGCTCATTCGCCGCGGCAATCCTCCGTTTCGCGGAAAGTGGGCGCTTCCGGGCGGGTTCGTCGATGTCGGCGAAAGGATCGAGCGGGCGATCCTCCGCGAGGTCAAAGAAGAGACCGGCATGGGGGTTCGAATCGCGAGCGTGATCGGTATCTATTCCGATCCGAAGCGCGACCCTCGCGGCCACACCGTTTCCGTCGCGTTTCTCTGCCGCAAGACGACCGGCCGGATGGCGGCCGGCGACGACGCCGCCGGAATCGCCTGGTTCGACATGGAAGACGCGATCGGTTCACCGCTCGCCTTCGACCACCGCGAGATCCTTCGCGACGCCGTGCGTGCGAACAAGAGCCTCTCCCGCAGGAAACGACGGCGCGGGCGTCCGCCGGGGGGCAGCGCGAAAGCGAAAAGCTCCCGGAAAAAACCGCGAAAGATCATTCGCTCCGTTTGAGGGAGCCCCTTAGCCCTGAAACCCGCTCGAGCCCCCGAATCGTCCGGCTTCCGTGCCAGCAGTAATCGTCCCCGTCGACGAGCTCGATCGAAGATGAAATCCCGGCGTCCCGAAGCTCGGCCTTGTGTTTTTCCTGAAACGGAAACGGCTCCGACGGAAGCAGGACCACGCCCGGCTTAGCGTTGCAAATCCCCTCGAGCGTCGTCTCCGGATAAGCCGGATCATTCCCGAAGACATTCGATCCGCCGGCGAGGGAAAGAAGCCCGTCAATGTAAGTTCCCCGCCCGGCCGCCATCCACGGCGCTCGCCAGATCAGATAAGCAAAGCGGAACGATGGCTCGAGGATGCTCCGTTCGAGAACCCCGATTCGCCTCTCGATTTCCGCCGCCAGCAACTCGGCCCGGGTTGAAGCTCCCAGGCGATCTCCCCACCTTCGGATCAAGCCCGGGACATCGTGCGGCGAACGAGGATGCGAGACGTCCACGGGAATTGTTTCGGCCAGGGCCAGAACGTCTTCAGGACGATTCTCCTCCCGATTCGCAAAGATCAAATCGGGGGCGAGACTGCGAATCGCTTCGATGCTGGGGTCTTTCGTCCCGCCGATTTTGGGCACTGCGGAAACCCCGTTCCCGGGATGAATGCAATAGCGCGTGGCTCCGACGATGCGCTCACCGCAACCGAGCTCGAAAATGGTTTCGGTGATCGATGGACAAAGCGAAACGATTCGGCGGGGCGAAAAAGACAACTCCGGGCCGATCAGGCGGTCTCTTTCTTCAATTCGCGGTTCATCAGCTCGCGCATGGCGTCGTCCGGTTTGATCTCTCCCCGCAAAATCCGCCCGACCTGCGCAGCGATGGGCACTTCGACTCCGGCCCGCTTCGCCAGTTCGAGAGCCGCCGCCGTCGTTCGAACCCCTTCGGCGACGTGCCCCATCGACGCGAGAATCTCGGCCAGGGGAGCTCCTTCGCCGAGTTTCTGGCCCACCGAGCGATTGCGCGAAAGAGCTCCGGTGCAGGTGAGAACGAGATCACCCATTCCGGCGAGCCCCGCGAACGTTTCGGGATGTCCCCCGACCGCCACGCCGAGGCGGGAAAGCTCCGCCAGACCGCGAGTGATCAGCGCCGCCGTCGTGTTGTAACCGTACCCCATGCCGCTGACGATCCCCGATGCGATGGCGATCACGTTCTTCAACGCACCGCCGAGCTCCACTCCAACCGGATCGTCCGACGTGTAGAGCCGGAAATGTCCGTCGGAAATTTCAGACTGAGCGAGGCGCGCCGCCGCCGCATCCTTCGAGGCCACCACCGCGACCGTCGGCTCTCCCCGCGCGACCTCCGCAGCGTAGGTCGGACCGGAGAGCGCGATCGCCGGCCGGCCCGGAAGCTCGTCCGCCAGCACTTCCGTCATCCGGGAAAGAGTTCCGTGCTCGATTCCTTTCGTCGCCGAGATGACCGGAGTGCCGGCTTCGACGATGCCCCGAAACGAGCGCACCGATGCTCGAAAGAACTCCGACGGGATCACGAACAGCACAAGCCCCGCCCCTCCGGCGGCTTCCCGCGCATCGCCCGTCGCCGAGAGTCCGGCGGGGAACGGAACGCCCGGAAGATAGCGATGATTCGATCTCTGCGACCGCATCGCGCCCACATCTTCGGCATCGTGCGCCCAGAGCGTCACGTCGTGCCCTCCGCGCCGGGCCAGATGAACCGCCAGCGACGTTCCCCAGGCTCCGTTTCCCACCACCGCTATTTTCATGGCTCTTTTTTCTCCCCCAGCTTTCGCTCTTCACCGCGGACGAGCCGCTCGAGGTTCTCGTGATGTTTGCCGATGACGAGGAGCGCGACGACGGCCGCCCCCCACGCGACTTCTTTCGGAGTCGCAAATCTCCCTCCGAAACTTGAAGCCAGCGGCCCCCACCAGAGCCAGCACGAGACCGGGAGTGCCGCTGCCGTCACCACCGACGCGACCGACACATACCTCGTCGCCCAGACCACCCCGGCGAAAATGGGGACGACCATGGCCGTCGGAATGGGTGCGATCGTCAGGAACGTTCCCGCGGCAGTCGCGACTCCCTTGCCGCCGCGAAACCCGAAATAGAGAGGGAATACGTGACCTGCGATCGCGGCAACACCCGCAGCCGTAATCCAGAGAGGATCTCCGGTCAACAGGCGCGCCATCAGGACGGCGGCCACTCCCTTGCCGATGTCGCCGGCCATGGTGATCAGCGCCGCCGCTTTCCCGGCCGCTCGCATCACATTCGTGGCGCCGGCATTTCCGGAGCCGACGGTCCGGACATCCCGCCCCGTTCGAAGTTTCACGACGAGGATTGCGAAGGAGATGGAGCCGAGAAGATATCCGACGACCGGCGCGAGAAAAGGCTTCATGGCCGTTCTCCGATGCGAAATGCCTTTCCGGCCTCGTGCACGACTCTCTTCGAAGAGGCGCGGCCTGGGAGCGGAAGGGAATCGACGGTGCCGATGAGCTTCACATCCCCTCCTGACCGCTCCGGTCCGGTCTCTCGCGGCTCAGGTCGAGGCGCAGGAGCTCCTTGCGCAACAGGTCCAGGGCGATCGTCGCCGAGTAGCTCCGGATCATCGCGCGGTCGCTGGGGAGGGAAAACTCGATGTGTCTTTCGCCGCGCGGCGAGGCGAGCGCGATGTGAACCGTGCCGACCGGTTTCTGATCCGATCCGCCGTCCGGTCCGGCAATCCCCGTGACCGAAAGAGCGTAGGTCGAACCGAAGCGAGCGCGAGCTCCCCGCGCGAGGGAGAGCGCGACTTCGCGCGAAACCGCTCCATGCGCTTCCAGCTCTTCCGCCGGAACGGTTGCGTCGCGCACTTTCGACTCGTTCGAATACGTAATCAGCGAACCAAGAAACACTCGGGAGGCTCCGGGAACATCGGTGATTCGTTTCGAAAGAAGACCGCCGCTGCACGACTCTGCGGCGGCGAGACTCTCCCCTCTCGAACGAAGCAGCCCGACGACGACGCTCTCCAGCGAATCGTCGTCCCGGCCGTAGACGGCATCTCCGATCGACTCCCGGAAATCCCGCTCGATCGAATCGAGCAGAACCATGGCCGAGCTCGCGGGCCCCGGCGCGGTGAATCGAAGAACGATGTCCCCCGGAGCCGCGAGAATCGTGAAGGTGACGCCGGGCCACTTCTGGTACACCGGTTTCACTTTGGCTTCGACGGCAGACTCGGGCAGACTCGCGACTCGCACCGTGCGCCGGACGATTCCGTCGGAAGGGACCCTCGGCGCGAGCCGCGGGCGGACCTCCTCGACCATCATCGACTGCATTTCCACCGGAACCCCCGGCATCAGGATCAGAACCTTTTCGCCCGCTTCGATCAGAAAGCCGGGCGCCGTCCCGCGCGAATTTCTCAGCACGACCGCCCCTTCGACGAGATCGGCCTGCTTGAGGTTGATTTCCGGCATTTCGTAACCGCGCCGGCGAAAGCGCTCCTTCAAGCTCGCCACGATCGCTTCGTCGCGAATCAACCCCCGGCCCAGAAGCGCCGCGGCGGACTCTTTCGTCCGGTCGTCGGCGGTCGGGCCGAGTCCGCCCGTCACGAGAACCAGATCGTGCCGCGCGAGAAGATCCGCGAGACGATCTTCAATGTCGGCCTGATCGTCGCCACAGACCTGCTTCTCGTGGAGCAGAAGACCCCACTCCTCGAGCCTCTCGGTGATCCAGAGAGAGTTGGTGTCGAGCCGGTCGGTGCCGAGCAGCTCCTGGCCAACCGCCAGGATCGCGACGCGGCGTAGCGGAGACGTAGGTGAAGGCATGGGTCGGGCTCCGGGATCCGCCGCAGAATCGCGGCAATCCGGATGCTATCAGCGATCGGGGGCCCCACCTCTTTCGAAAATCCTCCCCTCGACCTCACCGTTTCCGGATGCAGGCAGAGTGCAGCGAAATCGCGTTCCGGTTTCGTCGGAGACGACCACGATCGTCCCGCCGTGCTCCCGCACGATCCGTTCGACGATGGGTAATCCCAACCCGGTTCCACGCCCGGTCGTGAAGAAAGGTTCGAAAAGCCTCCTCCGAATGTCCTCGGGAATCGGCAACCCGTCGTTCACGACGTCGATCACGACGTAGCTCACCCCATCGACATCTTCGGCGGAGGCCCCCAGACCGATCCGCGTCGCGCCGGATCCATGGCGAAACGCGTTCTGCATGAGATTCACGATTGCGCGGAGGATTTGATCGCGGTCCGCTTCAATGCGCGAAAGTCCAGCCGGGGCATCGATCGCAACGGCCAGCTTTCCGGGGTCGTGCTCGGTCCGGTAAATTTCCAGAGCGTCGGCGAGAAGCGGCGCGACCTCGACCGGCAGGCGAACCGGAAGGACCGGCCGCGCGAACTCGAGCAGCTCGTCCATCAGAGCCGTCATTCGGTTCGCCTCGCGATCGATCGTCTGGATTTGGGGTGCAACTTCCTCCAGGTTGCCGACCCTTTCGGACAAGTACCAGGCGACGGATCGAATCGCGAAAATCGGATGGCGAATCTCGTGGGCCACCGTCGTGACGAGGCGGCCGTACGCGGCAAAAACTTCGGATTCGCGAAGTTTCTCGATTCCACTCCGGACTCGATCCTCGAGAACGCGGTTTGCAGTTTCGAGATCGCCTTTCGCCACGCGCAGAGCCTCCGTTCGCACGTCGACGGTTCGTTCGAGCTCGCGGCTGCGAGCGCCGAGCGCCGCCAGACGGAGGCGCACCGCGATGAAAATCGACGTCAGAAAAAGAAGAAGCGCGCCGGTCTGCACCGAACGCCTTTGCCAGAACGGAGGATGAATGACGAACCGAAAGCCGGCGACGGCCGCCGACTCCCGCCCATCCGACGAGGAAGCGCGCGCTTCGAATCGAAAGCGCCCGGGGGCCAGATGAGCGAACTGGATCTTGCGTTCTTCGGTCGGCGCGCTCCAGGCTTCACTCGCTCCGACGAGACGGAATTGATATCGGACCGACTCGCTCACTTCCGTCGACGGAGCAACCAGTGTGACTTCGACACGGTTTTCTCCGGCGTCGAGATCGATTTCCGGCAACTGAAGCTGTCCTGTGGACGCCATTGGAATCGGAACACCGGCGATCCTCACCGATTCGAGGAAGACCTGGAGCCGCGAGACGGGAGGGGGCGGACCGGGTGTGAACCGGGCCACCGCTCGAGGCGCGACAATCCAGATCGCACCGGCCCGATCTTTGTGCATCGCAATGACGAAACTATTCGGAAGGCCCTCTTTGACGCCGAAATGCTGGCTCACTTTTCTCGCCGGATCCAGGAAATCGAGCCCTTTCGTGGTTCCCACGCACAACTTTCCGTCACCCGATTCCACCACCGCGTAAACCTGCGAGCTGGCGAGTCCGTCCTTTTCGTGAAAGACATGCCAGCGGGGGTTCGGCGAAGCCGCCTGGTCGACTCGAACCAGCCCGCCGAGCGTGGCCAGCCACAAGCCTCCGTCGACCGTCGGCAGGATGGCCGAGATCAATGACCGGGTCGCACCGCCCGTCACACCGACCTGCACGAAACTCTCGCCAACCCTCCGAACGAGAGTCCCGTCGTAAAAACCGATCCAGAGATTTCCATCAGCGTCCTCCGCGAACGCCGTCGGCGCGGCTTTCGGAGTGCCGTCCTCATGCGTATAACGGAACAGCTTCCCCGTCGCATGGTCCCGCCGGGCGACCACGTGCGCCCAATCGCCGAGACAGCTGATCCAGAGATCTCCAGCCAGGTCGCAGTAGAGGCGAAAGCCGTCTTCTCCGGGAAGCTCCCGCTCACTGTGGCGAATGACGATGTCCGGAGGGCGGCGTTCGATCCCGTCCAGCGAGGTTCCGGGAGCCCAGCCGAACAAAGCTTCCCCGGTGACCAGCCAATAACGGCCGGAATGATCGAAACAATTGACCTGCCCCCACCCCCAGCCCGGCCTCTTGAGAGACGCCGGCAGGAGCGGAACAACGGCGCGAAAACCCTTCTCGAGAGATGGACCTGGCGCACGCTTCGCTTTCCCGATTCCTGCAATGAACACTTCACCCGGCGGAGTTTCGGCAAAGGAAGGGAAAAGAAGATCCGGAAGCCCGTCGTCCCGGTCGAAGCGTTCGAGCGAATGGCGCATCAGGCGCATCGCCCCGCCAAACTCCGAACCGATCCAGAGATTGCCCTCCTTGTCCTCGAACAGGCACGTCGCCGCTCCCTCGCCGAGGCCATGGGCGTGACCGAAGAGTCGAAGCGGAGCGGATGGATCTTCTCCTTCGATCGGGAGCTGCGCGACACCGGCGCTGCTCGCAATCCAGACTTCACCGTCCCAGGTTTCGACGAGGTCAGAAACCCAGAGTCCGAACGGCAAACCGCTTCCGACCCAGGTCGACACCGTGATTTTTTCGCCGGCGGCCGCATTGACGCGAATCTCGGCGGCCCCTTGAGGCGTCGCAACGAAAAGCCTTCCCTTTCGCGTCTCGAGCAAGGCGACCACGGCGGAGGCGGGAAGGCCGTCCTTTTCGTCCCATCGATCCGTTCGGCCATTTCTGTCAATTCGATAGAGCCCCGTCTGGGTTCCGATCCAAAGCCGCCCCTCGTGATCGGACACGCCTTCGAAAACGCGCCTTTCGTTGTCGCGATCGATCTGAATTGGAATTTCGACGCGTCGCAGCTGGTTTCCTGTGAGCCGGTAAACGCCGTCGTTCGTTCCCGCGAGGATCGCACCAGACGATTCGCGAAAAAGGGACATGGCGAAAAAACCCTTCGGGGCGCCGACTGCGATGATCGGCTCAAATGCGTGCGCACCGCTGGCCCCGGCAGACATTGATGACGACCCGGCCACCGCCCGCATTCTGGCCAGTCCTCGAATGGTCTGCACGACGATCGAACCGTCGGATTCCTCCATGATCGCCCCGACGTGATCGGACGGAAGCCCGTCCTTTTTTGAAAAGCTCTCGAAACGGCGGCCGTCGAACCTGGACACACCGGCTCGGGTTCCGATCCAGAGGAAACCACGTGAATCCTGGAAAAATCCTTCCACACGATTGTCCGCCAGCCCATCGTCGATCGTGAAAGCCCGGATAGCGAGCTTTTCGCCGCGCGCGGCAGGCGCGATCGCCGCGAGAAAACAAAGAGCCAGGGGCAGGAACCCGCGTTTTCGACCGTCCACGTTCAATTCCGAACGGGCCGATTGTGACACGGAAACCTCCGCCCCGGGCGCTCTACGGACAGACCCCGGTCAAATTCTGCGGCACGCAGCAGGCACAGACACCGCCGGCTTCCGGGATTTCGAATCCCGACGAATCCTTCCCGTACGACCCTTCGCTGACATCATCCTGGCCCACGACGACGAAATAGAAAAACCCGCCTGCGGGCGGAGAACCCGGGTCGAACGATCCCGCCACGCTGCACTGCGTCTGACTCCAATTGACGCTCGCACCGATCGGCCCGGTTCCGGTATAGACCGCGTACTTCGAGACGTTGCACGACGAGTGATACGTCAGATTCACCGCCGTTCCGGCTCCTTTCGTCGCGCCGAGAGGCTGCGCTGCTCCCCCCGCTTCGGTCGGATGCGCCGAGTCGAACGCGATCGAGAATTCCGACGTTCCTGCGATCGGCTCGGATGCGGTCACCGATGGAAAGCTCACAGGGACCGCAGTCGCGTAAAACCAGGTAGCGTTACCAAAGGAATTCGTAACAACCGGAAAAGTCGCTATCCAGGTTTCGCCTTCGCCAAAAGTCGACGGATCCCGAACCGTGTTCGAGTAAAGATCGAATGTGAACGACGTCGATGGAGTCGAATTGAACGTCCCGCTGACCATCGCTCCAGATCCATTCGGAACCACACTGGTGATGACCGGGTAATTCTGAAGCTGGTTCGGTCCCGCGTCGACATCGTTCGCATCGTTCGGCGTCGGACTGAGACCCGGATTGAGACAGATTCCGAGCGACCCGTTTGCGGAAATGGAATTGCCCCGCACCATGGCGCCATATCCGCCGAGAATCCAAACCCCCGGAGCGGAATTGTGGACAATGACGTTTCCGGAGCCGGTCAGGCCGATCGTGTTGTTGTTCGCTCCGCCCGAGACCTTGACGCCGGCGCCCGTATTGCCGAGTGACAGTGTCCCCGTCGCGTCGGTTCCGATCTTGTTCGCCAGAATCTGATTTCCGGCGCATCCAAAGCCCAGACTGTCAATTTCGACTCCACCCAAATAGTTGCCCGAGATCACGTTTCCGGCGCCCGCAACTTGTCCGCCGATCGTGTTGCTGTTGCTGTCGATGATGTGAACTCCGAAACCATTGTTCGAAAACGCCGTTTGGCCGTTGGCGAAAAGTCCGATCGTATTTCCCTGAACCGTGTTCCCATCGGAGCCGTTGCCGAACGCCCCCTCGATTCTGAGGCCGTCGCCATTGTTGGCGGCAACGAAATTTGCCGCGCCCGCCGAGGTTCCACCTATGACGTTGCCGGCCGCTCCGAAAAGGTGAATGCCGTGGCCGCCATTGCCCGCGAACGAAATCCCGTTCGCCGTCAATCCGACGTAATTGCCGGCGATGAGGCTCGGCGCCAGACCGGTCACGCCCTTGAGAAGAATACCCTCGGCGCCATTGCCGGAAACGACGTTCCTCGCTGATGCCGCAGCGCCGCCGATGGTCGAGCTCGGACAGTAGTAAAACGAGATTCCCTGCTGCCCGTTTCCGAACGGATTCGAGCCGCCCGGATCGAGGCCGATAATGTTTCCGACGATCTGGGTTGCGGCGGGGCCGTATCCGTAAATGCCGGCGCCGGTGTTCCCCGAGATCACGTTTCGCTCGCCGGCCCCAGTTCCGCCGATCACCACGTTGGTGGGATGCGATGTGTAGCTGTCGAGCCCAATCCCGTTCCCGGCATTGGGAATCGCCACCACCCCGGCACTGTCCAATCCGATGATGTTCCCCCGAATGTCGTTCGCGTCGCCGTCCTGAATGTAGACGCCGTCGCTGCTGTTTCCGGAAATCACGTTTCCGGCGCCGCTCGTCCCCGCGCCGATGTCGTTTCCACTCGACCCCTGAAGCCACAATCCGCGGCCGTTGGGCAGCGCGCCCCCACCCGCAGGTTTCACCCCGATGTAGTTGCCATAGATCAGATTGTGTCCGCCGCCCGGCCCTTTGATGTCGATTCCGGAAGAGTTGTTTCCGGAGATGACGTTTCGCTTCGAAGAGGTCGCGCCGCCCACCACGTTGTATCCGGTCGAGAGCGTGTATCCGCTCGACGAGTCGATCATGATTCCGGTTCCGTTTCCAAAGTCCGCCGTGCCGGCCGGATCCGTTCCGATGTAATTTCCGAAAATGTTGTTGCCGCCCGAATCTCCGAAAATGTAGATGCCGATGCCATTTCCGGAAACGACGTTCTTTGCCGCCG
>Ga0315281_10008306_pt1 | contig 14526 bp, 11 predicted proteins | sample YL17G07_0_MG_FD_204540 | JGI IMG/M metagenome (GOLD analysis project Ga0315281, IMG submission 204540) | Sediment microbial communities from Yellowstone Lake, YNP, Wyoming, USA - YL17G07_0 | ecosystem: Environmental > Aquatic > Freshwater > Lake > Sediment | place: USA: Wyoming | collected...
TATGTACGGTAACAAAAGGACATGGGGCCACGACTCGATCGGCGTCACGGCACCCGCCACCGCGTGGTACCTCGCCGAGGGCTCCACCGGCACCGACCAGTACAACTCCTTCGAGACGTGGGTGCTGGTGCAGAACCCCAACCCCAATAATGTGGACGTCGATCTGACCTTCATGACCCTGAGTGGTGTGGTCCAGGGACCGACGGCGACTGTGCCCGCAAACTCGCGCATGACGTTCAACGTTGCGGACTACGTCCCGAATACCTTCGACATCTCCACCAAAGTAGTTTCTTCCGGCCCGGCCGGGGCAAACGACGTTATCGTCGAGCGAGCGATGTACGGCAGCGGGACATAGGCATGCATTGCAAAAAAGGGGTCAGACCCCTTTTTTGCATGACTTATAAGGGAGCAACCGGGATGGAGGCGATACTTCTTCTGTGCGACTACGCCGAGTCGATCAACGGCAAGCTGTACATAATGGGCGGCGGCTGGACGGCGTGCCCTCACGGCCCGCGAAACATGTCCATCGCGATTCGAGTCCTCGTGCCATGGGGCGAGACGAATGCCAAGCACAAGCTGACGCTCATTCTGCAGGACGAAGGCGGTAACACCGTCCAACTCGGCGACCCGCCCCGCGAGGTCAAACAAGAAGGGGAATTCGAGGTCGGCAGACCCCCGGGCGTACCTGCCGGGACGGAGATGGATTTCACCGTGGTCTTCGGTTTCGTGGTATTGCCGCTGGAATCCGGCAAGGGATACAGGTGGCAGCTTGAGATAAACGGCGAGCCCGCCGGCCACGCGTCGTTCAGAACGAGAGCCGTCCCTTGATCGTCCGCTGCAGAGAAATTGCAAGAATGGGGTCAGACCCCATTTTCGCATTTTCGCAATTTGAAAGGGGGAAACGTGCCAAGCAAGATCAAAGGAAGGACTGTAGTGGATTTCCAGACGGGCGCGGACGTCTGGAGCATATTCGACCAGTGGGCGCAGGAGTACAAGTATTTCCTGGCGGCGCAGGACGAGGCCTCGCGGCTTTACCAGAAGGGGCAGAACGTCCTGATTCCCCCTTTGATGGTGCAGGTGACCGTGACCGAGGCCGCATACCACCTGGAAGCGTGGGTGCGCAACCCCATGATCAACAGGATAATCACGCTCGGCATGCTGCCCTCCGAGATGGTGATCAACAAGGGAGGGTTCCTCGGCATCGTACCCAGGGACAAGGCGCGTAAAGAGGTGAACGTCCTCCTCGAGCGACTCGGCGTCCCGCTAATAGTCTAATGCAAGAAAGTGCAAGAAAGGGGCCAGGCCCCTTTTTTGCATCGCTGAACCCGTTCCACTCCCGCAGCGTCCAATGAAAAAGGGCGCTATCTCAGTTCGAACGGGAGTGGTAACAATGAAAAAGCCGCTGGTCCTTGTCCTGACCTTGGTCCTCGTGATCTGTATCGTTGCGGGAATAACCGCTTATCACTACGCGTTGTCCGGGACGGCACCCCCTTCGCAGCGGGCCTCCCTGTTCAGGTTCAAGTCTCCCGGGGAATTCATCGAGGCCTTCAAGAGAGGCTCCGTGTCGCAGTACGGGGCTCTGGAGAAATCATCAGTTCCCCTTTCTCAACCCGGCGCATCCACTGCCGGTGCCAACTCCGGCGACGCGCCCGAGCATTCCACGACCAACGTCCAGGTCGCAGGCGTCGATGAAGCGGACATCGTCAAGAACGACGGCAAGTATCTATACGCAATATCGGGACAATCACTGTTCATCCTCGCCGCCTACCCACCGGAGCAAGCGAGGGTACTATCTAAGATCGTGTGCGACAAAGAGGCGAGTCTCACGGAGATGTATATCGAGGGCGACAGGCTGGTAGTGATCGGCACGAACAACTACTACGGCCCTGACACCGTTGAAAAACGCGATGTCCCGCCGCCCGCCTACCTTACCTTCATCGCAATCTACGACATCACCGACAGGGCGAAGCCGGAACTCGTACGAAACATCGAGTACGAAGGCTACTACTCGACTTCCCGCATGGTCGACGGTCATGTCTATGTCGTGCTGACCACTTACCCGGACTACGTCGTGTACGAGAAGAAACACCTCCGCTGCTCCGACATCATCCCCGGGTACCGCGACACCCGGAAGGGCCAGGCCCCCGGCGACCTCCAGCCGGCCTGCGGATACCAGGACGTCGAATCCGTCGACCCGGAAACGTTCTCATCCTTCCTTTCCATCCTGACCGTCTCACTGCCGGACGGCGGCGACACCGTGGACAAAAGGGTTATCGCCGGCTACTCGGAGAGCGTGTACGCGTCAGCGGAACACCTCTACGTCGTCGGCAGCAAATACCGCTACTGGGGCTACTGGCCGCAATCAGGAGTCGAAGACCAGAGGACCACCATCTACAAGTTCAAGCTCGACGGGCCGAAGACCACGTATGTCACCTCGGCCGAGGTGCCCGGCACCATCCTGAACCAGTTCTCCATGGACGAGTCGGGTGGTTATTTCCGCATCGCCACCACCAGCGGTCACTTAAGCCGCGAAGGCTCGACCTCCACCAACAACGTCTATGTCCTCGACGGCGACCTCAAGACCACCGGCAAGCTGGAGGGGCTGGCTCCCGGGGAGACAATCTATTCAGCCCGCTTCATGGGGAACAGGGCCTACCTTGTGACCTTCAAGAAGGTCGACCCCTTCTTTGTCCTGGACCTGGCCGACCCCGGCAATCCCAGGGTCCTGGGCGCCTTGAAGATACCCGGGTACTCGGATTACCTGCACCCGTACGACGAGAACCACGTCATCGGCATCGGCAAGAACGCGGTTGAAGCAGACCCCGGGGAGGGAGACTTCGCCTGGTACCAGGGCATGAAGGTGGCCCTGTTCGACGTGTCGGATGTCGCCAACCCGAGAGAGATGTACAAAGTGGAAGTCGGCGACCGCGGCACCGATTCCTACGCCTTGAACGACCACAAAGCGTTCCTGTTCGACAGGGAGAAGAACCTGCTGGTCCTCCCGGTCCTCCTGGCCGAGATGACCCCGGAGCAGAAAGCTACACCCGACACCCAGGCCTTCGACTACGGACAGTACACGTACCAGGGAGCGTACGTCTATGACATCTCGCTCGCGGGCGGCATCATGCTCAAGGGCCGCGTTACCCACATTGACGACCCCTCGGAACTGAACAGAGACTACTATTACTACGAATCAAAGGACGCGGTCAGAAGGAGCCTCTACATAGGTGACAGTCTCTACACCGTTTCCGAGTCCGAAGTCAGGGTGAACAACCTGTACACTCTCGCCGAACAGGCCAGAGTCAGGCTCGGCGATTGACAGACCGGGCCCCATTCAGAATATCGTATTACATTCTTGAAAACGTACTACTTTTCTGATATTATCCTACCAAAGCTATATTTATAAGAGGAGTAACTGATGGACGTTGTAAAGGTGACTTCAAAGAACCAGATCGTAATTCCGAAAAAGGCGCGGAAGGCGCTGGGCATAAGAGTCGGCGATGAAATCCTTGTGGAAGTGAAGGACGGCGTGATCGAGGCGGTCAAACGGCCGGAGAGCTATGCCGAATATACCCGTGGTCTGGGAGCCCACCTCTGGAAGGGCCTGGAAGCCCAGGAATACGTCAGGAAAGAACGAGAAGCTTGGGAACGGAAAGCAAGCTAGTCAAGAAACTCAGGCAGCACGAGAAGATCGGTCTGGACACGAGCATCTTCATCTACCAGTTCGAGGGGTCCGCATACTCAAAGCTCACCGGGGATATCTTCGAGTCGATAGAGCGGGGCATTTGCAGAGCATTCGTCTCGACTCTTGTCCTCACTGAAGTGTTGGTAAGGCCCTTCAGTGAAAAAGACACGAAGATGGTAGATGTATACAACAACTTATTCAAAACGTGGCCCAACTTATCCGTAGTCGAAGTCAGCCCCGAGATCGCTGTTGAAGCAGCGAGGATGCGCGCGGAACACAACATCAAAACGCCCGACGCTATTATACTGGCGACCACTACTTTGAGTGGTGGCACCCTTTTCATTACGAACGAGCAGAAGCTAAAAAGGCTCGGCGAAATCGAGGTCCTCATCCTGGGGGACTATATTTAGCGCCTGGTGGTCTATCACGACTCCAGCCGCAGGATGGTATCGACGCGGTCGACGTCCTCGGGTCGAATCACAACTTCAATCTTCTCGCGGGACTTCTCGATTTGAAGCTCCTGACCTGACGGCTCGAGGTGCGCGCGCTCGGCGCGGTTCCAGAAGCTGCCGTGCAGTGAAAGCTCCACCGGGCGGGTCGCGCCCTCCATGTTGATGAGGTGAAGCAGGAGGTCGTCCCCCCACCTGCAGGCGATCGGCCTCACGCTCTCCGGGTGCACCTGCACGCCGAACGGTTCCCTGAAGCGGTACCGGAGGGGCACGGACTCGGCGAAGAGCGCGCGCCTGGGCTTGTACCATTCGCCAAGGATCCGCAGTTGCTCCACCTGATCCGGATATACGCTCCCGTCCATCTGCGCGGTGACTCCCATGCAGAGCCTGCCGCCGCTCGCCATCACGATCGCCGCCATCCGCGCCAGGTCGTAAGGGTCGTCCCGCAGGCTCGGGTCCTGCCACCACCTGCCGGCGGGAGTTATGAGCTCCCAGGAGTGGGCGAGCGTCCGCCTGCTCAGCGCCGCCCATTTCCAGGCGCTTGAAAAGACCGCGAGGAATCCGCCCTCCTCCCTGACGAGCTTGAAGTAAGGGCCGTCGAGGTCGTGTGCTTCGCCCGAGGTGTAGTCAATCCGACAGTAAGAGCTCGCGAACAGGTTGGAAGCGTTGAAGGCAAGGACCGTATCCGGATAGTTCGTCCTGAAGAACTCGATGGTGGTCTTGGTGCACTGGTCCGGCCAGTACCAGTCGATCCACATGCCGTCCGGGCGGTACTGCTCCATTATCTCGGCGTACTGCCCGCGGAGGTACTCGTCGTAGGTCGGGTTGTCGGGTATGCCCATGAAGGATACCGTCTGCCGGCTCGGCTGGACCGGGTCGAACTGCGGGTTGTGGTCGAATATCGAGGAGTAGTAGTACATGAAGGGGATACCAGCGCTCCGGCTCGCCTCGGCGAACCGGCCCGCGTAGTCCTCTTCCGTCTTCCAGTCCGTGAGCTTGGTGTCGAAGTAACATATCCCGTCGTGCCACTTTATCTCCATTATGTGGTAGTCGATCCCCGTGTCCTTGCTGAGCTTCACCCACTCCTCCGTCTTGCAGAACGGGCCGTTGAAGACGAGTTTGCCCCCCTCATCGGTCATGGACCGGTTGAACTCGTCGAAGTCCCGGTTCCACCTCCACCCGGGCCGGCACTCTATCTGGTACATGATCCCGAGCCCGGGCCTCTGCCACCATGTGTCACCGCGCGCCTTCGGCTCAACGGGAGAAATATGGCTCTTGGCGACTTGCGTAAATCCGTTAATCACCTCTGGGAACATTCCACGGGCCAGAGTCTTAACCAGTTCAGGATTGTCCATTGGGTAACTCTCCTCTCGCCCACTCCAGGAATCGCGACTCTAAACTATTACATCCAAATAGAATGCGGCAAGACAGAGTGCGGCGGTCTTGAAAACCGTTGAGCCTTCGGCTGGAAGTATCGAGTCCCGGGGTCCCCGGGCGCCGCCAGTACCAGATTATCGAGTCCCGGGGTCCCCGAACGCTGCCAGCGTTTGGGGTGGTCCGAATCCCTCTCCCTCCGCCAGCGATATTTCCCTTTCTCGTTTCAACCTCTTTCTTGCCGGCCAGCTCATGGGCATAACACTCCTGGACCATCTAATCATCGGGCGCAACAGAGGCTACTTCTCCTTCGCCGACGCCGGCGATACCTCGCCACAAACAGCGGGATACCGGGCATGGTCCTCCGCCGAACGATGAGGTTTGAGAGCGATACCGTGCCTGGAGTCTGGCCATTGATACCCCATGACGAAAGGAGACAGGGATATTTACGTCAGACCCTGACTTTTTAGGTATAGAATATGAAGGGATTAAGTGGAGTCGAATGCAGGCGCAGTCACTTCAGACTAAAGGGGGAGAATAATGATTACCATCGGATCACGAGCGAAGATTACGGCGGCCTTCCTGGCACTGCTACTCCTCGCCGCCGCATTGGTGCCTCTTACCGCCAAGGCGGCAGGCACGACAATAACCGAGTACGCGGGCCTCACTGCAGGCAGTGAGCCAGCGGGAATCACCTCCGGCCCCGACGGGGCGCTCTGGTTCACCGAGAGTAACGGCAACCGGATCGGCAGGATCGACCCGACAACGCATACTGTGACCGAGTACGGGGGCCTCACTGCAAGCAGTGGGCCACGGGGAATAACCTCCGGCCCCGACGGGGCGCTCTGGTTCACCGAGTTTAGCGGCGGCCGGATCGGCAGGATCGACCCGACCACGCATGCCGTAACCGAGTACGGTCTCGCGGACTCCGGCAGAGCTCCAGCGGGAATCACCTCCGGCCCCGACGGGGCGCTCTGGTTCACCGAGTATTTCAAAAGCAGCAACCAGGTCGGCAGGATCGACCCGACCACGCATGCCGTGACCGAGTACGGTCTCGCGGCACAAGGAGTCACTGAACCATGGGGAATCACCTCCGGCCATGACGGGGCGATCTGGGTCACCGAGACTGGCGGCCAGATCGCCAGGATCGACCCGACCACGCATGCCGTAACCGAGTACGGGGGCCTCACCGCAGGCAGTCGCCCCAGCGGAATCACCTCGGGCCCCGATGGGGCGATCTGGTTCACCGAGGCTGGCGGCAACCAGATCGGCAGGATCGACCCGACCACGCATGCCGTGACCGAGTACGGGGGCCTCACTGCAGGCAGTGGGCCAACAGAAATAACCTCCGGGCCCGACGGGGCGCTCTGGTTCACCGAGAGTAACGGCAACCAGGTCGGCAGGATCGACCCGACCACGCATGCCGTAACCGAGTACGGGGGCCTCACCGCAGGCAGTGAGCCATGGGGAATCACCTCCGGGCCCGACGGGGCGCTCTGGTTCACCGAGAGTAACGGCAACCAGATTGGCAGAGTGTTGTTTAACCCGCCCGTCCCCCCGCCCTCCCAGTGGAAGTCCACCTTCTACTTCGCCGAGGGCTACACCGGGGCGAACTTCCAGGAGTACGCAACACTGGAGAACCCTGACGCGGCAGCCGCCGACGCTTGGATAACATGCATGTTCACCGACGGGACCAGCCAGTCCCAGTACTATCGATTGGCACCAGTCAGCAGACTCACCGTCGACATAAACCAGCTCGTGGGAGCAGGCAAAGAAGTGAGCATGAGCGTGGTGTCAACCAGCACTGGAATCGTTGCCGAGCGCCCCATGTACTTCAACTACAACGGCATCTGGACGGGAGGCTCAGACGCGGTGGGCGCAACGGCCCCCAACACCAACTGGTACTTCGCGGAGGGCAACACATTTCCCAACTTCGACCAGTACATAACCGTCCTCAACCCAGGTGATGCAACCGCCAACCTCACCTTCCAGTACATGGTGGAAGGACTGGGAGAAAAGGACGCCACCGGCTCGGTGGGAGCCCATTCCCGAGCCACCTTCAACACCAGAGGCCAGATAGGCGCCGACCTGAACGCGAGCCTCTACCTATCATCCAGCCAGGCCGTGGTGGCAGAGAGGCCGATGTACTTCAACTACCAGGGTCTCGCCTCGAACAACTGGACCGGCGGACACGATGTGGTAGGGGCCAATTCCCCGGCCAAGGCATGGTACCTGGCCGAAGGCACCACCCGCGGCGGCTTCGAGGAGTGGCTCTGCCTTCAGAACCCGGGAAGCTCTCCCATCACCGTGGACGCCACCTACCAGTTGGGCTCCGGTCAGGGAAACCCCATACAGAAGTCCTACACCGTTCCCGCCAAGCAGAGGCTCACCGTATCCGTGAACAAGGAGATAGGCACCAACAAGGACGACTCCGTACAGCTCTCCTCAACAGACATGTTCATAGCCGAACGACCCATGTACTTCAACTACCACGACGGCTGGACAGGCGGCCACGACGTGCTGGGAGCCAATAACTCCGCGAAGACCTGGTTCTTCGCCGAAGGTACCACACGCGATAACTTCAACGAGTGGCTGTGCCTTCAGAACCCGGGGAGCAGCGACGCCCACACCACCATCACCTACTACACCGCCTCGGGGCAGGCAATCCCCAAGAACTGGACCGTACCGGCCAATTCCCGCCTCACCGTCGATGTGAACCAGGACGCCGGTGCCAACCAGGATATATCGGCCAAGGTCTCCTCGGACAACCCCATAATCGTTGAGAGGCCGATGTACTTCAGCTACAACGGCTGGACGGGCGGGCACGACGTGGTGGGTTACGTGCCCCAGTAGAACAAACACAAACAAGAGAATAGAAGGCGTCCAAAGACGGGGCGCCTTCTATCTTTGTAAACGCGTTGTAAACAAAACAGGATGATACAGGACAACACCAGACGGACAGGATAGCACGAAGCCGTGTACAGGACAGTACAGGACAGCACTAGATAACACAGGGCAGCACGAACTCAATAGAACTTGAAAACCGTTGAGCCTTACGGCTGAAAGTATCGAGGCCGGGGTCACCGCGCGCCACAGGCGCGTGGGGCGGTTCGAATCCCTCTCCCTCCGCCAGCGATATTCCCATGGTTAAGGTTAAGGGATACTCAAGATCATCACGAACAAAGAAAAGCGAAATTCACGATTCAAGACCTGACACCATTCTAGAAGGTGACCGAGGACACGTTTCCGCACGACGCGGAGACGAGCGCCAGGCACAAAAGCACCACCACCGGTAACCATCTCTGGTAGAGCGCGCCTGCTCTAGAACGGCTGCGGGGTGATGACATACGCGTCCACTTTCTGCTTGCCGATGTCCTTCCCCCAGTTGGAGGAGAAGGCTACTTTGCTCAAATCGCGGTTCGCCACCGCGTGCGGTTCCTCGAAGTAGAGCCGTTTCTCAGCGTGGTCGTGCGCGAGCCGGCGCACCGTGCCCGAGCCGTCGATCGCCAGCGCGAACACCTCGTTCTCGTACGGGTCCCAGTCCCCCTCCGGGTCGCCGTGCGTGGGGCCTCCGCCCTCCTCGCTCCATTCGTGGAAGGTGGAGACCACCACCCAGCCGGGCTTGGCGGTGCAGCGCCCCGAGATGTGTAGCCCGTTGTACCAGTCCACCCGCAGGATGGGCTTCGCGGTGCATTCGGGTATGTCGTATCTGATGATGGTGCCGGTGGGGGCGTTCTCGAAGTCGGGGTCGTTTGCTCCCGCCATCACGAAGACCTGGTGGCCGCCCGGCTCGAGCGCGAAGTCGCCGTGGTGGCAGCCTTTGGTCACCCGTCCTACCCGCTTCCAGTCGAGGTCGAACAGCTCGCCGCCCTGGTAAGCGCCCCCGCCGGTGGTGCCCCACAGTATCATGGCGTAGTCGCCGTTGGGGGTGACCGAGACCCAGTCGATGCCTTCCGGCGCGGCGCTCACGCTCTTGGTGGGTCCGGTGCGGTCCTCGTCGAGGTAGTAGATGAAGACGTCCTGCGGGGTGCCTTCCTTGCCGCCGTGGCCCGCGATGGCGAGCTTCTTGCCGTCAAGGCTGAGGTTGCCCTCGCCGGTGGCGCTCACGGCGACGTACTGCTTCCAGGTGTGCACCACGCTTCCCTTGTCGGCGCGGCAGGAGTAGCGCATCAGGCTGTTGCCGTCGAAGTAGTAGAAGGCGTCGGGGTCGGTGGGGTGCCAGCGCGGCTCGATAGACGCCACGAGCGGTTCGCCGTCCCGCGCCTTCACGAAGCCGTTCCGCTGGTAGCTGCGTCCGTCCAGCAGCAACCATCTTGCCTTGGAGTCGGTGAGGATGAGCCTGGTGCCATCGCAGTTCCAGGGGTCGGCCTTCGAGTATTCGTTCACTACGTAATCGACACCCCAGGCGCGGGCGTCGCTGATGCGCTCGACGGTGCTGCCGAAGACGGGGTCTTGGAACGGTTGCAGATAGGCAGGCTCGGGGCCATTCGGCTCGGACAGGGAGCGGCTGTCGCCGCCTGCCGGGCCGACCTGGGCGCCGCTGCTCGGGCTCGTGTGGCTTGCGACCCGTGCCGGTGCCGTCTGACGCCCGCATCCGCCGGACAACGGGAGCAACAACAGCAAGATGATAAAGCTGATAGTTACCGCGAATCTCTTCATTTCCTAAGCCGCCCGGACTCGTCCGGTCAGGCGTCTCCGATGGTTATGGTTTTCTCCGCCATTTCGCTGACCCCCGTTTCGCGTCTCCGGCCGTCGCCGCCGCGGTTATTCTACAACGCTTCGCCGGACCGTTGCCAACACGCGAACGAGGAACGTGAGGGCTCACGGAGTAATAGTCTCGAGGGGGTGGATCACTTGCCCGGTTGGCCCAGTGAAGAGGCGAGACAGAATTACATACGCTTCCCGGAGCTGGACGGACACCTGGACGAGGCGATTGATGAGAACGGTGTCAGGTCTTGAATTGTGAATTGGGGAGAAATTATCCCCAAGATAGGTTCTGCAAACGCGCTGCAAACCAAACTGGATGATACAGGACAATACTAAAAGAACCAGATAACATGAAACCCTGGACAGGACAGCACCAGATAACACCCGACGGACGGGATAACACGAACTACATAGAACTTGAAAACCGTTGAGCCGCAAGGCTTCGGGGGGTCGGATGGTGTTAGAATTAATACGTTTAGAGGAGGATATGAGAAATGTCGGATTATAGGTTCCGAACTAGAGGCATAAGGCCAGGCACAAAATGAGGGCCCCATCGTGGCCTTGTCGGAGGGAAGACCCCATATGGCAGGCTTAAAGGGAGCCGCCCTACCCGGATAACTGCCAGGAAAGGCGCCCTTAGGAAAGTGGGAGGTTGAGATGAGGACGCAATGCAGAGAATGCGGTGTTCCGCTTATTATCTCCAAGACCCATGAGTGGAGAGATGGATGCATTGTGGACAGGGCCAACGGTGCCGCGAATTTGTGCCTTTACGAGGCATCCTTTCACAACGCATTGATCGACAAGGCGGGGGGTATCCTGGGCATTCCTCTCGATTCCTTAATCTATAACGCCGGCAGGCACGCCTCGGAGAAAGTGGTCAAGGACCTGCTCTCCGCCCACCCTTTCATAGAGAAGCTTGCCGTCAGGAAGCCTTTCATCTTTTTAAGCGAGCGCGTACTCGTCCATTTCGGGCAGTCCATGGGATGCGGGACCTATGAGATCCTGGAGCAAAAGCTGTTTAAACATGTCAAACTGCGCATGCGCGAACCATACCACCCCTGGCACTGCCTGGCAATCTTGGCAGGTGCGGTGCAGTATCTGTCCAAGGTTCCTTTCACCTATACCACCACGGGGGAAGATGACTGCTTAATCGTCGATATCACGTTCCTCCGGGAAGAAAAGGAAGAAGAGGAGGCCTACCTGCGCCTTACCTCCGCGGACCTCAGTCCCGATAAAGAAAGCGAACGCTTCATCCAGCCACGTTGTCCCAGCTGTACGGCGCCAGCGGAAATCGGCAAGCTGCTCTCGTTCGACGTGAAAAGGGGGATAATAACCAAGAGGGAGAGCGGGGAGCGGATAATCTTTCTCGGGGTCTATTCCCTTAACGCGATCCTGAGGGAATTCGAGAAGGAGCTGGGACACGACTTCAACGACATCTTCATCAAGTTAGAGAGGAAGAACTTCGCCCGCAAGCTGGAGGAGAACTTGAAGGATGCGGCACAATGGGGAGAAAAACCGATCCACGACCATCTCGCGCTACTCGGTCTGGGCACGCTGCGCGAGATGGTCGAGAGAGACGGGAAAGCCTCCCTGACCATAGAAAACGCCTTTATCCCCCCTATAGTCGCAGGGCGGCTCCTCGCTCTATGGGAAAGGGAATACCAAAAGGAGAGCTCGTACGAGTTCGAAGTTTCCGGTAACACCCTCCAACTCTCCATCTCGTAAGGAAATACGATGGGCGAGGGAGCAAGCCCAATATATCTACGCCCTGCGGCACCATTTGCATAGGTTCAAGAACAGGGAGTCCCGGTTTCTACCTCACATCGGGGGGCGCAAAACCGTCGCGGAGGTCATAAGCCATGCCAGGAGGACGGTGTTCCAGGTGGCGGGAGTCGCCGTCCCCGGCGAGTTGTTCGACAGTCTCCTTATCTGAAACGTCGGTGGAGTATAATCATTGCCATGAAGTCACTTAGGACGCCCGATGAGCGGTTTTCAAATCTTCCCGGCTACCCGTTCGATGCACAGTACCTCGAGGTCCCGGACGGCGAAGGCGGGAGCCTGAGAATCCATTACATGGACGAAGGTAGCCGCGACGCGGAGCCCGTTCTGTTGATGCACGGAGAACCTTCGTGGTCGTTCCTCTATCGCAAGATGATCCCGATTATCACCAGCGCGGGATACCGGGCCGTGGCGCCGGACCTGGTCGGCTTCGGGCGCTCTGACAAGCCGTCCGACAGGGGCGATTACACCTACAACCGCCACGTGGAATGGATGCTCGCCTTTCTTGACAGGCTGGACATCCGGCAGATCAACCTGGTCTGCCAGAACTGGGGCGGACTTATCGGCCTGAGGCTCGTGGCCGAGCGCCCAGAGGCGTTCTCCCGTGTGATAGCGGCGAATACCGGGCTGCCCACAGGAGACATGCCGGTGGGGGAAGCCTTCCTGGAGTGGCGCAGGTTCTCACAGGAGGCCCCCGAGTTCAACATTGCGCAGATCATCCAGGGTGGCTGCAAGACCAACCTGCCGGACGATGTGCTTGCAGCATATGATGCGCCGTTCCCCGACGAGACCTTCAAGGAAGGCGCGCGCATCTTTCCCTCCCTGGTGCCGGTCCAACACGACGACCCCGCGGGTGAAGCCAACAGGCGCGCGTGGGAAGTGCTGGGCGAGTTCGACAAGCCCTTCCTGACAGCGTTCAGCGACGGCGACCCGATCACCCGTGGAGCCGAGATTGTCTTTCAATGGCTGGTCCCAGGCGCGAAGGGTAAGCCCCACGTCACAATCGAAGGAGCGGGTCACTTCCTGCAGGAAGACCGCGGCGAAGAGCTTGCCCGCGTCGTGGTCGATTTCGCGTCGAGCACGTGACCATCTGCTGGAAAGAATGAGGATGAGTGACATAAGCTCCGGAGCGATAAAAGAGTTGATCCTCTCCGAGGGCGTGGACCTGGTCGGTGTGGCTGAAGCCGACAGTCTCCTCCTCGGGTATCCGCCCAGGCCGGCGACAGCGTTGATGCCCACGGCGAGAAGCGTCATCGTGATGGCCGTGGCGCACAGCCTTGGGGCTGTTCGCGCTCCCGGCATAATGCTCTGGACGCGAAACAAGATACAGACCTCACGACTTCTGGACCGGACGGCGGAAAAGGTCGGACGTTTCCTGGAGGGCGAAGGTCTCCTGGCGCTTCCGATATCGGCCGACAAGCCGGTCGAGATACACAAGCGCGACCCCGAGACCGGCAAGCGGCTTCCCCATACGCGCGTAGTGAGTCACCTTTCCCTCAAACACGCGGCGGTGAGCGCGGGAATGGGCCAGATAGGGCGCTCCAACCTGCTTCTCACCGAGGAGTTCGGTCCCCACCAGCGCCTGGGCGGAATCGTAACCGAGGCACCTCTCGAGGCTGATAGCGCCCGCGTGCAAGACCTCTGTCTGCCCGGGTGCAAGCGGTGCCAGGAGGCGTGCCCCGTGGGGGCCCTCAGGAACGGGCAATATGAGGTGGACCCCTGTTTCAATTACTGGTCGTTGGGGATGGAGAGGATGAGGCCCCGTCGCGCAAACGAGTTGCCGCCATTCTTCACAATGCTCTACGACCATTGGAAGAAACGTGACCTGCTTGTAGAAACCGGCCAGATATTCATCACGGATGTGGATTTCTGCATCGCCTGCATGAAGGCCTGTCCGGTAGGAACCAGATGGGAGCCCTTGCTACGTCAACCGTCGTGAACGGTGTACCGGCTTTGCGCACATAAAGCGTTCAATCATCACAAGAAAGAAGACCCTGGTCGAATACATGGCCGTTCGCCTGTGGCGCGACTTCCCCCCAGCGAACGGAATTGCCAGAATACTGCGTGGTACTAGATGGTACAGGATTTTACGAACGTCAACGGTCTTGAAAACCGTTGAGCCTTCGGGCTCCGGGGGTTCGAATCCCTCTCCCTCCGCCAGAATATCTAGTACCCGGCACGTTTTCTGCATGTGATCTTTATGTGTGATAACGTCACTTATCGAGCGCTCAGGTACTGACTTTGCTGGCGACAGCCAAACATACAGAGGCTTGAGGGTCGGCATAGATACATGTCTGGAGTCAAATCCAACCGCGTGTGTACTTAGCGTAGTTGTATTCGTCCACTACTAATTATGTGAATACGGGGCTGACTGACCGTAATGGTTTTCTCACCCGGGTCCGGCTCGAAGTCAGGTTTCGGTTAGAGACGGATCGTGATGTCGGTCACGGGGTAGGACATGCACGGGTGGATGTAGCCGAAGGAAACATCGGCCTTGCGCATCACGACCGAAGCGGGCATGAAGACGCTTCC
>Ga0315281_10008307_pt1 | contig 14525 bp, 11 predicted proteins | sample YL17G07_0_MG_FD_204540 | JGI IMG/M metagenome (GOLD analysis project Ga0315281, IMG submission 204540) | Sediment microbial communities from Yellowstone Lake, YNP, Wyoming, USA - YL17G07_0 | ecosystem: Environmental > Aquatic > Freshwater > Lake > Sediment | place: USA: Wyoming | collected...
CCCCATCCCTAAATGTATCTATCGCTGTCTCAGAATTTATGGAACTGTCTTCCCATGTTAGCAAAATAGCGACCTTCTTACCATTGTGTACAGCCTTTACAGTGACAACTGGAGCCTTTTTAGAGAGATTAAAGACATATCTGGCATTGCTATTTAGAGCCTTAATATCCTCAACCGCAATAGTTCCGTTTCTAAGCGGATTAGTGACCTCCATAGCCAATAGTTGGATATTTTCTGCCTTAGCAGACTTCCATACACTATCGCTTGTCAGTGTGATATCCCCTTTAACATATGCTACCTTCACAGATGATTCAGTGGAAGCCAATGGAGCGGCAAATATAGTACCAGCGCCAGCCATCACATACATTAAGGTGATAATAATAATCAAGCGTGAAAAAGTATTCTTCATTCTAACCTCCTAATATATATAAACTTTTAAGTTACGTCCAGACGAAATACGTCTAATTTTTTGTCATATGATTCTCTAAGGACATTAGGTTCTTGTATAGGCGTAGAAGCTACTAGTTTCCCGTCCTTATTGTAACCATGGGCAACACCATTTTTGACATCAAATTTAGTCATCAATTCCGCACAACTGCCGAAGAGTACCAGAAGTCCCTTAAGAGTCATATCATCAGGTATCGTCTTATAAGTCTTTACAGCGCTATCAACGCCAGGGCCAAACATCTGTGATAAATATGGCGTTGGGACGTGTATAGGCGGTATATAATATATGTTAGGCTGTGTGCCAAATTGTGGATACAAAGGCAACGCCAGTTTACGCACATGCACTAAGTAGTCAAGAGGATTCTCAGGGTCTGCCTTATCAGGCGGATTAATCCATCCCTGCATCCTTATTTTACCAATACATTGCTCCATACACTGTGTTTGCAAACTATCTTCAACCTTTGGATAACATGCCACACATTTCTCAGAGCGGAAGGTTGTTGCATTAAACATCGGTTTTTTATATGGACATGCAGCAACGCACTGACGATAACCCTGACAACGGGATTGATCGATTAAGACAATACCGTCTTCAGGACGTTTATAGATTGACTGTCTTGGACAGTTAGCCAAACATGCTGGATGAGAACAATGATTGCATATCCTTGGCAGATAGAAAAACCAGATTGGATGCGGTAGAGAATTAATATGCATCCCCTGAGTCATAGAGCCACCGGATATCTCATCTTCACCCATATTAGGATATGACCAATCTTCTAAGGCAGGCAGGAAACCTTCTACATTCATATTCTCTTCTTGCGCCTTTTCAAAGATGGTTTTACCTGTATAGACATTACCATTCCAGCTTCCGCCTCCAAGCTTTTCAAGCAATTTAAAATCCCATAATAAGGGATAACCGCCATAAGGCTTTGTTTCAACATTGTTCCAAAACATATACTCTTGACCACGCCCTGAAGTCCATGTGGTCTTACAGGCTATGGAACAGGTCTGGCATGCTATACATTTATTGATATCAAATACAGCAGCAAACTGTTTCTTGGGCGGTTCGGCTTCGTATCGATATTTCATATTACGGTTAATTTGCCAATTAAAGACATCCACCATAATCTAATCCTCCTATTTGACAATCTATATGACGAATTTTCCGTCAAGATATTTCTTAAAGTTATCAGACTCATGAGATGGCCGTCCGCCTAAAGTTACAGGACGCCACTTACCAGTACCGCTCTCGCCGCCGTCTTCAGCCTTGCTGAATTTAACAAATGATTCTCTTGGCGCGCCATTTGCGCAGTGCACATCAGGGCAGAAGCCTTGTCCTGTAGCCTGACCCATCAACTCTTTACGTACTAAACTGTCGGTCAATAGCGTTGGTCTAAGCCATGAACGCGTGGCGCTCTGATGTCCGCCAAATCTGTACATAGCTTGGTATCCTGTATCTGGATTCTTTGCAAGTCCATCCTTACGGGTTGCTTGACCCTTAACAGACCCAAATGATGCCATAGGCATATGAAACCATGTCCTAACAACACCTCTAGTTGTGCCTGGATAGTATCTTGCGCGTACCATACAACGTGAGATTTTATACTCATGCGGACGCTCTTCCCATCCTTTAAAAGGCATATCCTCAGGGTCTGCATCTACCCAGATATAATCGCCGTCTTCAACCCCATACGCCTTAGCGTCTTCAGGATGAATATCCATATACCCTTCAGCAACCCATGGTTTACGTTTATCTTTCCGATACATATCGCCAAACGGCCCCCACCAGACTGCTAAATAATCAATATCTGCAAACATAGAATGCACGCTATGACGGTATTTCGGCGTCAGCCATATAAAATTATAGCCATGCTTAATCAGTGGATGCTTAGTCAATAGCATTGCGTCAACCGTATAGATGACATTTCTTACCTGCCTTGTATCTCTCAATAATTCGCTGCTTGGCCAGCCATAATCTTCTGGCGTTTTAGGTTTAATCAGAGGATGCGGCGATGCCACTATGATATTTGGCTCATAAAACGTCGAGTCAATCGGCTCTCTATGGAGTGGAATAGATTCGCCATAATCTTTGAACTCTTGCTCATCCCTATAAAACTCAAGTCTACCGCTCTTTGTAAACCACGGCTTAGACTCATTGCTCTGCTCATAACCAATAAACTTTGGATATGACTTACCCATCATCATGACAGGAATGCCGTCTTTAGACTTAACGAGCAGGTCTTCAACATCATACCCTTTAAACATGTTAGAGTGGTTGAGGACTCGCTGCATATAAGGTTTTGCCTTATATGGGCCGTCAATGAATTTCCAATAATCTATAAAACGGTTATCATTTGTAATCTTTGCCAAAGATGCGGCAACGCCTTGATAGACCTCTGTATTACTCTTTGTATCATGGATACGTTTTATTTCAGTAAGGGGCATGACTTGCATAAATGGATTGGTACATGACTGTGTGAAGTCATGTACATTATATTCAGCCCAACTGTCAACGCCAAATACTATATCAGCGTATTCACAGGAAGAAGTCCACCACCATTCGTTGATAAATAAAGCCTCAATCATACGTTTGTGGGACCCTTTAGCCCTATATCCTGGATGACGCAGTAGATTCATAACAATCTCATAATGTCCCTTGGCATTACCTAAGATTGAATTAGCGCCAGTAAACCAGCAGCCCTTAGTTGGAAACGGCATATGTGTCTTACCATTAAAATAAATGTCATGCACCTTTAGAGGCTGATCTCCATGTGAATAATAATGCGCTGACTGGAGGGCATATGTCTGATTGACTACAGCCGGTTTTGTTGGGTCTAATGTAATGTTAAATGGATTCTCTGCTGCGTATTGCGGCATGCCATTAAAATAAGCAGCCCTATAATTACCAGCATAACTACCGACATTACCGCCAAAGAAACCGATATTTCTCGTTAAAGCAGCGACCAATAATATACATCTATCCTTTTGGTCTGCATTAAACATCTGATTTGGTCCCATACCTACAGCCATTAGGACGTGTTCAGGATTTTTGGCAAACTGCCTTGCTAAGCTGTATATAGCTGATTCAGGAGCCCAAGTGACCTTTGAGGTATTATCTGGAGTCCATGTATCAAATACATGTTGTTTGATAATGTCAAATATTGGACGAACCTTAACATCTTTACCATCTATATTGACAGTGAATTCACCCTCTAAGGCTGGTTCAATACCCAATTTATGGAAGTGTTCGCCTACGTCATCACTTGATACTGCCATTGCCTTTTGAGTTTTTGTATCCCACATGACAAAATCGCCCCATGAATCGCGCATCTCCTGCGTTATACCCGGCATCCCGACGTTTGTCTGCGTTGCTTTCGGCAGATCTTTTTTCTCTGCTACAACCTTCTTCAGAGTTAGCGTTTTATTGACATAAGATTTCCCAAAGACATCTTTAGCCTTGCATACGCTGCCAGTATCCATTCTGACAAGCATCGGAAGGTCCGTATGGGTTGTAACAAAATTCTTGTCGTATAGGTTCTCTTTAATGATTACATGCGCTATTCCAAGAGATAATGCTGGGTCAGTTCCTGGCCTGATTATAACTATCTCATCTGCTTTACAGCAGGTAGAACTATATTCTGTAGCAATAACAATTATTTTTTTACCCTTTAAACGAGCCTCAGTAAGCCAATGCGCATCAGGCATCTTTGTTGTTATCCAGTTCATACCCCAGCATACAAGTATATTACAGTATTCAACATTAGCCAAGTCAAAGTCTATAGTCTGCTGTCCGCATACCATAGGATGTCCAGGCGGAAGGTCCGTATGCCATGTATAGTTATCAAGACCAACGCCGCCTTTAGCGTCAGCATCAGCAACCTTTCTATTATATTTGTCTAAAAGAGCTAAGGAATTAGCGAATCTATACTGTCCAAAGAGTTTGATTGAACCAAGAACAGGCATGCCGCCTCTGAATTTAAGCGTCCTTGTACCTGCGCCCTCCATACGTTTTATCATTGCAGGATCATAGTCCTGACGGGCTAACAATTTAGCTCCTTCATCGCCTGAATAAAACTTACTTATCTCAGCCTGACTCTTTGCAGCAATATCATACGCCCTTTCCCAAGAAACAGAGACATATGTATCTTCACCTCTACGGAACATCTCTTGCGGCGGCATACCATCAGCATCTCTTGGATAACCCTTTTCTACCCAATCAAGAAATCCCTTTCGTATCATTGGTCCCTTAATGCGGCGGTCACCATAGAATCTGCGGACAAGGGAAATCCCTTTGTTACAATGACGTGGATCCCAGCGCTGTGATGCAGGGGTACCATATATGTCGGTTGCCTTATGATAGTTTTGTGAAGGGCCGACTCTTACTACTATACCGTTTTTGACATAAGCGCGAAGATAACAATTATGCGTACAATTAGGGGTACACATAAAGATAAAACTTGAATCGGGCTTATATATATTTCTATAGACTTTTTCCCAGTCTCTTCCCGGGTAATGACTTAACGGATTATCTACTCCGACAGCTGGTTCAAGGGCATTCATAGCTAATGCCGTCCCACCGCTAGCAAGCGCTAGTAGTAATCCACTAGCCGTACCTCCTAAGAATCTTCTTCGAGATATATTGGCCATTTTATTTACAATCCTCCTTAAAGAATTATGGTATTACTGATTTTAGAATTTGTATATATCCATTATTTGACATTTTTCATCAGCTTAAGTGTGTAGGATACTAAGTTCCATCTCTCTTCCTCGTTAAGTGAGTCACCATATGATGGCATACCTGAACCGTCCAAACCTGTTGTAAAGGTCATGTAGATATTTTCAGGAGTTGAGCCGCGCTTTAGCGCGCCTTTTGTGAAATTGAATGGAAGTATTGGTCTTTCTGCATCATCCTTGATAGTCTGTGACTTTGGGCCATCACCCTTGCCCTCTTTTCCATGACATTCCAAACACTTCATTTTATTGAATAGAGCCTCGCCCTTATTTACTGAATCGGCAGAACCAACCCATTTTGGCTTTACAGCAATAATCGACTTACAGGTAATTCCTGTTTGCCACCCTTCAGTGGATTGTTCTTCTTGCCACCTTGGCGAGAAGGTTTTCAAATACTCAACTACTGATGCGATGTCTTGATTGGAGAGATCATGATGTGACGGCATTCCTGACCTTAATATACCATTAGAGATAATATGCTCAAGGTCTTGCGCTGCTGGAAGACATCCTGTTGGTGTAGACCTAAACTTGAATACTGCGGTTGTAAAATCCCTCGGATAGATTGACCACGCATGGTCGCCTACCTCGCCTTTTTCAACAATTCCTATAGCGCCATTACCATCACCCTTGCTGTTGTGACAAATAGCGCAGCGGCTTTCATACACCTTCTTGCCCATCTCAACATTTCCCTTAACCACTGTCTCTGTTCCGCCTTTTCCAAAAACTACAGAAGAACTTGACAGCCAAAACGTCCCGATGAAAAAGACCGTTGTTAATAAAGTTACACTGCTGCTTAACTTGACCTTAAACATCTTACCTCCTTTTAATTATGATTAAAATCATCTTGTAGTTAATCTTTACTATCTTAATCTTATAAATATATAAAATCAAGAATAAAATGTAAGATGTTTAAATATTTTTTTGGCACTGGTAGGTGATTAGGTACTTGAACCAAATAATTCTATCTGATTAACCACATCCAGTTAAACAATATCGGAAAACTCACAACCAACCAATTTGCGTTTGTAGGGACAGACATATGTCTGCCCTTTTTTTAATTCTGAGTTAATACCTAATACAGGGCGAACAGATAGGTTCGCCCATACATCTGCTACCCCTTTTTCTAAAGGAGAATTTTTAATTTTAATTTATCACCACGAAGCAAGCTACAAGTAATTACAAGTTAAACACAAAAGGGCTGTCAGAATCTGACAGCCCTTTTATTGTATAATTCAAATATTATTATTTCTTAGTAAAGGTATGATCTAAGGTAGCTGCCTTTCCTGCTGCAACGGTAACGTCCTTAGTAACATCTCCAAACCCTTCGTGAAAAATTGTTACCTTGTATGCGCCTGGCAACAGGTCTTTTATCTCAAATCTGCCTTCTGCGTCTGTAATTGCTGCATATGGATTCTTTGCTGCATATATCCATGCCCTCATCCAAGGATGCGCATCACATTTAACTGAGTTTAAGCCTGCCCTTCTTACTGGCTTTGTGATAACCTGGTCTTTACCAGGGAGCGCCAGATTATAAACTGTACTTCTTTTGCCGCCAGACATAAGTCCTATTGAAGTATTATGAAAGATTGAATCGTCATTTTTTACAACAAAATTTGCCCCAAGATACGCTATTCCTACGAGTGGCGCAAACTGACATTTCTCGTTAGTTATCTTGTAATCAATCTTAGGCATAGCCTTTCCCTTAGGAACTTCTTCAATATATACCAATACATTCTTAACGCCCATACCTGCTGAGATTACATACATGCCTGCTGGAGCTTCCATTCCGCAGAGAGTATGCTCTTCTGCTTTTGTTGACTCAAACTTTACTATTGGATCAGCAACCTTTGCAGATGCCTTAATCACTCCAGTAATAGAACCTCCGCCTTTTACATCAACTACCTCATAAGTGCCTGCAAAAGAAATTCCAGCCAACATGAAAGATACAACAATCAATAATAATACAACTTTCTTCATTATTACCTCCAAAATATTTTGACTATAAAAAACTCAGAAAAATTCTGATTGCATTTATATACTTTTATGTGCATCTACCACGTACTTCTATGGGTGTCGACCTTCGACCCTATTTCAAATATTCTGTCTTATTCATAAGTTTAAGTGTAAATGAAACAAGGTTCCATCTCTCATCTTCCTTTAATGAATCCTCATATGACGGCATTCCTGAGCCATCAAGCCCGCTTGTAAAGGTTAGGAATACATTTTCTGGCGTAGAGCCTCTTTTGAGATTACCTGTTCTGAAATTAAACGGATAGATTTTATTGCCCCAATCGTCGACTATCTCATTAGACTTTGGACCATTTCCAGTTCCTTCATTCCCATGACAGTCAGGACATTTCATCCTTTTATAGATAGCCTCGCCTTTTGTCACAGAATTCTTTGAGCCTACCCATCTAGGCATTTTAGCAACAATCTGCTTACATGGATCTTCTGCGCCAAATCTTGAAGAAAATGTCTTTACGTAAGTAACCAATGCCTTTCTCTCATCTAAGGTCAACATCTTTCCGTCTGGCATAAAGGATTTAGCTATTCCGTCTGTGATTATCCTTAATAAATCCTCATCTAAGGGCAGACATCCAGTTGATACTGTTCTAAACTTGAATGTGCCAGATGTTAAGTCTCTTGGATGTATATCAAGCACCCTGCCGCTTTTTTCCATTACCTTGATTACGCCTGCCGGCCCTTTTCCATTACCATTTGCGCCATGACATACTACGCAGCGCTCACCAAATAGCTTTTTACCTAAGGCTGCTTGAGCCTCTTTGTTTGTATCGTCTTGTACTACAGCCTTAGCGGCATCTGGCGCAGAAGCGGCATCTGTCACAGTAGTCTTTGAGGCATCTGGCGCAGTTGTCTTTGCGGCATCTTCCGCTGATGCTAAAGAAAATAGCATCAAAGAAATCAGCGCTGTTATTATATAAAAAATATACTGTAATGAGCGTTTTTTATTTACTAACATTTCTAAATCCTCCGATTCCAATCTATCGTAGTGACAACCGTAGTTTAATAACTATGCTGCCCTTTCATTCAATTTATTTATTATAGGGCAGGCAGATACTAAACCTGCCCTATATAATATCTCAAAAGGTCTTTATGTAACTGATAACATTTACGATCTGCTGGTCAGTTAGACCAAGCCCGTCGCTTCCAAATGGAGGCATAGGGGTTGTAGTCCTTCCGTCACGTATTGTTTTAAACAGATATTGGTCGTCTGCCTTCTTAACAGCCTGATTTGAGAGATTTAATCCCAATCCGCCTTGACCTTTATCACCATGACATAAGGCGCATCTGATATTAAAGATTTCCTTACCGGCTTCTTTATCTCCAGCCTTTAGATTAGCGCTTACAGGCTTGCCTGTCTCAGTACGCTGCTCTGCAATATAGCTTACGATATTTTTTATCTCAACATCAGAGAGCCCTGCTGATGTCTTCTGCCAAGATGTCATTGGAGTGCCTTTTCTGCCTTCCGTAATAACCATCTCAAGAAATTTATTATCTGCATTCTTTAAAAACGCTGTGTTCTCAATAGCTGGTATTGTCCCTTTAAGATTCTCATCAAAGGCGCTTAATTTGCCGTCTGCATGACACGCTACGCAATACATATTAAAGAGAGCATGCCCGTCTTTAGCTACAACTGGCACATAATTAAAGTTTCTAAATGCCTTAGGGGGATCGACTGTTCTAATAGACAGAATATACGTTGTCAGTTTTTCAGCCTCCTCAGAGGTCATCTTAACCTTCATTATGCTCTCAGGAACAACCTTGCGAGGGTCGTCAAAATGCTGCTTTAACCATGACGGCTGTGTCCTTTCGCCATCAACATATCTCATAGGGAAGTAATGAATAGGCTGTGACCCTACCCCGTCAAGGGCTTTTCCAAGCGATCCGCCATTGCCATTTAATTTATGACATCCCCTACAACCCTTTTCATCAAAGAGTTTCTTTCCCTCTACAACAACCTCTCCGCCATGTTTGCTCAAAAAGTCCATATCATGACACTGCGTGCATGAACTCTGTATGTGCTTTAAAGGCAGTATTGGAAAATCCCAAAATGTCTCATGTCCTTCGGCATGCGCCTCTTTTTTATTTGTCGCATTGCCTTGACCTAAATGGCAGATAGTACAGCCAAATCTAGTAATTGGATGATCCTTTAAATATGCGCCGCTGTGCTGCTTATATGGAACCTTCTCTTTAGCCATTAATGGATTTTCCAATCCAGCATGGCAGATATCACACCTATCTACCTTATTTAAGTCTTTAAGGTATATCTGCCTGACTCCAACGGCATATTCCTCAGCCTTCTTCTTCATATCAGGGCTGCTAGCATTTTTTTGAAAGAGCCGCTTATATTCTGTCTGATATGTTTTCCACTCTGGATTAAGTTCTCTTAAACCTGCATAAGATACTAAAGCCAATAATATAAGAGCAGAAATTAATAACAATGATGCATAGAATCTACTTTGCATGTCACAACCTCATAGTTTTAGGATCACTTATCAATGAATAGGCCATTGAGATTTAGACCAGAAAAACTCCCAATTTGGCCCTCTTAATTCAGTACCTACATATGTCAATATTAAATAACTGACCAGAAACATTGTAAACAATGCTATAGCCCCCATCCGTGTTGAACCAGTGCTTTTGATAATCCATATTGACCATGCGCACACAAACAACAGCCACAGGTTAGCAGGGTTTATCAGCAATATCCAAATCTGTCCAATGCTTGGCCACCAATTTCTAAACCATCCAAAATTAACCACAAATGCAAGCATTCCAACAAGACATACACTGCCAACAATCAATGTCTTAATCGCAACTTTCTTCCCAGCGTCTCCGCTAAACCAAATACCTGCATCTCTTTGATCTCTATCCAGATATGGAATCAACGCTAAACCCAATACCGACAGTGATGGTATAACTATGCTTCCCATAAACGCTGAATATGAAACCATCTCTTGAAGACCCAAGAAATACCATGGCGCCTTAGCAGGGTTTTCTGGAATCAGGGCATTGGCAGCCTCTTTTAGAGGAGCATCTACAAAAAGTGAATACCCTATGACTGCAGCAAGACTCAAAATAAAGACAGAGGCCTCTGCTATAGCCAAATTTGGCCAGCTTAGAACCGTATTTTCAACATCCTTATCTACTGCGGGAGAGCCTCCCTTTGACATAGTCATTAGACCATATGTCTTATTAGTTGTAAATATTCCTCCTGTCTTTACTGGCATTGTCAGATTTCCCTTGTCAGTATTGTCAGAAGTAGTAAAATTATCAGGCTTTGTCAAGCCTCCATCTTTTCTAATTCTCCAAAAATGAACCCCTATAAATGTTGTAATGATTATCGGCAGAAGCATTATATGAAGGAAATATACCCTATTTAACGTCGCTGCGCCAGGCACTGTTCCTGCAAGGAAAAACTCCTTCTGCATCCCGCCAATATTAATAAATTTAGTCAGACCAAGAATATCCGTTAATTCCTTTGGCGACTGTATGATATTTGACACTATTACTAATGCCCAATAAGAAAGCTGATCCCAAGGCAGCATATATCCAGTAAGGTTTAACACAAATGTCAACACCAATAGGATTATCCCTATTAACCAGTTAAATTCCCTGCCTCGTTTATAGGAATTAGTGTATAACACCCTTGCCATATGGAGAAGGACAAATACAATCATCCCCTCGCCTGACCACTTATGGACATTCCTCATCAACCTTCCAGCAAAAACTACATAATTAAGGTCCTTTACAGTAGAATATGCATTTTCTATTGAAGGATTGTAAAAAATCATTACCAACGCCCCTGACACAGAGGTTATTAAAAATAAATAAAATGCTATAAGACCCATTCCAAATGTATAGGTAGGTCTTAATGTGTTGATATGTGTCTTTGCTCCTTGAATGTGGAGAAAGAAATTGTTTACCATCAGCGCTGACCTCGACATATCAGATGTCGGTATACCAGCCCTTAAGTAGGACTTTGTCAGCGAGTCTTTTAACCCGCAGATATTATCCTTAAACTGCTCAATTCCAGATTTTATTGATTCACTCATGTAATTCTCCGTTTGCGTGTGTTTTGTTTGTTCTTTCAATACACACCCCTATACAAGGGTGACGTTCTGCCCTTTTCATTTTTGGGCTGCAGAAAAGGGTTGTTTGATTCACATCCCTGAATAGTATATGGGGGATAATGCCCTTAACCCTATTATACTAAATTAAAAACATTGTTCCTGATTTCACTTCTTTACTTGCATCCACAACCAAATTTCCATCTTCGTGAAGGCTTATCTCAAGCCATGGAAGAGCCCTAGGAGCTGGACCGCCTACTACATTGCCTATGCCGTCATACCGAGAACCATGACAAGGACATAAAAAACCATTATCTGTCTGAGCAACTATACATCCAAGATGTGTGCAAATGCTTGATATAGCGTATAGCCCGCTATTGCCTGAGAATATAAAGACCTTTTTCTCATCAAGCTTAACCATTGAACCAACTGGAAAATTCTCTGGTCTGCCTATCTTAAACTTTTGAGATTGCTCATAATAGACGTTTGCCTTTGTCAAGCGTAATGCCCCAGCAGTTGCAGCCAGCATAGATACAGCCCCTGCTACTAGTGCAGACAATCCAAGAAAATCCCTTCTTCCAATCTCAGTCTTATCAACTGCCTTACTGCTCATGCCTTTAAAACCTCCTTAAATATGAATCTCTCCATTGTTATGGCATCTACTGGGCATCTATTTGCGCAAAGACAGCATCTAATACATCTCTCTTCATCTTTGATAATTGCAGCGCCATCACCTTGAGGCTCTGAGCCATATCTATTTCTAAAGAGCGCTGTCAAGCTCTCACTGCCCCTAATCTTTTCCATACTTACAAGTTTTAAGCAATATTCAGGACACACATCTATACATCCGCCGCACATTATGCATCTATCACTATCAAATATAGTATTAACCGCGCAATTTAAACACCTGCCGCCCTGCTCTACCGCCATATCCTGTGTAAAACCAGACTCAACAGGAGCAGTCACGTCTTTAATCCTCTCTTCAGTTGGATATGCAGGTACTGCCAATCTATGAATCTTTTCGTAGTCTACAGGATGAGGTACTTGATTATCATGACAATCATCACCAAAACTCTCGGTATGAGACTCTGATGTATGTAAATTTACAAATTTGCCTGTGATGTGTTTATATATTGCTGCAGCTGCCCTTTTACCGCTTGCAACTGCGTCAATAACCAATTTTGGACCATATGCAAGGTCGCCTGCCACAAATAATCCTGGCAGAGAAGTTGAAATATTATCCCTTCCTACCTTGATAGCGCCTCTTTCTGTCATCTCAATGTCAAGCCCTGAATTCTTAATAAAATCAATATTTATAGCCTGCCCAATCGCAAAGAAAACTGTATCTACCTGCAAGGTCAAAAGATCGTCTTCATCGTATCTTGGATTAAACCTGCCCTCACCGTCAAATACGGAGAGACATCTCCTAAAGGTAATAGATTTGACATCGCCTTTAGCAGTTTTTTCTATCTTTATAGGTCCATAACCATTAATTCTCTCAATGCCCTCTTCATGTCCTTCTTCAATCTCAATCACGTCTGCAAGCATCTGTTCTACCTGCTCTATACAAACCAATGCCACAGCCTCAACGCCTTTTTGCCTGACAGAAGTCCTAGCCACGTCATAGGCAACATTGCCTCCGCCAATAACTACAATCCTTTTGCCTATATTTATCTCTTTTTGAGTAAATACATCCCTTAGAAAATCTACGCCGCCTAAAACTCCAGCAGCATCAGAACCCTCCATAGACAGCATTCTTGAATTCTTTGCCCCTACGGCTACTAGCAATGCCTCTGAGTCTTTGAATAACTTATCAAATTTAATATCCTTACCAATCTCAACGCCAAGCCTAATCTCAACTCCAAGAGATTTAATTACATCAATCTCAGCCTGTAAGATATTTCTTGGCAGCCTGTAAGGAGGTATTCCTGTAACGCACATCCCGCCAGCAACATTTTCCATCTCATAAATGACTGGCTTAAAACCCATAAGGGCTAACTCATGGGCAGCAGAGAGGCCGGCTGGCCCTGAGCCGATAATAGAAATTCTTGCGTCTTTCTTATCGCCAGCTATTCCAATAATACCTATCTCGTAACCTACTTCAGACCCATGAGAAACAAGTTTCTTGGTAAAATTCTCTCTAAAACCCGAAGTTGCAGAGCCATACTTATCGGCAACAAACCGCTTTAATGCCCTGATAGAGACTGCCTCATCAATACCCCTGCGGCGGCATGCAAGCTCGCAAGGCGCAGCGCATATTCTTCCACAGATAGAGGCAAGAGGATTTGGAATCCTTGAAATCCAATAAGCGCGTTCAAAATCACCTGCAGCGACAGCCCGAATATAGCCCCTTGAATCAGTGCTTACTGGACATCCTGTCATACACTTGATGTTTTGACGCCAATACTTATAATCTGGTATTACTACTTCATATGATTGTTTTTGCATTTTATTAATCCCTTGAAATATGAGGATGTAAAACTTAAAAGTATTATATACCTATAAATTTAATAATATCAATATATATTTTTATTTTTTTTGTAAATTTATCTTTACTTAAAATATGTCGCAGCCTAAACACCTTTTTAACAGAATCCTGTATAAACTATATCTTGTCAATATTAATTACATATCCGTTAAAACGCATATCTGTCATAATCTTTTCAATCATTCCCTTTGAATCAAACCTTCCATATGCCTTTGAATCGTCAAATAAATTTAAAACCCTAACATTGTCATCCATCAGCCAGCGCCCTCCGCCTTTTACCTTCCATTTATTATAATGTATTTTAAATACATATCTTACCTTATCATAATGCCCGTCAATCTCATGGAGTTCACAAAATCTCTCAACAATATCTGCGTGATACTCTGAAAATAGTTTTGGCGAGAGTATCAGATATTCATCCTCCATAGATGATATCTGCGCAAACTTCCCGCTTCTAACTGGCGGGAGCGCAGTCTTTGCAATGTTTTTATAGTAAAAATCACAGTAATCTAATATTGTAAATGTCATACTCTCCTAATTTAAGATTTATGATTTATGATTTATGATTTAAAAACATAAACGTCTTCACTAATTTATGATTTTTTTTAAATCCGATGATAATATCTGCGCAAACTTCCCACTTCTAACTGGCGGGAGCGCAGTCTTTGCAATGTTTTTATAGTAAAAATCACAGTAATCTAATATTGTAAATGTCATACTCTCCTAATTTAAGATTTATGATTTATGATTTATGATTTAAAAACATA
>Ga0315281_10008308_pt1 | contig 14524 bp, 14 predicted proteins | sample YL17G07_0_MG_FD_204540 | JGI IMG/M metagenome (GOLD analysis project Ga0315281, IMG submission 204540) | Sediment microbial communities from Yellowstone Lake, YNP, Wyoming, USA - YL17G07_0 | ecosystem: Environmental > Aquatic > Freshwater > Lake > Sediment | place: USA: Wyoming | collected...
TGGGTGGCGGGCATCGCCCTGCTGGCCGCGCTCGTGCATTTTCTGCGCATCGAGGCGCTGCGGGAGGCGCTGGGGCGCGTGCCTGGGACGCGCTTTCTGGTGGTGCTGGCGGGCTATCTGCTGGCGTACGCGCTGGGCATGCTGAAATGGCGCATGGTGGTCAACGCCGCCGGCGCGGGGTTGTCCGTCACCAGCAGCGCGCAATGTTATTTCGGCGGACTCTTCGGCGATCTCTTTCTGCCATCCATCATCGGTGGAGACGTCGTGCGCCTTTCAGTGGGCCTGCGCAAAAGCGCGCGGCCCGCCGCGGTGCTGGCCGGAAATTTCGCGGACCGCCTGCTGGACCTGGCCGCGGACGTCACGCTCATTGTCGTGGGGCTGGTGCTCCTGCCGGGGCGCTCGGGACTGGACTGGAAACTGATCGGCAATCGCGCCGTGTTTTTGCTGGGCTTGGCGGCGATCGTGGCCAGCGTCCTGAGTTTCGGGCTGTACAAGCCGCTGCTGCGCGGGCGCTCGGTGCGTTTCCGCCGCTGGGTGGGAAAATTCCGCCACGCCTTCCGCAGCGTTTCGCGCCGCCCGGGCGTGCTCATGGCCGGATGGTTCGGCGGCCTGTGCGTGCAGGGCGGCTTCCTGCTGATGACCGCCCTGCTGGGCGTCTCTTGCGGGCTGACCCTGCCGCTGGAAGTGTGGATGTTCGCCTGGCCGCTGGCCAAAATCGCCGCGCTGGTGCCGCTGACGCAGGGCGGAATCGGCGTGCGTGAAGGAGCGCTGGTGGTGCTGCTGCGGCCGTTCGGCGCGGCGGCTTCGCTGGTGCTGGCCACGGGCCTGGTGGCCGAGGGAATCATCATTTGCGCCGGGCTACTTTCGGGATTGCTGGCGCTGCTGCTGCGGGAATCCGAGGAACCGGCGGACGCGGCGCCGAGTAGCGGTTGAGATACATCCGCGCTGGCTGCCGCTTGACTCTGGCGCGCACTGATTCAAAATGGATGTACCCCCTTCCAGAGAAGTTGTGTGTGTGTAAGTGTGCGGCGGCGTTCCGTTTTCGAACGCTTCCGAGTGCGCTCTGCCCTCTCCAGACGCCGGCGTGATCACCACGCGCATGCGTGTGTGCACAGGGAGAGGCGGGCGTCCATGAACGAAGAACAAATTCCCAAGGGAAAAATAGCAGAACCGAAACGCGCCCACAGAGGCGGCGCGGATATCGGCTGGGCCGATGCGCCCATGCGCGTGATGCTGGTGGAAGACCACATCGCTTACCGCCACCTGCTGCGGGACATTCTCGACCGCCCGGGCCTGCCGGCATACCGCTTTGTGGAAGTGAACTGCCTCGCGGAAGCCATCACGGAAATCGAAGCGCAGCCGCCGCATCTGATTGTGCTGGACCTGGCGCTGCCGGATTGCCAGGGCATCAAAACGCTGCGCAAACTGCGCGGCGCCGCGCCGGACATCCCCATCGTGGTTCTGACGGGGATGGACGACGAGGAGCTGGGCATGCAGGCGGTGCAGGAAGGAGCCCAGGACTATCTGGTGAAAGGCCCGCAGAACACGCATCAACTGCCGCGCGCGCTGCGCTACGCGCTCGAACGCCATCGCCTGAAGGCCGAAGTGGAAGCGCAATCCATCACCGACGAACTCACCGGCCTCTACAACCGCCGCGGATTCTTTGCCATGGCCCGCCGCCAATTCGATCTGGCGCAGCGCAAGGGCGCGAGCCTGCTGGTGCTCTACGCCGATCTCGACGGCTTGAAGGAGATCAACGACAAGCTGAGCCACGCGGAGGGCAACCACGCGATTCTGGAAGCGTCCACGCTCCTGCGCGAGGCCTTTCGCGCCACGGACATCGTGGCCCGCCTCGGCGGCGACGAGTTCACCGTCATGGCCATCGACGCCAACGAGCGCTGTGCCGCCGAACTGCCCATGCGCCTCGCCACGATGATGAACGCGCGCAACAAGCGTCCGGGCCGCTCCTTCCTGCTTTCCATGAGCATCGGCTGCGCCGTCCTCAAGCCCGGCGCGCCGGTGGGTCTCGAGGAGATTTTGTCGCAGGCCGACCGCGCCATGTACGCCTGCAAGAAGACGCGGCGCGAGGCGGGGATCCCGGTGATTGTGCCGCGCAATGCTTCCGCGGCGAAGGAGACCGCCGAAGCGCCGGAAGCAATTCCCGCGGGAGGGCGGCAGTTTGTTCCGGACGAGCCGGGCAATCGCGGAGCGTCCACCGTGCCCGGGAAAGTCACCCATTGGCGCGGGCGGGTGGTGTAAGAGAAAGAGATTCCCGGAGCGGCTTTTCCCGCAAAAACTAAAGTTTTCCGCCCCTCCGCCGATAACGATGAGGCAGCCCCCTCCGCCAGGGAGGGAGCCCAGGAGCCCATCGTGAACACAGCGCACCAGACGGGAATGCTCGAGCGGATACTGACCGTGGCCTTTGAACGGCCGGTGGCGGCAACTTCGCCGGAAATCTTGAAAGACCCGCTGACGGGCGTCTACAACCAGCGCGGATTCGAAATCCTCGCCGCCCACGCCATTCGCAAAGCCATCCGCAAATCCGGGCGCATGATTCTTCTGCGCGTTCGCGAAGAGCGCCTGGACGTCATCCGCCGCGAATCCGGCGCGGACGCGGCCAACGCCCTCCTGTGCACGCTGGGCGCGGTGCTGCACGGCTGCTTCCGCGGCACCGATCTGGTCGCCCGGCTCGATAACGACGAATTTTACGTCCTGGCCGTGGACGCCATCGAAGATAGCGCGCCCATGCTGCGCCAGCGCATTCTGAAGCGCGCCGAACTGGCCACCCACGCCGTCTCCTGGCGCAATGACATGACCCTGCACATCGAGGAGCGCTTCTGGTCCGCCGACGGCGAAGAGCCCATCGAAGGACTGTTCCTCAAGCCGGGCGAATCCGCCCCGCTCGTGGCCGCTCCCTCGGCCGCCCCGTTTTTCTGAGGGAGAACGGAGTATTTATTACAGGCCACTCTTTCTGCAACGGCAAATGAGTTTTTCCCTGCGCGCAAGCCATTCGTAAGCCCTGAAATATTCCTCACGCTCGCATGCCTCTGCCCATCCTTCCGTACTTTTCCAAAATAAGCTCGCATAGCGTAAAATAGACATTTCGGCAGCAGCGTTGATTCCACCCAGGAGATTTCATGGCACAGGTCTACCCCTTCCGCGCGTTCCGCTACAACTCGGCCAAGGCCGATTTCAGCCGCGTCCTCACGCAGCCCTACGACAAAATCCCCCCCGCCATGCAGGAGAAATACTACGCGGCCGACCCCCACAATTTGATCACCGTGGAAAAGGGGCGCGTGCATGCCGATGACACGCCGCGGAACAATGTCTACACCCGCGCGGCCGCCGCGCTGAATGCTTGGATCGCCGGCGCCGTGCTGGTTCCCGACGCCGCACCGTGTTTTTATGCCTATCTGCAGGAGTACACCATTCCCGGGACGCAGCAGAAGCGCACGCGCGTGAGCTTCATCGGCGCGGGCAAGCTCGAGGAGTACGAAGCGGGAGTGGTCTTCCGGCACGAGCGCACGCTGACGGGGCCTAAAGCCGACCGCCTGGAACTTCTCCGGCACACCCAGACGCATACGGGGCAGATCTTCATGATCTATTCGGACGCCTCCTGCCGCGTGGATGCGATTTTGAAGGAAGTGGCCGCGGCCAGCGCCCCGGCGACGGACGTGCTCGATGAATATGGCGTGGCCCACCGCCTATGGCCCGTCTCCGACGCCGCCAAAATCGCCGAGATTCAAAAAGTGATGTCCGCGCAGAAGCTGGTCATCGCCGACGGGCATCACCGCTACGAGACGGCCATCAATTACCGCAACGAGCGCCGCGCCAAAGCCGGAGCGGCTTCCGCCCCCGATGCGCCGTATGAACGCACCATGATGACCTTCGTGAATACCTGTTCGAAAGAACTGACGATTCTGCCGACGCACCGCGTGGTTGCCAACGTGAAGGATTTTTCCTGGGAAACGCTGCGCGCCAAACTGGCCCACTGGTTCGAGATCGAAACGCTTCCGGGTTCGAGCGCGGAAGAGCGCGCCGCGTTCATGCGCAAGCTGGTCTCGGAAAGCGCCAGGCGCGCCCTGGGCGTCTATGCCGGCGGCGGAAAAATTCATCTACTGCGCCTGAAGGCGGGGACGGACATGGCGGCGCTGCTGCCGGGCGAAGATCCCATGCAGCGCGGGCTGGACGTGGTGCTGCTGCACCGCGGAATTCTCGAGCAGATGCTGGGCATCACCCCGCAGGCGGTGACGGCGGAGGCCAACCTGACCTACGAGCGGGAAGCGGCCACGGCCATGGAAACGGTGGATCGCGGCGCGGCGCAGGCGGTGTTCCTGCTGAATGCGGTGGATGCGGACGAAGTAATGCGCATCGCTACCGCGGGCGGAGTGATGCCGCAGAAGTCCACGGACTTTTTCCCCAAAATGCTCAGCGGGATTGCGCTGTACCGCGTGGATGGCTAAGCGGGTAGCGTTGGCCGCAGGGGCACGGCATGCCGTGCCCCTGCGATGCCCCAACGGAAAAATGTTTAGAAGCTGGCGATGGCCGCGGCTTCGTTGTCGTTGACGTCGAAGATGGTCAGCAGCTTGGTGATTTGCAGGACTTCCTGGAACTTCTGGCCGAGATTGCAGAGTTTCATGGTGGCCCCCTGCGTCTTGGCGCTGTGATGCGTGGCCACCAGCGTGCCCAGCCCGGCGCTGTCAATGTAAGTCACGTTGCTCATATCCAGTATGATTTTTTTCTTGCCTTCCGCCAGCAGGGCCTTCACCTTCTCGCGCAGCGCATTGCTTTCCTCGCCCAGCACGATCCTGCCGTCCATCGCCACCACGGTCACGCCACTCACTTCATGGCTGGTCATTTTCAGTGCCACGTTCTTATCCTCCTGGTTCGATCGATGCGGTGGCCTGGCCCAAACTGCGCGCCGCGGCCGCTTCCGATTCAGTAATAGTCCGAGCAGGACATGTAGTACCCGCAGGTCCGGCAAATCAGCTTACAGCGCCGAGATTCCAGTCTTTGCGAGCAGACCGGACAGTACCGGGAAGGGTCTTCTTCCCGGGGTGGTTCGGATGCCTGTTGCGCGGCAGCCGGAACCGTCTCCGAATCTGTCCTTACCATGTCTCCCACAGCTTGAAGGTTATAGCACAAGACGAACGGCAGAGGAAAGGAAACTAGCAGGGGAGGGTCTATTTGCCGCGGGGTGGCAGGGGCGCGGGCATGACATAGCTGGACTGCGCGGGGAGCCCCGCGCGCTCGAATTGCACGGTGCTGTGATGGATGGAGAATTGCCTGTGGAGGGCCTCCCGAATGGCTTTGAGAATGCGCTCGCTCTCGTCCATATGCATATCCGGGATGCGCACATGGCAACTGAGCAGGGTATGGTCCGCGCCCAGCGTCCAGATATGAATGTCGTGCACTTCCTGCACCCCGGGGACCGCCAGGATGGCCTGGGCCACCCCGGCGACTTCCATGCCGTAGGGGCGTCCTTCGAGAAGGATATGCGCGGATTCGCGGAGGATGCCGAGGCTGGACCAGAGCACCAGAGCCCCGATGGCCAGCCCCAGCAGCGGGTCGATCCATTGGGCCCCGGTACGGTGAATCAGGAAAGCGGCGGCCAGAATGGCCACATTCGAAAGCGCGTCGCCGAAATTGTGAATCAGCAGGCTGCGCAAATTCAGGTCATGGCGGCCGCGCACGAGCGAGAGCGTGATGCCGGCGTTGACGGCCAGCGCGGCGAGCGAAGTCCATACCATCCAGGATTCCACGACGTGCACGGGCGAGCGGAAGCGCTCGATGGCTTCATAGGCCAGCCACAGCGAGAGCAGAATGAGCAGGACCGCGTTGGTGAAGGCCGCCAGGATTCCCGCGCGGTGATAGCCATAGGTTTTTTCCTCGTCGGCGGGTCGTTGCGCCCAGCGCATGGCCAGCCAGGAAATTCCCAGCGCCGGAACATCGGAAAGATTGTGCACCGCGTCATTGAGCAGCGCCACGGAATGGCCGAGGAAGCCTCCGAAAAATTCTGCAACGACCAGGCCCAGCGTGGCGGCCATGGCCCACGCCAGAGTGGCGGGTCCGAGCGAATGCGAGTGGCCGTGATCGTGATGATGATCGTGCACGAATTCATTTTACTCAAAATCGGGATAAGAGAGCGGAGTGTTTTGCGGCCGGGCGGAAGGCTTATTGGAGATTTTGACACTTTGCACGCGGGATGTAATTGACGCTGGGGGGCGGGACTGCGACTATCGAAACAGGCTGCGGGAGAAACCAGACCCGCGGAGTGAAGGGGAAAAACGCCGGGCCGGGGGATGCACAAGGCCGGGCGGTCCCGCCAATGAACGAAGCGCAGGCAAAACTGACGTTCTGGGGCGTGCGCGGGTCCACGCCGACGGTGGATCCGGCGACGTGGCGCTATGGCGGAAACACGCCGTGCCTGGATTTCGTGGCCCCGGACGGAACCCAATTTATTTTCGATTGCGGGACGGGACTGCGCATGCTGGGCAGCCGCTTGCAGGAGCAGGCCGGCTCCTTCGCTCCGGAAACGCACCTCCTGGTGACCCACTATCACTGGGACCATATTCAGGGGCTGCCGTTTTTTTCGCCCTTCTACGTCGACCGCAACACGTTTCACTTCTACAGTTTCCAGTCAAAATTCCTGGGCCGCGACAGCCTCAAGCAGGTCTTCGAGGCCCAGATGGCCCTGCCGTATTTTCCCGTGGATCTCTCGGCCATGAGCGCCAAGCGCACCTTCCGCGAAGTGGGCGGCGGAGAAAGTTTTCAGATCGGCACCACGAAAATCACCTCGCGCTGGCTCAATCATCCGCAGGGCGCCATGGGTTACCGTCTGGAAACGCCGGCGGGCATCATCGTCTACGCCACGGACAACGAGCCGGGCGACCCGGCGCTCGACCGCAGCCTGCGCGAACTGGCCGAAGGCGCGGACGTTTTTATCAATGACGCGCAGTTCACCCCGGAGCAGCTGGCGGGTTCGCGGCGCGGATGGGGACATTCGACCTGGCAGGAAGGCGTGAAAGTAGCCAAGGAAGTGGGCGCGAAACGCCTGGTGCTGTTTCATCACGACCCGGATTCGACGGACCGCATCGTGGACGGACTGCTGCGGCAGGCGCGCGGAGAATTCGAAAGCGTCTTCGCGGCCACCGAGGGCATGGTGATTACCCTGGGCGGGGCGGAATCGGCCAATATCCACATTCCGGGTTCGCGCTCCTCGCTGCGGCGCGAAGCGCAATTTCGCGCCACGGTCAGCGGCACGCGCGAGGACGGGCGCAGCTTCGAGGAAGAGACGGTGGTGCGGGACGTTTCCCTGCAAGGCGCGCTGATCCCGCTGAGCAATTGCCCGCGCCTGCAATCGGAATTGCTGGTGGATATCGAGACGCCGGGGGCCGACGGAGAGCGGCAGAAAATGCAGTTGCGCGGCTACGTCGTGCGCGTGGACCCCGACCGCGAAAAAGGCAGCGCCGCCGTGGGCGTGGTCTTCACGGACTGAGCGGCGCGCGAATCGGGGAACGAGAAAAAGAAACTATTTCGCCTGCAGCGATTCGATGTAATCCGACAAATTCTTGATGCGCAGTTGCACGATGGCCGGCGTGCTGCGATGCGTATGCAGCGAACTGAGCAGACGGCCCCAGACGGGCATCTCCGCGGAGCCGTGCGCGGGGGCGCTCGAGCCGAACGTCAGAACCGCGACCACGTGCGTGGCGGGATATTTCCCTTCGTTGTTTTTGGCCAGCAGCGACAAATCGGGCGGCGGCGTTTTCAGCGCGGAAGCCGCGGGGCCGTTGCCCTTGCCGTCGAGCCCGTGGCAGGCGGCGCAGTATTCCTTGTACATCTCTTCCCCGGAAGAAGCCGAAGTGGGCTTGATGGGCACTTTTTCGATCACTTTCTTGGGAGTTTTTTCAGGAGCCTGCGGACGGGGCCACGCGGCCAGCGCGGGGAGCAGCAGGAGAGACAATCCCAACAATCCATAGCGTTTCATCACGCACCTCACGGTGTGCTTTCGCCGCGATCAGCGGTGGCAGGCACGATTTTCGCAAACGGCATTTCCTTGAAATTGGATACCGAACAGGCGCAAGCGTCTGTGACCGGCATCACCAGTGCAGGGTGCGGCAGGTCTAGCGGAGAGAAGAGATTTGCTCGTCGAGATGCTTGAGGGCCGCTTCGAGGGTGGCCTTGTAGCGCGGATTGGCGGTGGCTTCCATGTCGGCCACGACTTTTTTGCGGGAGAGTTCGAGGACGTCGCGCTGGCGCTTGATGTCCAACTGATCGGCTTTATCGGCGCTGGCGGCTGCGGCCGCGGCGCCTTTCTTTGCGTTATCCACGGCTTCCTTCTGTGCTTCGACGGACTTGCTTTCCCATCCCCTGGCCATGCACCCATTTTGACACAAATCCGGTCCGCGTGGGGAGCGGAGTGAGAAACAAATGATGCGGCTGTGGAAACAGCAAGGACAGGTAACGCGAAAGGGACATGGCGTAGTTTACGCGCAGCCGAAAAGAAAAAAACGCGGCGCCTCAGGGTTTCAGGGCTGCGATTTCGCGCATGCGCGCGAAGGCGCGGCGCACGTGCGGAATGGCGATGGAACCGCCGACGATGAGCGAGACGTTCAGGGCGTCGATGAGTTCGGCGCGGGTCCAGCCTTCTTCGGCGCAGCGCACCAGATGATAGGTGATGCAGTCGTCGCAGCGCAGAACCATCGAGGCGGTGAGGCCGAGGAGTTCTTTTGTCTTGGTGGAGAGGGCGCCGGGTTCGTAGGCCTGATGGTCCAGCGCGAAAAAGCGTTTGATGCCGAGGTGGCCGCAGCCGAGGATCTCCTCGTTGAGATCGGCGCGATTTTTCTGAAAGTCGTCGAGGCTGTCGGGCATGGCTCCTCCGGAGAGATGCGCAGGCGGTGAAAGCCGCCTGCGCTTACTGTAGCAGAGATTTCCCGCGCCTCCGGCAGGTCAGAAGCGATAGGAAAGGCCCATGGAGAAGCCCGGGTAGAACTTGATGATATTGAGGTTCTTGTTGAGTTTGTCCTGCTGGGCCTGGACGAGGCTTTGCATGGTGGGGTCGGTGGCGACGTTGGCGCAGACAAGAACGGCAATCGGATCGCAAGCGGATCCCTGTAGAGCAAGCTGGGCTTTGGGGACGCCTTGGAAGATGATGCCGCCTTCGATGTGGAAGCTGAGGTGGCCGGTGCGGGGAACCATATTGCCGAAGCCCCAGCGGATCATGGGAGCGGCCTTATTGAGAAGGATGACGCCGGTGCCGTTGATGGGGTTGTTGGGATCGCTGACGAGGGGCACGCCGTTGAGGGTGAACGTGCTGCCGCCGGGGACGAAGGCGTTGGCCGTGATTTTGTTGCCGTTATAGAGGAGCAGGCCGGGGCTGACGTGGAAACTCTTGAAGAGGAAGATGTCCACGAGGGCTTCGGCGGAGCGGAAGCGGATGGTGGCGTCATACTGGATGCCGTTGCTGGCCATGCGGTGGGTGACGTTCATGGCGTTCAGGCCGGCGCGGAGGTTCAAGCGCGAGCCGATGCCAATGCCGGCTTCGACGCCGAGGCCGAGGCTGGAGGCTTTTATGCCGACGGCGAAGGGGATGGCGCGGCCGCTGCTTTTCTTGTGTTTGGAAGAGGGTTCGGCGTTCGTGGCGCGGGGAGCAAGAAGCGCGGCGAGAGACAGAACGAGAAGAGCGGCAAAGGTGAAGCGGCGAAAGTCGAGCATGAATCCTCCAAAAATCAAAATTGAAAACGAACGCGCTGAAGCGTTGCATTCATTGTGATGCGGCGGAGACGGGGGAAGAAGCCCCGGCGGAAGCAGGCGGGACGAAACGATAACCCTGTACCGGCGGTCAGGGTTTGGGCGCGGGTTCGGCGGGGACGCGGGTGGCTTGCCAGGCGATGACTTGCCAGCGGTTGTTGCGTTTGAGGAATGTGGCGGTGTTGCGGAAATAGGCGAGTTCGGTTTTGCCGTCTTTTTCGGTGCGCTGGATGAGGCGGAAGTTGAGGATGGCCATGTCGGTGTAGGGATGGATGGTGATGTCGTCGGCGTCGTAGGTGGCGGCGGGTTCGTTGGGTGCGGGAGCGCCGAGGCTTTTCATGATGTCGGATTTGCGGATGGTGACGCCGGCGGAGCGGGTGTAGAGGACGTCGTCGGCGAAGAAATTATCGAAGACGCGCGGGTCGGAGCGGGGCACGGCGGCGAGGAAATCGCGGAGGAGGGTGGTGATTTGCGCGGCGGCGTCCGGTTGAGCGGGAGGGGCGGATTGCTGCGGGGCGGCGGCGAAGAGAAGAGGAATGCCGGCGAGCGCGAGGCACAGAAGCAGGACTGCGGTTTTGAGTGACTTCATTTTCAAATCCTTCCTTTCTGTTTCAACTTTCCTGTCCAGGCTTAAAGTGCCGGAAATATTGGAAGTTGAGATCCTTCGGCCCCGATAAAACCAATCGGGGCCTCAGGATGACAGCTCGCGGTTGGTTGAGTTTTCGTACTTCCATATTCCTATTTCAATCTTTCTGGTTCACTCCCGCGCGAACTATTTGGCGATGATTTTGCCGGGGCGAGCGCCGGTGGGTTTGCCGGCGGACCAGACGAGTTCGCCGGAGACGAAGACCTTTTCGATGCCCGCGGGGAGCGCGAAGGGATCGGCGAAGGTGGAGCGGTCGATGACCGTGGCGGGGTTGAAGAGGACCATGTCGGCGACGGCGTTTTGGCGGAGCGTGCCGCGGTCCTTCCAGCCGAGTCGCTGGGCGGGGAGGGAGGTCATTTTGCGGACGGCTTCGGGAAGAGTGAGCCAGCCTTTTTCGCGGACGAAAAGGCCGAGGACGCGGGGAAAGGTTCCGGCGCCGCGGGGATGGCGCATGCCGATTCCGCCGTCGCTGGCGACCATGACCCAGCTCTGCTGGTAAAAGGCTTTGATGTCGCTTTCGATCATGGACTGGCCGATGATGCCGGCTTCGGTTTTGGCGGCGGTGCCTTCGCGGTAGAGGCGAATGTACATGGCGACGGGGGAGATGCCGGCGAGTTTAGCGAGTTCTTCGATGGTGTGATTTTCGTAGGCGGTGTTGGGCGCGAAATTGGTGATGGTGATGTGGGAGGCGCCGCCGTTATCGGCGAGGGCTTTTTCGACGCTTTGGGGATTTTCGTACTGCTTGTCGGGAACGATGACGTTAAGGCCGGAGTGCCAGGCGTCGTAGGGGTAGCAGTCGGCGAGGAAATCGACGCCGCGCTTGCGGGCGTCCTCGATGATGCGGATGTAGGCGGCGGATTTGCCGAGGACGGCGGTGGTGCCGAGTTTGATGTGCGAATGCTCGACGGGAATGTGGGCGCGTTCGGCGATGGAGATTTCTTCCTGAAGGGCGTCGAAGGACTTGTCGCCCTCGTCGCGGATGTGCGTTTCGTAGAAGCCGCCGAATTTGGCGGAGGCGGCGGCGAGGGCCACGACTTCGTCGGTGGAGCTGTAGCTGCCGACTTCGTATTCCAGGCCGGAAGAGAAGCCGATGGCGCCTTCGAGCATGGACTGTTCGACGAGCGCGGCCATCTTGGCGATTTCCTCGGGCGTGGCGATGCGCTTGTAGTCCTGGCCCATGACGGCGATGCGCACGGCCTCGTGGCCGATGAGCGTGGCCAGATTGAGAGCGGGGGGATCTTTGCGGCGGGCCTCGAGCCAGGAACCGACGGGCCAGGGGGAGCCGCCGTCGGGACCGAGAACGACGGTGGTGATGCCCTGAGCGAGCTGAGTTTCGGCGAGGGGGTCGGCGGCGATGCCTTCGGCGGAGTGATTGTGGATGTCGATAAAGCCGGGAGCGAGGACCAGACCGCGGGCGTCAATGACGCGCTCGCCCTTGGCGGGGCGGAAATTGCCGACCTTGACGATTTTGCCGGCGCGGACGCGGACGCTGGCGAGGTGCAGAGGTGCGCTGGTGCCGTCGGCGAGCTGGGCGCCGGTGATGACGAAGGAGGAGGAGTTTTCCTGGGCGTGGAGGGATGGAGAGGCGGCGGCCAGGAGCGGAAGAGTGAGAAGAGCGGCGAGCTTCTGGAAGAAGGACATGGGGTCTCCGGTGGAACAAGAAAGTGCACAAGAACAGCATGGTGTTGCAAAGACTGGCAGTTGAGATCCTTCGTCCCGGTAAAAACCACCGGGACTCAGGATGACAGCGCTCAAATATTTATTGCGCGAGCCGCGATGGATTGCGGAAGCGAACTATGAATCCGGGAAAGAGTACCGCAAGGGAGCGCGGAGGGCTAATCCAAATTTGGAACGAGAGCTTTGGTGGCGAGAACGCCAAGAATTCAGGTTGTCAGGCATCTCCCCGGTCCAATTTGTCAGGCATCCTCCCGGTCTGTACCCGTTTGTCCTCCCCTCCCCCTCCCCTGTTTTTGTAAAGGTTTGATTGCATGGAGGTTAAGTTGTGGGGGTCTGCTAAAGATGTGATTGTAAAGAGGTTGGCGTTGTTCGCTGATGTGCCCCCCCCCTGTACCCCGTCCGTGGGACGGAAAATAGCGTGTAAGGCATTGAAAACAATATTGTTAATGGTGCGCCGTGGGAAGAATAAGTTCGTAAGATATTGCAAATAAAAGAGTTCAAAAGGGCGTAGGGTTCGGGTAGAAATTGCGGCAGGCGAATGCAGGGAAAGCCTATTAAGCCGGAAGGTAGAGTAACCGATCAGGAAGAATAATTCAAGCGGAAAAGCGGGGTCGTGTGGTTACAGAGCGCCGTCGGGCGGGGCGGGAGCGAGTGCGCGGGAGCGCAGGCGATGCCAGATGAGGATGAGGACAACGGAGGCGGCGAAGATGAGGGTGGAGACGGCGTTGATTTCGGGGGTGATGCCGCGGCGGAGGCGGGACCAGATTTCGAGGGGGAGGGTATTGTCGCGGCCGATGAGGAAGAAGGAGACGGCGATTTCGTCCATGGAGAGGGTGAAGATGAGGAGGGCGGAGGCGATGAGGGGAAGGCGCAGGCATGGAAGAGTGACGCGCCAGAAGGTTTTCCAGGGGGTGGCGCCGGAGATGAGGGCGGTGCCGTGGCCGAGGAGGACGGTGAGGAGGCGGAGGGTGACTTCTTTTTAGCGGCAGGCGGCGATGGCGAAGGCCAGAGAGAGCATTGCGGCGAGGAGGGCGAAGCGTTTCATGAGGGCTCCCGAAGGAGCGGGGGAATTTCGCCGGAAGAAAATCATTGGGCCTCCGCCTGATAGACGACCGAGCCGTTGACCATGGTGAGAAGAACCTTGGTGGCGGCGATTTTGTGGGGGTCAATTTCGAAAAGGTTCTGCGAGACGATGATGAGATCGGCGAGTTTGCCGGGTTCGAGCGAGCCTTCGGTGGATTCGCGGCGGCCGGCGTAAGCGGCGGCGAGGGTGTAGCCGAGGATGGCTTCGGGAACGGAGAGGCGCTGGGAGGGAACGAAGCCGGCGGGGGGATTGCCTTCGAGCGTTTGGCGAGTGACGGCGGTTTGCAGACCGATCCAGGGATCGAGAGTGACGACGGGCCAGTCGCTGCCGAAGGTGTAGCGGCCGCCGGCGAGAGCAATGCTGTGCCAGGACCAGGCGCGGGAGGCGCGGTCGGGGCCGGCGTTGCGCGCCCAGACGTTATTGACGTTGTCGTTGGGGTAGGAGTGCAGGGGCTGCATGCTGGCGAGGACGCCTAGCTGGCCGAAGCGGGGGATGTCGGGGACGGCGACGGTTTCGATGTGCTCGATGCGCGGGCGGCGGCCGGAGGTGTGATTTATTTTTTCGGCGTTTTCGTAGCCGTCGAGAGCGGTGCGCACGGCGAGTTCGCCGATGGAGTGAGTGAAGAGCTGGAGGCCGCGCTGATCGAGTTCGGCGACGGCGGAGTTGTATTTGGCGGGTTCCCAGAAGAGTTTGCCTTTGGTGGAGGGGTCGTCGGTGTAGGGAGCGAGCATGGCGGCGGTATGGGCTTCGATGACGCCATCGAGCATGAATTTCACGGCGTTGGTGTCAATCCAGTCGTCGTGGAATTTTTTGCGGGCGGATTCGATGGCGTCGATGTCCTGGGGGCGGAGTTCGGGAGGATCCTGGAAGTAAGCGATGGTGAAGCGGAGGGTGAGGTCGCCGGCGCGGCGGAGTTCGTCGTACAGAGCGAGTTCTTCGAAATCGCCGCCGGCGCTGTGCACGCGGGTGAGGCCGTTGCGGTTGGCCCAGCGGATTCCGGCGCGGAGGGCGGCGAGTTTATCGTCGCGGGTGGGCTTGGGGACGACATCGGCGACGAGATTCTGCGCGGATTCTTTCAGTGCGCCGGTGGCTTCGCCGGTTTTGGGGTCGCGGACGATGATGCCATTGGGCGGGTTGGGCGTATCGCGGGTGATGCCGGCGAGGGCCAGGGCCTTGGAATTGGCCCAATAACTGTGGCCGTCGTAGCATTCGAGGAAAACGGGGCGGTCGGAAATGATGTCATCAATCTGTTTTTTGTTGGGCAGGGCGACTGCGCCGAAAGAGGAATAGAGCCATCCGCGGCCGAGAATCCATCCCGTGCCGGGATGGGCGGCGGCGTAGTCGCGAAGGCGCTGCTGCATTTCGGG
>Ga0315281_10008309_pt1 | contig 14522 bp, 9 predicted proteins | sample YL17G07_0_MG_FD_204540 | JGI IMG/M metagenome (GOLD analysis project Ga0315281, IMG submission 204540) | Sediment microbial communities from Yellowstone Lake, YNP, Wyoming, USA - YL17G07_0 | ecosystem: Environmental > Aquatic > Freshwater > Lake > Sediment | place: USA: Wyoming | collected...
GCTTCCATCGGGTTGCGGCTCGTCGTTTCCGTGTCAAGGGCAAAAGACTCGCGCTCCCGCAGAAGCGAGAGGAGATGCTCGAACTTCTGCGCTGAATCGACGAGATGGTAATGGGAGGCGTCCAGCGTCTCCACAGGGCCATCCACATGCTCGATGGCCTTCTCAATTACCTTCTCCTCATGCGTGCCGGCGTCCTGCCGCAGTTGCGCCAGTATGTGCAGGAAACGTTTGAACCCGAGTTTTTCAAAGAGCGAGGTCAATTTCGCAACGTCAAGATTCGCGCCCGGATGCCATTTCTCAATGTCTTCCATCTTGACCGGCACGTCAATCTTGAGCGCCACCATCTCCCTGCTGAGCCTCGACTGGTCGGCGTACTTCTTCAAATTTTCCCGGACCCTCTCCCCCTTCACGTGGTCCGCGTTCTCCAGCACGTTCTCAAGCGAGCCGAATTCGTGGATGAGCGCCAGGGCGGTCTTCTCCCCCACCCCCGGCACGCCGGGAATGTTATCGGAGGCGTCGCCCATGAGGGCAAGCAAATCGATGACCTGTTGCGGCTCTATTCCCCATTCCCGCTTCAAGTCCTCCGGCGTATATGCGCTCTCGTCCTTCGTGTTGAACATGCAGACGCGATTACTGAGCAGTTGCTTGGCGTCTTTATCGCGCGTGACTATGAACGTCTCGAGGCCTTCTTTCTCAGCCTGCTTTGCCAAAGCCCCGATTATGTCGTCGGCTTCGTAACCCGGAAGCGTAAGGACGGGCACCCCGAATGCCTCCATAATTTCGCGGATAATTGGAATCTGCGACTGGAGTTCGGTTGGCATCGGCTTCCGTGTGGCTTTATACTGTTCAAAGAGCGCATGGCGAAAGGTCTTTCCAGGCGCGTCCATTGCTATGGCTATATAGTCCGGCTTGATCTCCGTGAACAACTTGACCAGAAGATTGGTGAACCCGTAAACCGCATTCACCGGCTGGCCGTCCGGGGCGTTCAAGCGGCTGATAGCGTAAAACGCCTGGTATAAGTACGAGTGCCCATCTATTAGAAAGAATTTTCTGGCCATTCCTCACCGCCCGGACCGGTCATTCCGCCGGCCCGGCAGGACACAGGGGGATTTGGTCTCCAGTCGGAAATTGTCAACTTCGCATCAAGTCCGGAAACACGATCCGGACTCAGTCATGCTGGAAGATACGTGGATCTGACTTGCTGACCCCAAGAAGTGATTTCGGGGCAGACTCATGAAAAGTACAACTGGAGTGTGTTATACCAGTTATTTTGGCGGTGTCAAGTTTTTTCTTGCATTTTTTGCGCAAAAGGGATAAAATGTGTTGCAAGTATGGCTGCGGCTTATATGATGTAGAGCGGCCAGGGGCACCCAAGTGGGCGGTGGACCTTGTCGCTTTTTTTATTGCGGCCTCGGGGGCGGCAGGACAACGGGACAGGCTGCGAGGCCGGCGTTCTTCCAAGAAAGGGACTGGCTATGCCTTATGTATTGAACCGATACGTCATTCCGCTAGTGGCGATGAGCGTTCTGGCCGCGGCATTGTTCATAGTGATTGTTTACGTTCTGGTTTTCCCTTACCAGGACAGGGTCAAGGAATATCTGGACAAGCAGAAGGAACTGAGCGACTGCGACTCCAAGCGGCGCGAGGTCAGCGATATAAACGCCAAGTTCGTTGCGCTGTGCGGCGGAGACGCCGGGGATCCGGGATCCGCGACGCTGAAGGCGATTTCAGAACGGGTCAAGAACAGCACCACAATGCGCGCGCTGGCGAACCCCGAAGCATCGAAGCCTGAAATGCTCCCCGATTACAGCAAGAAGCCCGTCACCGCGGGGGGGTACATGCAGGCGCTCGAAAAGAACTGCGATTATCTCATGGACCAGGTGACCAGGAAGGACGATAAAGTAAAAACAGCGGAAGGTAGCCTGCGCGATCTGAACCTCGCTCTGGCCAATCTCTACATAAGCGTCATACTGGCCCCCCAGCCCCAATACGTCGCGAAACCAGAGACACTGCCCAAGCCCGCGGACATCCTCAATGACAAGACCAAGTCGTTGCAGCAATTGCTTATCGAAATCCGCAACACGACGGGCGACCTGAGGAACAAGGTGACGAACCTTGAAAAAGCAAACGGCGACCTGGCAACGGATAATAAAAACCTTAAAGAGGAAAACGGCAAGATCAGCGCCACGTACGAGAATGACAGGCAGCGCCTCACCAAAGAGCGCGACGATGTGACGGTGGAGAGGGACAAGTTCAAGATCGCCGCCGAGGACTATGCAGCCAAGTTGCGAAAGGCCCAGGAGGATTTGGCCGCCAAAGAAAGGGCAAAGGAAGGCCAATCCACTCTGGTGACAGGCGCTGTTAACGAGTCGCTGGAGAACAAGCCCGCCGGCAAGATTTTCATGATCCAGGGCATCGGGACCGAAGCACTCGGCGCTATCGACATAGGCGCCAAGAAATTCGCCAGGCCAGGCATGGTCTTCAGGGTCCTGCGCGACGGCGTGGAAAAAGGCCGCGTGCAACTTTACAAGGTCGATGACAACGCGAGTTACTTCAGGGTGCTCAGCCTCGCAAAGGCACACGACCCCATCCTGCAAAACGATGATGTGGCGTCTCCGTTCTACCGGAACGGCCAGCCCGTTCCTTCGGAATTCGTCCTGATAGGCGAATTCCCCGAGCCGCTGACCAAAGAGAAAATCATTGACCGCATCAAGGAATGGGGCGGAAGCGTCGCGGACAAGGTTACCGCAAACACCAAGTACGTCATTTTGGGCCAGGGACCCATTAGCGACGAGGTCAGAAGCGACCTCCTGCTTTACAGCAGCGCACAGCGAATCAGCCTTGCGACCGTGAAAGAGTTCTTCGGCGAGTAGTCGTTGAACCCCGAATAGATTTCATAAGCCCTCGTCCCGCGCAAAGCAGGATGAGGGCTTTCTATTTCTCCGCACCCGCCCCCACGCCTCAGCATGATTCGACGTGACACCGGAATCGCTCCTCGGACCCCGCACACACCACCGGAGATAAGCCACGCCAACACTTGACACTGGACAAACCCAAATGATGTGATATACTTTAGGAAGCAGCAAATAGAAGATACGGAATGATGATGCGAGGTGGGCGCATGGTCGTGGTTCATAACATATTGCCGGAAAATACAAATGCCGCTCCCTCACCACGGTGCGGCATTTTTTGTTTTCCGCCCGCCAAACCATCTGTTGGCAACCTATCGACGCGAATAAATCAAGTCCATCCGATGGTGGTCTATCTCTTTCTCCAGAAAGGACGTGAAGCATGAAACGGAATTATCTATTGGCAGCGCTGGCGGTGGGTGTAATCGCGTCATTTGCGTCCGTTCCGGCCTGGGCAGAAAATCCCTACCAACTCGCGTGGGTGCGCCAACTCGGGACGAGCATGACTGACACGAGCTGGTCAGTCGCGTTGGACGGCTCTGGAAACGCCTACATCTGTGGCTACACCCTGGGCAGCCTGGGCGGCCCAAACGCGGGGGGCTCTTTGGACGTGTTCCTGGCAAAGTATGACGCATCGGGCGGTCTCACCTGGATACGCCAAATGGGATCGAATGACGGCGACTACGGCTACTCAGTCGCGGTGGACACGTTGGGGAATGCCTACATCACCGGTCACACTTGGGGCAGTCTGGGCGGGCCAAACGCAGGCCGGGAAGATGCGTTCCTTGCCAAGTACGACGCATCCGGAAACATTCTCTGGACGAGCCAACTTGGAACAAGTGATGCTGAGTGCTGTTACTCAGTCGCGGTGGACGGGTCTGGAAACGCCTACATCACCGGCTTGACCTCGGGCAGTCTGGGCGCCCCCAACGCGGGCGGCAATGACGCTTTCCTGGCGAAGTTCGACACCTCCGGCGGTTTCCTCTGGACGCGCCAACTGGGAACGTCTGGCTGGGATTCGGCCCGCTCAGTCGCGCTGGATGGGTCTGGAAACGCTTACATCGTCGGCATGACCGAGGGCAGCCTGGGCGGCGACGCCAACGCGGGGGGCAACGATGCGTTCCTGGCAAAGTACGATTCATCCGGCAGCCTCCTCTGGACGCACCTGCTCGGGACCAGTACTTGGGACATAGGCTGCTCAGTCGCGACGGACAATCTGGGGAACGCCTATATCTGTGGCAGCACCAGCGGCAGTCTGGGCGGTCCAAACGTGGGGGGCAACAATGTGTTCCTGGCCAAGTACGACGCATCAGGCTCCCTCCTCTGGATACGCCAATTCGGAACGGGTTCTGAATATGGCTACTCAATCGCTGTCGACGGGGCAGGCAACGCCTACGTCAGCGGCGTCACCTGGGGCAGCCTGGGCGGCCCCAACGCGGGCTGGGCGGATGCGTTCCTGGCAAAGTACGACACCTCCGGGAACCCACTCTGGATCTGCCAACTCGGGGCGATGTACGATGACCTTGCATACGGAGTTGCGGTGGACGGGGCCGGAAGAAACGTTTACATCACAGGCCGCGCTGACGGCAGCCTGGGCGGCCCGAACGCTGGAGCCGCTGACGCATTTCTGGCGAAATACGTTGTTCCGGAGCCTGCCACGATTACCCTGTTGGCCCTCGGCGCACTGGGTCTGCTGGCCAAAGCGCGCCGCGCACGCAAGTAAATCTGATTTCCCTGAACATGATAAGCAAAGGGCGGGCATGGCAACGTGTCCGCCCGGATTTTTAGGGGATAAGGGGTGAGGAATGACGGAGACGGGACTGGTGAACGGCTGAACTTTTTCACTCGTCACTCATCCATAATCCCCAATCACTTCTCCCCATTCTGTTGCAATCGCCGCGATTATCAATATAATCATGCGCTTTCCCCGATATCCACTTAACCGCTCATGGAAAAAAGACAATGAAAGTAGGGTTCATGGGCCTGCCCGCATCGGGCAAGACAACGATATTCGACGCACTGACCGGCCTGCACCGTCAGGTGGGATTTGCCGGGCCTCGCAAGGGCGCGGACACGGTGAACGTTCATGTGCCCGACGACAGGCTGACGCGCCTGTGCGCGATTTTCCAGCCGAAGAAGTGCATTGCGGCGCTCCTAGGCATAGTCGATGTTCCGGGCTTGGAGCCTGAAAGCGCCGCCGTCAAAGAGGCGGAACGCGCCTCACGCGCGGAATTGCTCGGCACGCTGCGGGAGACCGACGCACTGCTCGTCGTCGTGCGCGCTTTCCGCAATGAGAACGTCCCTCACATTCACGGCGGTATTGATCCGCTCAGGGACCTGGAAGAGATTGAGGTGATTAAACTGCTTTCAGACCTGGACCTGGTTGAAAGAAGAATTGAGAGACTGCGCGTCTCCGTCACCAAGCCCACCAAGACGCAGGAGAAGGAGAAGGAGGAACTGCACATCCTTGAAAAAATCCATCCTGCGCTCTCCGAGGGCAAACCAATATCAAGCGTCGGGCTGAATCAGGAGGAGGAGCGCATCATGCGAGGATTCAGGTTCCTGACGCAGAAGCCGCGGCTTGTCGTCGTCAATATCGACGAGAACCAGTCGGAGGGGGACGCGGGCTTTGCGCCAATCAAAGCGAAGGCGCCGGACCTGGTATTCGTCCGGGGGCAACTTGAGATGGAACTGGCGCAACTGGAAGAGGCGGACCGAAAGGCGTTCATGGAGGAGATGGGCATCGAGTCGGCTGCGAGGGAGCGGCTGCTCCGCGGCTGCTATTCGCTGCTGGGGCTGCGGACATTTTTCACCCATGGAGAGGATGAAGTGCGGGCGTGGACCATCGCGGCGGGCGACAACGCAGTGACGGCCGCGGGCAAGATTCACACGGATTTCGCCGCGGGCTTCATACGCGCGGAGGTGACGCATTACGACGACCTGATGGCGTGCGGCGGTTCAGAGAAGGAAGTCAAGGCGAGGAACCTTCTGCGCCTTGAAGGCAAGGAGTACGTGGTGAAGGACGGCGACATGCTGGCGATACGCTTCAGCGCGCCGCGTTGACCGGCATCACGCGGCTTGAGTCGGGAGCCGCGCGCGTAGAGGGTCTCAGAGGGTCTGCGTCAGGGCGAGGAACTGGTGCGCCTTCTCAATCTCGACATCGATTTCGAGCATGAACCTCTCCATGTCGAGCGAAGCCAGGGCGGCGCAGTGTTCCTGGATGATGAGCCAGCCCGGGTCCTCCTGCAACACGAAATCCGCCACGTAGCCGGAGAACCCCAGCCCTTTCATTTTGCAGATCTGGTTCGCCACGTGGACCGTGGCAACCAGCAGCGGATTGCCGCCCGCCAACTCCACGCAATGATGTTCCGCTATCACCTCCACAAGCGTCTCTGGCAGGCCCCACGTCATCGCAAGCCACTCCCCCACCTGGGCGTGCGATATGCCGAGCACTTCTTCCTCGGCCTGGTACAGCGGCAACTTGCGCTCCCGGGCGCATTCGAGGGCCTGCGTGAAATCGTCGTGCATGAACTGGTCGAGCACGATCTTTCCGATGTCGTGAATCAGTCCGCCGACGAAGTCCTCGCCGGAGAAGCGGTAGCCGAGTTTCGCGGCCACGGCGCGGGAAATCACGCCACATGCCGCCGAATGGGTCCAGAACGCGCGGCGGTCGAATGTCGGCCCGCGGTGCTTCGAGAATGTCTTGAACACCAGCAGCCCCGACACGAGGTTGACTATCTCCCTCATTCCCAGAATGACCAGGGCCTTGTCGAGGTCGCCGATCTTCTGGCGAAGCCCGTAAAACGGGGAGTTCACCACCTTGAGCACTTTGGTGGAAAGTGCGGGGTCGCGTTCGATGATCGTGGCGAGTTGAGGCATTGAAGAGCGCGGGTCGTGAACCATGCGCAGGAGTTCCGCGGCGATGCCCGGCAGTGTGGGCAGGTCGTTGATTTTCTTGATGCGATCCAGTATTTGCGTTACCTTGGTGCTGCCCATGAAGGCTCCCATTTCTGTAAACGTCGCGGCAAACTTTGTGGAAATCCTCCGGAAGAAATCCAACTACCACGTGAATAATCAGATATGATTATATGGGCTGTACCTCGTTTATCGACAAGCACGCCGCCAAAATTTATCAAAATAGTTCGAGGGGACCGGATAGACCCCACACCGCGTGAGGCAGTCCCCGCGGACGGCTTGGCAAGGTAAAATCAGGAGTCGCTGGAGTCCTGCTTTCCCTTCCACGATGAGTACGGCTCAAACGGCGGAGAAGCGTCGCTGTATGGTGGGCCACACTCCAGTGTGCCTGGACTGGCCGGAGCGGCGGCGATTTGCGGCGGAGCGGATTTCGGCGCCGCCGGTTTTGCGGCGCTTGTATTGGCGTTGCCGGGCAGGAAAACAAAAACCACAAAGGACGCTGTGAAGGTAATCAGCAGAAGCAAGACCAAAGCCTCGATGTAGCAGAATGCCCTGCGATGGCGGGAATGTCCTTGCGCCGGCATGAGATGAATCTGATTTGCCGTCCTCTCACTCATTTCGTGGCCCTGCGAAACAAAGTTGCCCCTCTTCGTTTTCACATGCCACCCGCCATCAGGTCCCGTTCTACGGAGCATGCCGTCAGCCGTGGGAAGACAAGACGACTATTCCCTTGCGCGCCGCTATTAACAATATCGGATTTCCGCCGGTATCCACTTAAGCGTCCTCGGCGAAGCAATGCCGCGAGGCGCATCCGCAGAGGCCCCCGCGCCCGGCTTCAGCAAACGCCTGCGCGCGCCAGTTCGCGCCTTCTGCGCCGCGTTGTGATGCGCTTGCGACGCGAAGCAGTGGTCGGCCGCGCCTGGATGCCCAGCAACCGCCTCAGTTCTCCGGCGAGCCGACTCGCCAACTCGGATTTCGGCAAGAGGTTCGCGTAGCCGTTATCTTCGAAGGGCCTGGGGTCAAAATCATCCGTGGAGTCAATCAGCACCATGAATTTCATTTTCGCGTCCAAATCATGGAGTATGTTGGCAAACAGCGTGCGCAGGACGCCTATTCCGGCAAGGTCCTCGTCAATGAGCACCGCGTCATAATCGCGGTTCCGCTTGATTCTCCGGAAGGCGCGCCACCTGTCGCTGAACGAGATGACCGATACGCCCAGGGGGGCGAGAAGCCCCTCTATGCGCCTCTGAAGCCCCTCATCCGTTTCCACCAGTATTATTTTGCGTGCGAAGCCCACAGTCCGCCTCCGATGACGTGAATGGTTCACGCCGGCTCTGGCTGATGAGACCGCCGGCGTCAATGCAACAGGAACCGATGTGCCGGTTCACGCCATTTCGAGCGCGGCGCGCTCTTCGTCCAGCGCTCTTGCAAAACGCCTTTCGATGGAGGCCAGCGTCTTGCGGACTTCCTGCTCGGAAAGCCCCAGGACCGTGCCTGTCTCGCGGAGTGTGAGACCCTCGTAATAGGTGAGGGTCAGGATGAGTTTTTCCAGTCGGGATAGACCGGAGAGAACAGATTCTGGAGTGTTGATGCGTGCTGCGCTGTCCAAACTGTCAACCGGCAGGCCCTTATCGCAGCAACCCACTCTTCCTTGAGTAGTGATCATGATGCCTCCGATGCGGAAAGAACGTTGTCCCCACACACACTTGCATAATCTGTCTTATGAGAAGGCCGTAAGGAATGCAAAGCCGCCACGGCCATGACATGCGCGATTTGGCTGGAAATACCGGCAAGCGATTTCACTTCTCTTGGCATACACTTATTTTCCACATGAACGTATTTTTTGCCTGCGTTCCGCGAAGGGCGATTCGTTCTCGCACTGACCAAAAACGTCGGGTTGAAGGTCTTTGCCGACCCATCCGTGCACAGGCTTGGCATTATGGAGCAAAAGTTATACCCCGTTGTGCCGGAGTTTGTCGCGACCTAACGCTATCTAGCAATAGCAGTTCACGTTAGACCCCTGTCCGCGGTGAAAATTTTTGTCATCATTCACCCGCTGAACAGCAGAAAGCGTATACGGTGGTATGCGCGGCGAATTCTCTCCGCTCTGTATCTGCCGCAGATACAAGTTGTTACGAATATATACAGGAGTATACAATCCGTGGCAAATGAGCGCTATCTGCCAGTACAGCAATCGGTTATGATATACTTTACGAAACATAAAGTATAACCCTAAAATTTTCAAAAAATCAACTTTCGTAAACCGCAATATATAGGCAAGTTGCGGTCATAGTCCCAATATCTGGTACTTTTTGGCTCAATTTTCCACTTGACTATCGCCGATAGTGTGGTATAAATAGGGATGCATTCCTGCTGATGCATCTCTCGGCACGACAGGTAAGTTATGGCGTGACCTCGGGACACATCTGAGAGGGGGGGTAAGCAGCAATATTGAAACTTTATATGGTTCGAGCGCGTGTTTATTTTAAGGAAGTGTCAAGACCGCAGTACCAAGGGAGAAAAGTATGAAACTCGAGGATTTTTTGAGCGGCATTCAGAGTCACGACCAACTTTCCTGCGCCGGTGTGGTTTCCGCGGATCAACCGGGAGACGATTTCCTGCTGGTTACGGGCCGTACAACGGGCGCAAGGTTCAAAGTTCTCGTCACGACGATACTGGACCAGCCGTGGGCGGTTCTGGAAGGCATCCTCACCGGCAAGCGCAACGCAATCGTCATGGACCACGTCACGCGCATAGTGGGCTATTACAGCAAGGTGAGGAACTGGAACAAGTCCAAGGTGGGCGAATTACATGATCGCCAGGCGGGCAACTATCGCGTGAGCGGCACGGACTGGGACGTGGATGAAGAGCCGCTGCCGGCCCCCGTCCGCGCCACGGAATCAGCCGCGGCCTGCGCCGCCGTCTGATTTCCGCCTAGAGCGCGCAGCGAACACAGAAACTCTGCAAGTGCATAGAAACTAAACAGGGACGCGTGCAACCGCGTCCCTGTTTTTCATTCTTGATACGCCCTTACGCTTTCCCCTTCTCCCTGCTCTCCTGTTCACCCGCTCTACTTCTCTCCGCCTTGTGGCGGCTTTGCGTCCTTTTCCGGCGTTGCGGGCTTGGTTCCGCCGTCCGCCGGGGGCGCGGGGTCGTCAGACGCTGCACGCATTTGCCCGGTCATGATGTGGGCTATACCTCAATCGCCAACCATTGGAATCGTCGCATTGGGATATTTGTCCGCTATTCCTTTCAAGGCTTTCTTTATATCCTCATTCGTTGTGGCCTTATACCAGTTCACCGCCCGTGCCTTGCAGTAATCCGAAACCGCTTTTGGCAACTTGTCGCTCTCCGCAAGTCGCGCCAGGCTCTCCGCGGATTCACGGGTTTCTATTCGCACAAGGCCGCCGCACACGGATGCCCTAGTTTCGTCCGTTGCCTTGGCGTCAAATGCGACATTTTCCAAGTATTTTATCGCATAATTGCTGCGAACATAGGTCAGCAACTCCAGCGCCTGCCAACCCTCACTCTTCTCCCTGGCATCCGACCACGCCTGGTAATATCTTATGGCAACCTGTTCCAAAGGGTTAACCACCGTGACCTGGAATGGGGCGGTTAAATCAGCGTGACCTTCCATTTTCACGGTAAGCGAGCCTTTATACACGCCGGGTTTCAAGAAGACATACCACTTGTCCAGAATGATTGACAGATGCGCCGTTTGGCCGGGTTTCGCCGCAAATACCCCTGGCCCAGTAATTCCTCCCGGATGAACCATTGGCGCCTTTTTCTTCACTGGTAGCGTGTCTTCGCCTTCCACGGTCAATTGAACGCAGCCCTCAAACCAACTCGGTGTGACAAGTCTGATATCTTCCGCGCTGGTGTTTTTGACACTCAAATCAAGTACAACGGGCTCCCCCGGAATATATGTCTCCTGCAACGACCGTATTTCAAATGTGTAACCAACCTCCTTATTGTCAGTGCCAGTACTAATGGCGCCCGGAGGCGCGGGCTTCTCCGGGGCGGGCTTGGTTTCACCCTCGGTCCCAGAAGGGGGTTTTGGTGAAGTCTTTTCCGTATTCAATGAAGCCAGAACTGATTGAAGGGTGGCTTTTCCGCGCTCGGTTAAACCTTTGTCGTTCAGTTTAATATTAATGTAGGAAACAGCAAGGTCCTTGCCTAGAATCTGAGTGGTCAGCGCTTTCAGTGCCGCATTAAGTAATGTTTTCTGCGCTTTGGACTCATCTGTTTCCGGCAGAGGTAGTTTCTCGGACTCTTTGAGGAGTTTCTGGACGGCCGGTTCAAGTGCAGGCATGCCTATCTCTATCAGGGCTTTTAGCGCGACCATGTCCTTGAGAATGTCCTGCGCTGGCCCGGCGGTGGCATATGAATAGTCCATGTGCTCAACCAGCAGAGCAACCGCATCCTTCATTCTGGCCTTTCCGGCGAGTTCGCAGAAGGCGGCACGAGACGCATCGGTTTCCTTGTCCCAGTTCTTTGTGTAGTTGCTGACGAACGTTGCGAGTTGGTCGAAGAAAGCGATGCTCCAGGTGTGGACAAAACTCGTGTGAGGATCTTCCTTCGGCGGGAATGCAGGCTGCTTCGTGGCGTTCTCCGTAAGAAATTCCTTGGGATAGTCAAACTTCGCGCCGTCTGCCGTGGCGGGCAGATTCGCGCTTGCCTGAATGGCCGCGTCGAATTCCTTCGCGGCTTTGTCGACGGCCTCCGGGTCTTTGCCGCGAACTTCCACTACAACGTTGCCACGCAAGAAGGTAATTGCCTCTGGATGGGCGAAGCAGGCGTCTCCGTATTTGTCCGAGATAAACTTGTCAATGTAACCGTCCATGGACATTGCAAATCGGCCGGCCTGTGCCTCAATGGCGGCGTCCGGAGTTTCAAAGATCTCAAGCTCTATCGTCACCTGTTTATCCCTTGGCAAATCGTAATGTGTAATCACGCTCAGTTCATTTGCCGTCCTTGCATTTGTAATCTTGGCGCTTGTCTCTTTGAGAAATGCCTCAGGTAAACGAAATACTTTGACCGCCGTGGGTTCCCCCTTGAGGCATGACCGCAACTTCAGTTCCAACTTCTTCGCCCTCTCCGCTTCCTCGGCGGGGAGTTTGCTATAGTTGCCTTTAGCAACCGGTTTCGCGTCCTTGTCCGGCGTTGCGGGTTTCTCGGCTGGCGCGTCCGCCTTTTCGTTTATCTGTTTTGCGCGCTCAGCGTCCTCCTTTATCCATTTGTCAAGAAGCGCAAGCGCGGCGGTGAGGTTGGCCTTCTTGTCCTTGTCCTGCTCCTTCTCGATTGCGTTCTGAAGCATGAAACGCGCCACATCGTCGCCTTCGACACCCCTGATTACTTGAAGATAGAGTTCACGTTTGGTTATGACAGGTGTCCCAGTATCCTGAACTTTACCATCGGGACCAATAATTTTTATAGTCCTAGGCGTTTCTGTCGTCTCGACATAAAGATGCTTGAGGCATTCCAGCGAGCCGGGCTTTCCAATGTTTATTAGCGCACTGACCACGAAAGGGGGTTCTGGTGGGAGAAATTCATATACGCCACGATATACCAAAACGCCTGGTAAGTCGATGTTGTCGGCTAACCAAGATGCGGCATTTACAGCATGATACTTCCCGAGCAATTTAACGATGAACACTTTGCCCTCTGGTGGAGTATTCTTGTCGGTCAGTTGCTCCATAAGATTGTTGCATATAGTTACATAATCGCCAGCCAGTGCATTGGCTTTCTCTTCCAGTTGCTCCTGAGAAGCCTTGATTCGAAAATCAGGAATCTCGACCACCGCTTTTCCCGCATCCTTGGCGGGCGCGGGAGCGGAGTCTGCGGATGCAGCGATTACGATGCCCGCGAGAATGAGTGACGACAAAAGAAAAAACATGATGACTGATGTGATGCGATACATGGCATGTGCCTCCATTATGAACAGAACCATCATAGCAAACCCTGCCATAATCATACGTTCCACGATGGGAAATGCCAACACAATTCTTAGGCGCTATTGCAAAACCCAACGCAGCGACGGCATGCGTCAGCGGAAGATTCCGTAGCTGCACGGCTCGCCGTGCCCATCTTCTGTAGCGGCACGGTTTACCGTGCTTTATTCGGCAAGGCAAGCCTTGCCGCTACGTAATTCTGGCAGGGCAAGCCCTGCGGCTACAAAACAGTCAAGGTTTTGCAACAGCGTCTTAATAGACCTGAGGCTTGAGACCCCGATGTGATCGGGGCTCCGAGGCGTCGCTTGGGGCTTGAGGAATTTGGCGCAGCCGCCCAATGCAGTCCGGCACGAGAAAGAATGAAGGCGCAAGCAAAAAGTGGAACTACCAGCGCGGCGCGTGCTTCCAGGTCTTGGCTGGAAGATGCGGGTCTTCGTAGCGGATGCGCAGGAGTTCCAGTATGTAGGACACGGCGCGGACAAAGCGCAGGTATTCGTTCACCAGGGGCAATATCAAAACGTAAACCAGGTAGTGCCACTCCTCCTTGCGCCGCTCGGAGAGCGATATGGCGGATAAGAGGAGGAAGAAGAAGAATATCTCGTAGATGATATATGAGGCGACCAGGAATATGGGCACCAGTTCGGCCCGCCAAATCATCAGAGCGACGAGGTAGGAATAATAGAGGTACGGGCAAAGTATCGTGAAGAAGAACTGCAGCAGCAGTTCGATGAAATTGGAGAAATGGAAGCGCCAGGGCAGCATGACGTCAATATGCTTGCGGAAGAAGGTTCGGAAGAATCCGCGCTCCCAGCGGCGTCGCTGGGCGGCGAGTGCGTTGAGAGTTTCAGGCACGGTGGTGAAGGCGACGGCGGACCGCGCGAACACGGTCTTGTGGCCCAGTTTTCTTATCTTCATCGTCAGGTCCGCGTCTTCCACGAGTTCGCTGTCCCATGCGCCGACGTCTTTCAAGAGTTCTTTCCGGAAGCAACTCAGCCCGCCCGCTATCTGAAGCAAGATGCCGAGGCGCGAGGCCCAGTTGCGCCAGAGCGTGATGCTGAGGAGGTATTCGCAGGCCTGGAATTTCGTGACGATATTGACGCTTGCGTTGCGGACCTTGATATTGCCCGTAACCGCGCCCACCTGCGGGTCGGCGAACGGCGCGAGCATTTCCTCAAGGGTGGTGCGGTCAAACGTGGTGTCCGCGTCCACTTGGACAATGTAATCGCCCTTGCACACGTTAAGCGCGAGGTTCATCGCAAAAGCCTTGCCTCCCCTGCCTTCCGGCGAGGTATTGCGAAGCAGCGTTATCTCCCCCCTGTCGGCGAATTTCTTCGCTATCGCGTAAGTGTTGTCCGTGGAGGAGTCATCCACCATGACTATCTGTTTGTTCTTATAGCCCGTTTCAAGGAGGGAGCGGAGGCACTCGCGGATGACCTTTTCCTCGTTGCGGGCGGGCACGATGATGCTGATGAGAGGCTCCGTGGCGAGAAACGCCTGCCGCTTCATGGTTTCTTTCTCGCGGCCGCGCCTGAAGAGACCTAAGAGCGGCACCACGACGGCGGGGATGACGTAGCGGGGCATTTCCGCGAAAACAAAGAATGGAAACAGCAGGTACACCCACTGGCCAAGGGACCGCCCGCTGACGGCGAGCCATATCTGCGCGCCGAACTCGGTGAAGAATTGATTGATGTGTGTAATTATGTCGGACACTGTTGCTGTATCCCCGGGTTGAGGACGGATGGTCTCC
>Ga0315281_10008311_pt1 | contig 14520 bp, 11 predicted proteins | sample YL17G07_0_MG_FD_204540 | JGI IMG/M metagenome (GOLD analysis project Ga0315281, IMG submission 204540) | Sediment microbial communities from Yellowstone Lake, YNP, Wyoming, USA - YL17G07_0 | ecosystem: Environmental > Aquatic > Freshwater > Lake > Sediment | place: USA: Wyoming | collected...
GGGCGAGATGCTGGCGAGCCTGATCGAAGGCGAGCCCTTGCCGCTCGAAGGCGATTTGACCGATGCGGTGGATCCCGGGCGCTTTCTGCTGCGCCAGGCGCGCCGCGCGAAGCTGTGATTCGTGGCAGGCATTCAAAATGTACCGAATAGACCTGGAGATCATGCGGATCAAATATTTTAATACTTCCATAAAATTGTCTTTTGAGCGAAGCCGTGTCTCTAGGGAGTATTCTGTCGAATAAGGCGTTCAGCTAAGAAACGCTTGATTTTGGAGTAGTGGTTTCCGACTCGCGAACTGTTTAGGGGAAAAAACATGCTTCGAGTCCTGCTTTCGCCTGCGCGGCTGCTCGTCGTGCTGCTGTTCTCTTCCCAGGCATTCGCGGAATGTGGCGGCACCGTGCAATGTATCGGAGTCGGGGCCACGCCGCAGGACGCCGAAGTTGCCCATCACGGCCTCGGTCCGGCCACATTTACTCTCGATTTCGGCAATCAGGTCATCGCAACGACCAGCAACTCGAAATCAATCTATGTTGCGGCCGTCACCGGTCCGGCCGGAACACAGGCAACGCTTGGCAATATAACTATTACTGGCACGGACGCGGCGCAGTTCTCGATCACGGGAGGAACCTGCCTGGGGGCGGGTCCGATTCACGGCGGCGCCGGTTGTACCATCCTGGTCGCATTTAACCCCGCGACGGTGGGCGCGAAATCCGCCACGGTGCATGTTCCGCTTAACCCGCCGGCGTGCGTCGGGTGCATAACCGAGCGCACCGTTACGGCAGCAGGGACCGGCACATTGGCCCCTCCCGCCGCTCAAGCGGGCGCACTGTCGGTACGGGCGAACACACCGACAACGCTTGACCTTACCCCATTTATCTCAGGCGCCAACCTTGCGGGAATTCGGATTTCCTCGGCACCGGGCAAGGGCACGGTGACCGTCAGCGGCAATATCGTGACCTACACTCCGACCGCGGGGTACCTTGGCGCCGATGCGTTTTCCTACGAGGCCTTCAGTGCCGTTGCAACGTCTGCGCCTGCCGTTATCACCGTATCGGTGGTCGCGCGTCCAAGCCCGGCGGCAGAGCCGCACGTGGTTTCGCTGACGACAGCGCAGGCGGCAACTGCGCACCAATTCGGGATGACTCAGATTGGCAACATCTCGCGGCGGCTTGAATCGCTGCATCGGGTATCGCCTAGGTCTGATCAGTCCCGTCTTCTTGCAATGAGCCCGCGTTGGCAAAAGGCCCGCGAATTGTCTTCACAGGCAGCAACTCCGCAGCAGGCCGCGTGGCCTCGTCCCGACGCCGGAATCGCCGATCTCGTGCGCGTGCGGCAATATGATCCGAGAGATGCTTCTGTTCCAACCGAAGTAGACCGAGATATTTCCGTCGGACAAAGCCGAACTCAGGGCGCGCCGCTAATCGGACTCCTCACAAACGTGGCGACTACGGGCTCAATCCCCCTTCTATATCAGAGTGAATCTTCCTCGGGGGACGGGCGATCGCCATCGGGCGGCTTCTGGACCGGGGGAATGATCAGCTTCGGAAAACAGGATGCCTCGTCGACGAGCAGTGGAATGTCCTTTACCACTTCCGGTTTGACGGCCGGATACGACGCCCGTTTGACCGGTGACTTGATCGTTGGCATGGGATTCGGGTACGCACGCGCAGGGGTGGCCCTCGGCTCCGATGGCTCAAACAGCAGGAATCAGGGACGGTCTGTTTCGGTCTACGGCAGCTATCAACCCGCGCCGGACATGTTCATCGACGGCCTCCTGGGATATGGTTCCCTGGACAGTCAGTCGGAGCGGTTTGTGGCCGGTGCTGGCAGCTTCGGCCGAAGTGAACGAGGAGGGGATCATTTCTTCGGCTCGATCAGTAGCGGGTATCAACTCCGACGGGGAGATGTTTTGGTCTCACCCTACGGCAGACTGGATTTCTCCGCCGGGAAGTTAAATAAGACCACTGAAACCGGGGCTGGCCTGAGCTCGCTCACCTTCTTTGAGCAGAAATTGCAGTCGCTTCGACTTGCCCTCGGCCTCCGCGCTCAGTCTTCTCATGAAACCGATTTCGGCTTGGCCGTCCCCCATGTCCGAGCCGAGTACGGTCGCGACTTGAGGAAGGACGGCGCTGCCACGATCGCCTATGCAGACATGGAAATGGGACCGACTTTCACGGTCGTCCCTGCCGGTGCCAATCGCAATAACCTGTTATTGGCTGTCGGATCGGAGTTCCTGACGACACGCGGGATGATCTTTGGATTCGAATTCAGCGCAGCTCGCCGCGCAAGCGACTACAGCGATCACACGATGCGCGTTTGGCTGGCGACGAACCTTGATGGCAAGCCAAACGTCAACGGCCTCATGTCCAAGCTTTTCAAGGATCCGATTGCGCTTGAGGCAGGCTTTCGATGGGACGACAACGTATCGCGTACCGGCGGGGTCAGCCCTAAGCTTGGCGACGGCAGTTACTTCCTTGGCGGTGGGATGACAAGAACGATTTTCCCCTCGAGCAATACGCGGCTGAACCTGACCGGCTCCTTCGATGCCGACAAGTTCGAGAGGCATGAGGGGCTCGACAACGTTTCGCTTGGTTTCGGCGCTGAGCTGCAATATCGCGCAGATGGGCGTTTCGAGACCCCAACGTACGCCGCATTCGCTCGCGCGAACTGGGATGAAGCCCGATCACCTATGCGGCGTGGCCACCGTACCTCGGTTGGAGTAAACGTCAAGGCAGCCGTTACTGATCGGATCGACCTCCTTGGCGTGCTTGCGCAGAACAATCGAAACGCCTCAAGCGCCTTGTTCGATACCCGCGATGTCTCCGCCAGGCTAGGCGCCGACTATCAGTTCGATTCGAGAGGAACGCTGTACCTAAGCGGTGAGCATCGACGCGGCGACGCGGTATCTTCGGGTTTGCCCATGGCCGATAGCGCGGCGATAGCCAAGGTGTTCGTCGCCGACGACGCGTTCGCGCGCGACGGGCTGGTAGGCTACCGATATACGGCGCGCACCACGATATGGACTCTGGGCTACAACTTCCGCTTGGGAAATCGGGACTCGCTTGATTTTTCTTGGCGCCATGCCGTGGCAACTCCTACGCAGGCCCCGGATTACACCGGTCTTGTTGGCTACCCGGGAATAGGGGCGCCGGGGACTGGCGGCAGTTCCACGTACACCGCGCGGCAATTCGCGCTGTCCTACCTGATGCGGTTCTAGCGGGACGCATCGCGCGAAGACCGAGGAGAGGAGATTTCCGATGACTGGGCGTAAGAAAGTGGAAGATCCGCGCCGGCGCTGGCTGGTACAGGCCTTGGGCTTAGGAGTTCTCGCGGGCGCGCTTCCGGAAAGCGCTTTGGGACAATCGCTTTTCGGCTCGCGGCCAGATAGATTGGCAAACGGGCGCAGCATCTATCGCGCTGTCGGGGATGTTACGTTGAATGGCAAACCCGCGGATGTGACAACCCAGATAAAGCCCGGTGACACAATTCGTACCGGCAAAGGCGCGGAACTGGTCTTTGCCGTTGGCGCGCACGCGATGATTGTCCGCGAGGGCAGCGAGCTGTCGCTCGACGGCATCATCGACGCGGCTAAAGGTCCGCTCCTTGGCGCGCTCCGCCTGATCACCGGCAAGCTGCTCTCGGTTTCGCGAAATACCAGAATGTCGATTTCGACGCCCACGGCGACGATCGGTATCCGCGGCACCGGTTGGTACGCGGAGGCCGATCCACAAAGAACCTATTTCTGCACCTGCTACGGGACGTCGGACGTGTCCGCGGTGGAAGACCCGAGCTCGCGGGAAACGGTGGAATCGGAACATCATGACCGGCCGCTCTATGTACTTTCCAAGCCGTCCGGCGGGAAGAGTATTCTGCCGGCCCCCTTCATCAACCATACGGACCAAGAGTTGATGTTGATCGAGGCGTTGGTTGGACGCACGCCGCCATTCGTTTTCCCGAATGACGCCTATAGCGGACCGCGTCGAGGCTACTAAAGAATCCTGTTGGCGTTCATATTGCCCGACAACGCGGTCCAGTATGCGTTGAGACGGGCGGTGCGCTCCTCGTTCTTCAGGCAGTTCACGTATACCGCGTAGCCGCGCCAGGCCATTTCAGGATTGAGGAATCAGCATGTACCAGCTCTACTACTACCCCGGCAATGCCAATCTCGCGCCGCATGTCCTGTTGGAGGAAATCGGTGCGCCTTACGAATTGCGCCTGGTCGACCGAAACCGGAATGAACACAAGAGTCCCGGGTACCTGAAGCTCAACCCGACCGGCCGCATCCCGGTGCTGGTCGATGGCGATCTTGTGCTCTACGAGACGGCGGCGATCTGCCTGCATCTCGCGGACCGCCATGCCGGAGCGGGGCTCGCGCCTGCGCTGGGCACGAACGAGCGGGCCGAGTTCTACAAGTGGCTTATTTACCTAACCAACACCGTGCAGGCCGAACTCATCGTCTACTTCTATCCCGAGCGCCTGGCCGACGATGCCGCGGCGGCGGCGCAGATCAAGGCGCATGCCGAGCGACGGGTTGGCGAGATGCTCGATCTGATCGAGGCGACGCTCGCCGCGGGCGCCGGTCCGTTTCTGCTTGGCGCGCAGTATCGCGCCGTCGATCCCTATCTGCTGATGTTGTGCCGGTGGACGCGCGCGATGCACCATCCGGCGCGCGAGCGGCCGCAGCTCGGCCGCTTTCTCGACACGGTGATGGCGCGTCCGGCGGCGCAGCGCGCTTTCGCCGCGGAAGACATCACCGCGCCGTTCTACTGAAAATCTCGATTGTCGCCGACACGCACCAGGGATCAGCCAGGAGCACAGGAACAAGGTGCGGTCCTATTACGAGCGCGCGCGCACCGTGTCGCCGCCAAAATCGACGTCGGCATCAGCTGGGTCAATTGCTGGTTCCTACGCGATCTGCGCACGCTCTTCGGCGGTTCGAAGCAGTCGGGCATCGGCCGCGAGGGCGGCGTGCATTCGCTCGAGTTCTACACCGAATTGCGTAACGTCTGCGTGAAGCTGTAGCGGCGAACGTCGCCAACTCAGGCGCGCTTGCGGCGCTGCGCCCGAATCCCCCATAATCGGCGCATGTGCGGCAGGTACAACATCATCACCGACGCGCAGGCGCTCTACGACGCCTATCAGGTCGAAGCCGACATCGTCGAGGGGAGGCTCGCGCGCTACAACGTGGCGCCCGCGACCGATCAGCTGGTGATCGTCGCCGAAGGCGGGCGCTGCGCCGCGCGCTGGCACCGCTGGGGACTGATTCCGCATTGGGCGAAAGATGCGGCCGTCGGCTACAAGACCATCAATGCGCGCGGCGAGACCGTCGCTGCGAAGCCGGCGTTCCGCGCGGCATTGCGGCAGCGGCGCTGCCTCGTCCCCGCCAGCGGCTTCTACGAGTGGCAAGTCCAGGGCGCGGGCAAGCAGCCCTATCTGATCAGGCCGCGGAACGGCGCGCTCATTTCCTTTGCCGGGCTGTGGGAATCCTGGGCCGGACCGGAGGGTGAAGTGCGCTCTTTCGCCATCATCACCACCGCGCCGAACGCGTTGATGGCGCGCATCCACGACCGCATGCCCGCGATCATTCCGCGCGAGCAGCATGCGCGCTGGCTCGATCCGGCGCTGCAAGACCCAGCCGGGATCCAGCCGATGATCGCGAGCTATCCGGCCACGGAGCTCGAGGCCGTTCCCATCGGCCGCCAGATCAACAACGCGCGCAATCAGGGGCCGGAGCTGATCGAACCGGCGGGCGCGCCGCTCGCGTGAATTCGGCCTTGCCCCAAATCGGGATGGCAAAGGTTAGAATGGCGCCGTGCTGACGTAATGGACCAAGCCTGATGGCGAAACCGTTCGAATTGGATCTGAGCCTTCAGATCGGCAAGTACGACATCCGCAAGCAGCTCGGCAAGGGCGCGACCGGGACGGTGTATCTCGCCGTGGATACCTTTTCCGGCAAGGAAGTCGCGCTGAAGGTGATCGAGCCCGAGGTATTCCGCGACCCGGAGTTCGGCACGGTATACCGTTCGCAGTTCCTCAACGAGGCGTCGCTCGCGGGCAAGTTGCGCCACCCGCACATCGTGGCCATTCTCGACGCGGTGGTGCTGGAGGACTCGGGCCACATCGCGATGGAAGTGGTCACCGGCGGCGATCTGTCGAAACATGTCGGCGCCGACACGCTGCTGCCGGTTGCCGATGTGCTGCAGATCGGCTTCAAGTGCTGCGGCGCGCTCGCCTACGCGTTCAACGAGGGCATCGTCCACCGCGACATCAAGCCCGCGAACATCATGATCGCGCAGGGCACCGACGTGAAAATCGCCGATTTCGGAGCCGCCCTGCTGCGCAAGGCCCAGGCGGTGCAGACGGCCAGCATCGGCTCGCCCTACTACATGTCGCCGGAGCAGCTCGAACAAGCGCCGCTTACGCACCACAGCGACATGTACTGCCTCGGTGTGGTGCTGTACGAACTGCTGACGGGGCAACGGCCGTTCATGGCCGACAGCCTGGAGATGCTGGTGCAGAAAATCCTGCATCAGGAGCCGGCGCCGCCGAGCAGCCTGCGCGCCACGCTGCCGCATGAGATCGACCGCGTCGTGTTGCGCGCGATGGGCAAGAAGCCGCAGTTGCGTTACGAAACCTGGGCCGAGTTCGCGCTCGAGCTCTCCAACGTCGGCAAGCTGGTGCTGCCGCCCGACGCGATCATGGACAGCGAGAAATACGTCGCGTTGAAAAGCGTGGAGATGCTGGCCAACCTGTCGGATGCGGAATTGTGGGAACTCACCCAAGCGGGCCGCTGGACGCGCGTCGCGGCGAGGCAGACCATCATCCGCCAGAACGATCCCGGGAAGAGTTTTTTCTTCCTCGCCCAGGGACAGGTGAAAGTCACGCTCGACGGGCGGCTGCTCAACACCATCAGCGAGGGCGAGTGCTTCGGCGAGATGGCCTATATCCGCGGCGGCGAAATGCCGCGGCACGCGACGGTGGAAGCGATGACCGGCATCCTGCTCGCCGAATTCGAGCCCGAGCCTCTGGGCCGGATGAGCCTCGGCGCGCAGCTGCAGCTTACCCGCGCGCTGGTGCGCAATCTGGTGGACCGCCTGGATCTGGCCAACGCGCGTCTCGCCAAGTAAGTCATGGACTGAGAGGAAATGCGCCGTGCCCAGGTTTGCCGCCAACCTGTCGATGATGTACCAGGAGCACGCCTTCCACGAGCGCTTCGGCGCCTGGGTCGGGTGCGAATACCGGCCCAAGGGCGCGACCAGCGCCGGACTCGGCTGGCTGAGGCGCTGGCCGTGAGCGTGCAGCGATGAGCGCGCTTGCGCCGGACAAGGCGGTCGGAAGCAGCAAGGATGCGTTGCTGCGCATGCTTGCCGACAATGTGCCGGCGATGATTGCGTATTACGAGCCGCAAAGCCTGCGCTGCGAGTTCGCCAACAAGCGCTACGCCGAGTCCAACGGCTGGACCGTGGACTCGATCGTCGGCAAGACCGTGCGCGAGGCCATCGGGGAGGAGGCGTGGCGGCTGATCGAGCCGCAGGTGGAGCGCGTGCTCAAGGGGGAGAAGGTCGAATACGTCCGTCCGATGACCCTGCCGAACGGCGAGCGGCGTTTCATCGAAGTCAACTTGATCCCGCATTTCGACGGGGGCGCGCAGATGCTCGGCGCGTTCGTGCTGATCACGGACATCACCCGCCATCGGCTCGCCGAGCAGGCGATCCGCGAAAGCGAAGAGCGCATGCGCAAGTTCGCCGCCGCCACCAACGAAGGGATCTTCTTCCACAAGAACGGCGTCCTCACCGATGTCAACGAGGCGCTGCTCGAGATCATGGGCTACACGCGCGAGGAGATGATCGGGCGCAATGTACTTGAGTTTGTGCCGGCCGAGTGGCGCCAGGCGATGACCGATTACATGCGCGCGGAGCGCGAAGATCCGTACGAAGCCGACGTGGTGCACAAGAGCGGCCACAAGATCGCGGTGGAATTGGTGGGCAAGACGATGGTCGTCAATGGCGAGTCGCACCGGCTGGGCGCATTGCGCGATATCACCGCACGCAAGCACGCCGAGGCGCGCATCCAGTACCTGGCGCACCACGACATGCTAACCGGCCTGCCCAACCGCGCCTACCTGACCGAGCGCCTGACCACGATTCTGGCGCTGGCGCGGCGCCACGGCACGCTGGTGGCGATCATGTTCATCGACCTGGACAATTTCAAGACCGTCAACGATTCGCTCGGCCACCACGTGGGCGACGTCCTGCTGAAGGAAGTGGCCGGGCGCATCAAGGAGGTGCTGCGCGAGGCCGACATGGTGTCGCGGCTCGGCGGCGATGAGTTCCTGGTGATCCTCGCCGATTTCGCCGCGCCCGACGATGCCGCCAAGGTCGCGGACAAGCTGCTGCAGACCATTTCCGCTCCGATCGCGCTCGAAGGCCGGCAGCTGTGCGCGAACGCGAGCATCGGCATCAGCGTGTTTCCGCGCGATGGTGACAATCCGGGCGATCTGATCCGCCGCGCGGACGCGGCGATGTACAGCGCCAAGGAGCACGGCCGCGGCCACAGCCGTTTCTACGCCCCGGGGCTTGCCGACGAGGGAGCGGAGACGTTGGAGCAGGAGTCGCGCTTGCGCCAGGCGGTGCAGCGCGGGGAATTCGTCGTGTTCTATCAGCCGCAACTCAGCGTCGGCGACCTGCGCCTGGTCGGCATCGAAGCGCTGGTGCGCTGGCGCCACCCCGAGCGCGGCCTGACCGACCCGTCTGAATTCATCGAATTCGCCGAGACGCGCGGTCTCATCGACGAGATCGGCCACTACGTGCTGCGCGAGGCCTGCCGCCAGAACAAGGCGTGGCAGGCGGCCGGCTTTGCCGCGCTGCCGATTTCGGTCAACGTATCCGCAGTCCAGTTCCACCGCGGCGATCTGGTGGCCGACGTGAAGCGCGTGCTGGAAGAGACCGGGCTGGAAGGCTGCTATCTCGACCTCGAACTGACCGAGAGCTTGCTGATGGAGCAGGAGGTCGTGGGCGACGCGCTCACCGGTCTGCGCGCGCTCGGGGTCAAAATCACCATCGACGATTTCGGCACCGGCTATTCGTCGCTCGGCTATCTGAAGCGCTATCCGATCGACAAGCTCAAGATAGACCGTTCCTTCATCGACGATCTGGGTACCGATGCCGATGAGCGGGCCATCGCCATCGCCATCATCAATCTGGCGAAAACCCTCAAGCTCACGGCGCTGGCCGAGGGCGTGGAACGGCAGGAGCAGCTGGATTTCCTGCGCGCGCACGGCTGCGACGAATTTCAGGGTTATCTCGCCGGCGCTCCGGTTCCGGCGGAAGAGTTCAGCGCGTTCTCGCGCGGCTAAGCGGACTATTCGTCCGCCTTCGCACCCGATGACTTCACCACCTCCGCCCAGGTCGCGACTTCGGCGCGCAGTTGCCGCGAGAATTCTTCCGGCGTATTGCCGACCGGCTCGGCGCCCTGATCGAGCAGGCGCTGCCTGACCTCGGGCGCCCGTGCGGCGCGGGCGACGAGCTGTGCGAGCCTGTTCACGATCTCGGGCGGCGTCGCCGCCGGGGCGAGCACGCCGTACCAGACGACGACCTCCATGTCGACGCCCGCCTCCTGCATCGTCGGCACCTCCGGCATGAGTTCGCTGCGCTTCGGTCCGGTCGAGGCAATCGGGCGCAGCCGTCCGGATTTCACATGCGCGTGGATGGCCGGGATATTGGCAAAGGAAAGGTCGACGTCGCCGCTGATGAGCGCGGTCAGGGCCGGCGCCGTGCCTTTATACGGAATGTGCACGATGTCGGTGCGGGTGCGCGTCTTGAACAGCTCGCCAGACAGATGCTGCGTCGAGCCGCTGCCCGCCGTGGAATAGTTGAGCGTCCCGGGCCGCGCGCGCGCGAGTGCCACCAGCTGCGCCACGCTGGTCACCGGCACCGCGGCGTTCACCACCAGGATATTGGGACTGGCCGAGAACAGGGACACGGCGGTGAAATCGCGCAGCGTGTCGTAGTTGAGCCTTTTGTACAGCGCCATGTTGATGGCGACGGTGGCTGTGCTCATCAGCAGCGTATAGCCATCAGGCGCCGCTTTGGCGACGAATTCGTTGGCGATGTTGGTGCCCGCGCCCGGGCGGTTTTCGACGATCACCTGCTGGCCGAGATACTCCGACAGCTTCGCTCCGAGCAGCCGCGCGTTGATGTCGACGCCGCCGCCGGGCGTAAAACCGACCACCAGGCGAATCGGTTTGGCCGGGTAGTTCTGCGCAAGGAGCGCGCCGGGCAGCGCCAGCGCGAGCAGCAACAGGCCAAGCGTCAATTGCTTTAGCATGTCTTGCTCTCCTTCGCCTATTTTCCCTTGAACGCGGGCTTGCGCTTCTCGTTGAACGCGTTGATTCCCTCGTGGCGGTCCTCGGTATCGATGAGATGATTGTACGCCTCGACTTCGAAGCGGTAGGCCGTCTTCAACTCCATCTGCATGCCGTAGCGCACCGATTTCTTTACCTGGCGGATCGCGAGCGGCGCATTGCCGGCGATCGCGGACGCGGTCGCAAGCACCTTCGGCAGGAGCTCGCCCGGTTCGCACAGTTCATTGATCACACCCCAGTCGAGCGCCTGCTGCGCGCTGAAAGGGCGGCCGGTCATGATGATTTCCTTGGCGCGGCGCTCGCCCACCGCGCGCGGCAGGTTCTGCGTGCCGCCGGCGCCGGGCATGATGCCCAGCGTGACTTCGGTCAGCGCGAAGCGCGCGGTTTTCACCGCGTAGGCGAAGTCGCAGGAGAGCACCGCTTCGAAGCCGCCGGCGTAGGCGTGGCCGTTGACCGCGGCGATGATCGGCACGGGCAGATCCGCGAGCGCCCAGTAATGGCGCTCGAACAGTTCGTGCTGGCGTTGCCATTGTTCGCGCGTCATGCCCTTACGTTCTTTCAGATCGGCGCCGGCGCAGAACACTTTGTCGCCGGCGCCGGTGAGCACGACGCAGCGCACCGCGCCGGCGTCTTCGGTCAAGCGCGTCCACAGGTCGATGAAGTCGCGGGCCATCTGCGTGTTGAGCGCGTTCGCGGTCTCGGGCCGGTTCAAGGTCACCAGCAGCACCTGCGGCGCGGCGAGCTCGGTCTTCAGGGTGGCGTAATCGGGCAGGTCCATGGGGTCGCGGTTCCTCCGTTTGACAAATCCGGTTTGCGCATCAATTGAGAAAATGCTTCGCCCAGCGCGCGTAGTCGGCGTCGCAGCTGAGTTGCCGCATCAGTTGCGCCGACGCAATCGGCGCGAGCTTGGACGGCGGCACGCCTTCGCGCAGCGCCTTCATAGTGTCGTGCACCGCGGCCACCGCGGCCATGAAAGGTTGATGCCCCTGCAGGCAGATGCGCACGCCATTGGCGCCGAGATAGTCGCGGTCGGCAAGCTCGGCGCCGACGCCGCCGAGCACAATGGGAAGGCGGCACCCGGCGCTGATCGCCTGCAGTTGCTCGCGCGTGCGCACGCCGAGAAAAAACAGCGCATCGACGCCCGCCGCCGCGTAGACCTTTGCCCGGCGCAGCGCATCCTCCACCCCGCCCACCGCCAAGGCGCTGGTCCGGCCGACGATGGCGAGGCGCGGATCGCGCCGCGCCGCGAGAGCGGCTTTCATCTTGCCCACGCCCTCTTCGAGCGAAAGCAGCTCGATCGCGCCGCCCGCGCCGAAAGCCTGGGGCAGGGCGGTGTCTTCGATGGTGAGGGCGGCAATACCCGCGGTTTCGAGCTCTTCGACCGTGCGCATGACGTTGAGGGCATTGCCGTAGCCGTGGTCCGCATCCACCAGCAGCGGCAGCGTGCCGGCGCGGCAGATGCGATGGGTCTGCTCGGCAAACTCGGTGAGCGTGATCAGCGTCAGGTCGGGCGCGCCCAGCACCACCAGGGAGGCGACCGATCCGGCGAACATGCCGAGTTCGAAGCCGAGGTCTTCGGCGATGCGCGCCGACAGCGGGTCGAATACCGATGCCGGATGCAGGCACTTCGCGCCGCCGAGGATGGCGCGGAATCGTTCACGTCGTTCAGTCCATTGCATGTGCTGCCTTTTCCTGGTTCAGAATTCTCGGGCCTGGCTACATTCACCGCATTAGGCGCTCATCTGGTGGTTGTAATCTTGCCCTAATGCACGCTCTATGAAAATGGGCGCAGCGGCGCGATGCCGAAGCCCTGGGCGAAATCGATGTCGATGGCGCGCAGCCGCTCGCGGCTGTCGTCGCTCTCCACCATCTCGGCGATGGTGCGAATGCCGATCACCTTGGACACGCGCTGGATCGCGCGCACCTTCGCCAGCGCCTCCGGCACGCGCTCGATCTGCAAAATGATGCGGCCGTCGATCTTGAGGAAATCGAGCGGCAGTGTCTTGATGTGGTCGAAACCGACGCCCGAGCGGCCGAATCCGTCAAGCGTGAAGCGGCAGCCGAACGGCTTCAAGGCGTTGGCGAAGCGGGCGACATCGGCCAGGCAGGCGATCGCGTCGCTGTCGTCGATTTCGAAACACAGCGCCTGCCCCGATATCCCGCCCTGTTCCAGCGCGCGTGCGACGAATTCCGGGAAAGTCCGGTCCTCGATGCTCGCGCGCGCCAGATTGATGCATAGCACCGTCTGGGAGTCCGCGTGGGCAGAGGAAACCGCCGCCGCGCTTGCCGCGATGGCCTTTCTGACCACGAAGCGGTCGATGTCGGGCATCATGCCGAAGCGCTCGGCAATCGGCAGGAAGGTACCCGGTGGCACCAGATTCTGTTCCTCGTCGCGCATGCGGATCAGCAACTCCTTCATGTTGTCGGAGCGCGCATCGTGGTCCAGCGCCACGATGTCCTGAGCGTACAGCGTGAAGCCGTCGTTCCGGATCGCCTGGCGGATGCGCTCCCGCGGGTTGTCCCAGCCGCTCAGCTCTTCGGTGAGCGACTTGAGATACACCGCATTGCCGCCATCGTCGGCGATGACCAGCTCGGTGGCGGCAGGCTGCGCTTCGCCGGCGGCAGCACGATCAGTGTCCACCGCCGCGGCAGCAGCGGTTTCCTGCAAACCCTGTTGGAGCAGCGCTTCGGCGGCGAGCTTCGCCTCGAGCGTGAGCCGGTGTGCTTCGATTTCCCTGGCGAGGCGCGTACGGTCCTGCTGATGCAGCGCCAGCTCCCGCTCCAACTGTTCGCGCGTGCCGCGGTGCTGCGCGATTTCCGCGCCGAGGCGTTGCTTGAGATGCCCCACCTCGGCCGCGCGCCGCGCCGTGCGCCAGCCGCTTTTCAGCGAGGCGCTGACCAGCGCCAGGACCGAGGCGAACAGGATGCCTCCCAGAAACGTGACCCACTGCCAGTCGAACTCGGTGAAGAACATGGTGAACAGCAGCAGCACGACGAGGGCGAGCGTGACCAGTGACGGCAGCAGCACGCGCAACAGGGGCCCAATGCGCAGGCGCTGCTTGCTGGATGATTCGGTCATGTCATTCTCGAATTCGCATCGTCGGGCACTGGGGAATTGCGCTCGCCATCGGGGCTGCCGAACGGCAACCGTTTCGGCTGCGCCATTGTAGCGCGTGCCGCGCGGATATCTGGTCTGAGCGCGCCGCAGCCATAGGCAAATCGGCCGGAAACGCCCGTCCCTATTGGCTCACGGCATTTTGACTCAAACCATTTCGAGGCCCAGTCGCCGCGCCAGCGCCGCGGCTTCGGGCGCGCCGGCCGCGCGCTCCGTATCGATCGTGAATGCGTGCGCGTTTTCCTCCGCGGAGAGCGGCTCCGCGGTCGCGAATTGGCGCTCGAGCACGGCGAGGCCGGATTCTGAGGCGTCGCGCGCAACGCGTTCGCGCGAGGCCACGCGCGCGCGCAGTGCGGCCGCGCTCGCCGTGCAGGCCGCGATGGCGAAGGCCGCACCGGCGCCGCGGGCGATATCGGCAAAGCGCTCGCGCCAGAACCGTTTCAGGAAAGCCGCATCGACGATCACCGGATAGCGCGCCGCGAGCAACGCGCGCGCGAGCCCGGCCAGATGCGCGTAGGTGCGCTCGCTCGCGCCGGGGGCGTACAGCCCGGCGTCGAGCGGCGAACCCGAGCGCGCTTCGGCGGCGAGACCGTAGAGGCGTTTGCGTTCCACATCGGAGCGCAGGCGCACCGCGCCCAGCGCTTCGAGCAAGCCCTGTGCGATGCTGCTCTTGCCCGACCCGGACAGGCCGTGCATGATCACGAGGGCCGCGTGCCGGGACTCGGCCAGGCGCTCGGCCAGACGCAGGTGGCGGCGGTACGCGAGCGTGATCTGGCTTTGCTCGCGCGGGTCCATGCCCGGCTGATGTGCGCGCAGGCACGACACCTTGGCGCGCACCAGGGCGCGATAGACGAGGTAGTAGCGCAGCAGCCGCACGCCCGCATAGTCGCCGCTGCGTTCCAGATAGGCGTTGAGGAAGCGAAACGCGAGCCGCGGCAGGCCATGATCGAAGAGGTCCATCATCAGGAACGCGACTTCGCTCATGACATCGCTCCAGCGCAGATCGGCGCTGAACTCGATGCCGTCGAAAGGCGTAGGCACA
>Ga0315281_10008312_pt1 | contig 14520 bp, 14 predicted proteins | sample YL17G07_0_MG_FD_204540 | JGI IMG/M metagenome (GOLD analysis project Ga0315281, IMG submission 204540) | Sediment microbial communities from Yellowstone Lake, YNP, Wyoming, USA - YL17G07_0 | ecosystem: Environmental > Aquatic > Freshwater > Lake > Sediment | place: USA: Wyoming | collected...
TTGCGTGGCGTGGTGGGGCTGTGAGTGGCCCTGAGAGCAGTTTATCTACCTTGTTTGGTGGAGGTCTGGGGGCGCATTTCAGGTGGCCGGTACCCCCGCCGGGCGAAGTCGGCCAGGAGAAAGGCGACGGCGTTTCCCACCGCTACCGGCGTCAGCATCGCCTGGTTCCGCATCCGTGATCTTGGTCTGAGTCGGGAACCGGACGCCTCGGGATGACTACTGCTTTTCGGTCAATATGTCGTCCCCGGACACAATTTTTTTCAACGATAATGTGCCGTACGGGGGGGTTTGCGAAATTATTTGGATTCCTGCAAAGCATTGTGCTAACTTGGCCCCTATGAGAAGAATTGGCTTCGAGAAGGAATTTGGCATTTTGGCAGCATTAGCAATTATATCGCTAAATATATTTCTTTATCCGCATGACCCCGCCCGCGGCCCCTGGGGAGTATGCAGACCTCAAAGAAGAACTTGAAAAGATCGGCTACCGGCTGGACGTGGTGCGCCGGATCACCCCGGCGATGGTAGAGCGCCGGCGGCAAGCGGCCAAGGCGGTTTGGTCCAAAACGGGAGGCATGATGAGATACGAATATTGCCCGAACTAGAAAGGAGTTTTTCATGGAGATCTATAGAAATAAGATTGGGTTATTGGTACTTGCGGTTATTATTGTCATGTCTATAGTTGGCTGTGCAAGCACCAAGGGATCGTACAGCCCGATTACATCTGTTACTGAAGCGGCTGACCTCGCAAAATATTCCGATGTTGTGATAGAAGTTAAAAATAATCCCGATGTCGCTTTGACTACAACCGATAACAATCGGATTCAGACTCTGATCGTTGCCAACTTGAGAGAGGAATATCCCAATAAATTCAAAGAAGTTAATCCGGCAAAACCTGACGCTCAAACTCTCCAAGCTATTGTAAATATTACCACGTATGATAAAGGAAATGCGTTTGCGCGGTTCATGCTGGCTGGCCTTGGCTCGATGCAAATTAAAGCTGACATTTTACTAAATGATCTTGCCAATGGGCAATGTTTGGGTAAGTCTGAATGCAAGAAAACCTTCGCCTGGGGGGGGTTATACGGCGGTGCCACCACGATAGAGGGCATTGAAGAAGGCTTTGCCAAAGCCGCCGCTGCTTCAATTGCGGAGGCAAAAAAATAAGAATTGATTACGAAAAGGTTTGCGAAGGCTATATTACGGGGGGGGGAACGACTACTCTCAGGAGGCGAGCCCAAGGATGCTAATTAAAATGATCGTGCTTTTTTTGTTACTGGCAGTCCTGGCGGGCTGCGGCACCAAGCCGACACAGGTAATGGTCAATCCGGACACGGGCGATGGCAAAGTGGTCGGCACATATAGCTACGGCTATGGTGTGGCGGGAGTAGCTGCCGCTGCCGGGGCGGCATCGGCCCAACAAAGCAAAGTTGACGCACTAAAGGAGGCCGGATACATCGAAATTGAAAAAGTGGCCTCTACCGGGATCCACATGAATGTGAAAGATGATCTGGCCAAACCCGTAATAACCCGGGTACAGGGCCGCAGCCCTGCTGCCCTGGCCGGGATGCAGTCAGAGGACGTCGTTGTGGCTCGGGACGGCATCCGCGTCAAAAACGTTGGCGAACTGAAATCACTACCCCGACTGACCATCGGACAGGAGGTGGAATATACCGTCCTGCGGAAGGGGAAAGAAGAAACCTTTAAGATGAAAGCCGTGTCCGCTAAGCAACTGCTGGAGAGCAAATAAGAGGAAACCCATTAGGGCTCCCGAAATCCTTTGTCTAACCCCCGCTACGGGGCGATCTGGCCCTACCCTCTCTTTGATTGACATTACCTCTTGTCTATGCCAACATAGGCCACCCCAGAACGTGAGGGGAGAGGGGCGCCGTGGCCACTCATAGAGATTCACAAAGGAGAATATTGCTATGAAAAAATTTTTGACGCCCGCAGTCGTGATAATTATTTTCGTTTTCTTGTTTGGTGTATTTAATGCTTGGGCTCGAACTGGGCCATTGGGCCCCGGTGAATTAAAAATGTATGAAGATTATCTTACAGAACAGGGATATTCCTTGTCATGTAGCTCCGGCATGGATCAGTTTACTGATGGCACGAAAACGCTCCTCGTAAGGCTAAATTGTATAAACGACAAAAGCCAACCTGTAATTGTAGAGCTCAGCATAAAGGGGAAAAATGTGAAAATTTCCAAGATGCACCCACCCCAGGAAAAAACAAAAACGAAGGCTCCCCCAAAAAAATAAATAGAAATGAGAGGCGATTGCTCAAGCTGGCCGTAAACGTGCGGCGGATGGAGGCCCAACCAACCCCCTAAACCAGCCATAGGGCTTTGTCTAAGCCCCGTAGCGGGGCGATATGGCCGCCCGCCTTAGGGGAGCCTCTGGTGCCCCGCCCAGGCCTGGCTCCTACTGCCGCCCACCCTGCACCCCGGTCTGGTCCGCTGTGATCCATGCCCTGGGTGAAAGCCGAAAACGGAAACCCCGGGATACCACCCACACCCCCCTCTTTTTCATGCTCTGGCCGGCCCCCAAATCAAAAATCTCGTTAATATCCTTGTCCCCAGAGAGATCCCGTTAGACCCCCCCCGGATGGGACCCGCGCCCAAAAATTTCAAAGCAAAAATCTGGCCACCCCGGGACCCGGCTCGAAATTTTCCTTATCTCAGAAATCCTTGCGGTTTTGTGCTATAAGCAAAAAGGTGAAGCGAATACTGGAACGGCCCCGGCCCTGGAGAAAGGCCAATGAGGAACGCCAAGCCCTGAAGGACAAGAACCCACATTAAACAAGTTCATGCCCGGCCTGAGGATAGTCCGGCAAGGTATTTGGGGATATAGGATGCGCTGCCGATATCGTTTCCTGGTCAAAGGCAGGCTTCGCCTCAGTCAAAATGCGCCCATCCCTTCATCTGGGTGGATATTCGAGTTTGAACTTGATAAGGGCTTCGTAAAATATATCTTAGTGACTGTCCCGTTAAAGGGCCCCGAACAATGGCCTATGATTCAAAAAGATCCTGAACCTGGTGTGAAGTTAGATATTCGTCCCCAATTAGATCTCTTGCCGTTTATAAAAAGAGAACTTCGATCAATACAAGGTCTGCTTTCTTTATTTGGTCTGCTTTCAATAGATTTCGATGAATGCGAAGTTGAATGGCTACCGGATACAGACGATGAAAAGGCTAATCTTCATCTCTTTACCATGGGTAAAAGAAGAGAGCCTCTCCCTGACGACCAAATCCCCGCGCTGCCTTTTGATGTCATTGCACGTGGGGTCATAGCGGCAGATGCGGCGGTAGATATCGAGGTGCCGATGAATTTTTATCGGCGCGGTATATTGGCACTGCACGACGAGAACTATATCGAAGCAATTTACTATTTTTATTTCATTTTAGAAAGTGTTTTTGGGGAAGGTAAATTCAAAAAAGCCGCTGTTATGGATGCCTTTAAAAAATCGCCTGAGCTTCGCAAATGCGTAGAACGGGCAATTTACGACCCCGGTCCAGTTATCACGATTAATAAAAAGTTAAAGGCTCAGTTTGATAAAAACTACAGCATGATGAGTGCTGAGAAAGTTATCAGAAAAATCGTGGAGCTAAGAGGTGAACTACATCACCACACGCTAAAACGAAAAAACTGGCATCCAGAAAATCAGCATCAATTCGAATTAGACGCAGTTGTCCTCCAGGCCATAGCCTACAACGTTGCTTTTATGATGGCTGAAAAATATTTATGGGACAAGGCTGTTATCCAGGCATATGAGGCATTGAGAAAGGAAGTCTCAAAGCGATAGATTAACTTTTTCGCCAACGTGTAATTAGCGTTTAAGGAGGAGTCTTTAAAGACGAATGTTGGCAGTGAACAGTTTTCGACATCCTAATCAAGCAGCTTATCTACTTGCTCACCCAGGGGGTGTTCCGGGAATCTGGCCTTGACTTCTGCCCAAGTGGTTTTGGCCTGCTCACGGTTCCCCTCATTCCAGTAAAGGCCCCCTAAATTAAACCTGGCTTCCGGGTAGTCTGGGTTAAGCGAAATGGCTTTATGATAGGCGGTAATTGCCTCGCCGATTCTCCCCAATTTTTCCAAGCATAAGGCTACTTGGGACCAACTCATGGCGTCAGGTTGGTGTTTTTCTGCCGCTCTCCTGACCCAAGGCAGCGCCTCTTCATACCTCCCGAGAAAAATGAGCGAGACCCCAAAACAGTAGCCGAAAACCACGGGGTTTTGGTCGGCAGCTTGCCGATACCATTTCTCTGCCTCGGGCCAATTTCCCTGCTCCTCATACAGATGGCCGATCCGGTCCCAAGCCAGGCCATCATCCTTAAACCCCAAACTTATTGCATGGGTGAAAGCCTTTAAGGCTAAGACAGAATATCCTACGGAGTTCCCCTTTTTTCTGAGGAACCAGTAAATGAAACCCAACTCTGCCCAGGCTTCTGCCTTCTCTGGATATTTGTCGAGGAATCGTCTCCAGAATGCATCGGCGGGTTCCAGCCAAGTGTTATTTTTGTGCCGAACCAAAGAATAAAGTCTCCCTGCCAGGGACCAGGCCCACTTCCAATCGGGATTATAGGCAATGGCTTCTTCCACTTCAGCGATTCCCTCTGGAAATCGTCCCTGTTCCATATACGCCACAGCCTTCCATCCTCGAATCCATGCTCGTTGACCAAGACTCAGGCCATACGGAACTATTCGGTTAAGATATTTAAGCCCAGCCCCAGGGTCTTTCTCGTGCATGATTTTAAAGGTGGCAAGGCTGTAAAGAGCTTCGAAAAGCACCGGGTTCAGTTTCAAAGATTCCTGATAGCATTGAAGGGCCTCAGATTTGTTCCCGATGTCGAGATATGCACTCCCCAAATTTTTCCAACACTGTGCATGCCCCGGAAATTCCTTCAAGGACTGGCGATATTTTTCAATGGCGTCCTTATATCGTTTCAACACCCCCAGGGCATTGCCCTGATTATAAAATAAGGAGGATTGGAGCCGTTTATCTTTATAGCTTAGACGTTCCCAACAATTTAAGGCCCGGAGCACCCTTCCCTTATCTACATCTCCGCCTGCCATTCCGAAGTTTACCTCTGCGGTATAGATAAGGTTCAAAATTTCGGGGAAATTGCCAAATTTTTCCTCACAGTCGGCGGCCACCTGGTGAATTGCCAAATCATCATTGCTTTTGCAAAGTCCTGAAAGGATGGCAAAGGCCTCTTTGGGATCGAGCGGCAACTTAAAGGCTGTTGTCCCATGAATAATCTGTGAGGGAGGGGTTTCGGGCGGGTAGGTATGGACTTGGCGAAAGCACCAGGTGAACTCCTGGAAAATGCTCGTTCTTACTTCCTTTGCCAGATTTTCGATGGAGGTTTCACGAGGATTGAACAAATCGACCTTAACTTCTTCGATAAACCGTGCTTGGGCTGGCTCCCGCCCGGACGATTCCAAGATATAAGCCAAAATGGGTTTTTTTAGTTCCCTGGCCCGGAGATATTCCCGGTGAGTGAAGGAAAGACCTGATTTTTTTTCTATGGTGCCGTAGCGGGAACCTAAAAGAAGGATAAGCCCATCCGACTCTTTGACAACCCGTAAGCATTCGGCAATCGGCGGATTCGGGCTTGCAGGCCAAGACTCAAACCGGGAACCGTCAATTTCCAGTTCAGGGAGAGTCTGCTCCACCACATCCCGGGCCTTTTCCAAGTCCACGGTGCTGCTGATGAACATCATCAGGCGGCTATGCACCCTTAGTGCGTCAATCTTTCCCACGATCGAACCTCAGGATCGAAGATTAACCTGCGACCAGGAATAAGCCGATTTCTTCATTGCCAGGTAGTTTTGATTCAGGGCCGGCTCCATCAGGATGATGGCGGCAAGGCGGCGGGCCATGCCGGTGACTTCTCGGGCTTCCTCTATGGTCAGGGACCGGCCCAGGAGGGGTTGTTCCCGGTAAGAGAGCCACTTCTTGATGACCTGGTATCCGCCGATGTAGTAGTTCCAGACCTTCTCCGGGATGTTTTGCCAGTAGGCCACTTCATTCAGGTAGATGTCATAGGTGCTCTCCCCCAGGTGTTCCAGGGCTTGCGCCGGGGTGAGGCCCAGGGCCTGGGCACCCTCCCGGATGGCCGCCAGTTCCTCGGGGGTGTAGTCCCGGGTGATCACCTTGCCCTTGCCGGGCATGGTGATGCCGCCTTTCCCGCCATGGCCCCACCCCACGGTCAAGGCCAAGTCGCCGGCGTCCGGGTTCAAGGCCCCGCCCCCCACCTTGGAGATCATGGCCAGGGGTTTCAACTCCGGCCGGAGGGCGCCGGCGGTCACTCCCGGAACCGGGGTTTCCGGGTCCAGCAGAGCGGCCAGTTCCCGGCCCAATCGGGCGGAATGCTCAAGGCCACCCCGGGAGTCGGGCAGGGGCACCCGGGGCCAGTCCTGGCGGATGCCGTCGGCGTTCTCAGTCAGGTAGGCGGGGGCATAACCCACGGCCAGGACGTGTAGCCAGATAAGACCGGCGGTTTCAGCATCGGTGTCTGGGTTTCCAATACCCAGGGCGGCCAGGTAAGACCGGGCGGCGGGGGAGAGGTTGGCTGTGGGGTTTAAATCCTGTATCCCACTCTCAGAAAAAAGACTATTCTGCTTCTCTCTTTGCCTCAGGGGTCTGAGCCGCAGAGGAAAATAATAAGCATCATTATTGAGGGAGTGTTGAAGCCCGAGGGAATATGTGAAAAAGAAGGGGACACCTTCAGGTCGCGATACTGCTTTCCTGCGGCTGACCAGAGAAGCATTTTCGGGCCAGCATTGATTGAAATATTCAGGCCGGGGTTCATTCCAAAGGGGTCTGACTGATGTGTAATAACAAAATCTCAAGTCCATTGGACGGACTAATACCCGGCGCATTGAATTAATGTTGAAAGCCTCTTGGGAGAGAATTTTCGTGCGAGTCTTTTTGGCATCAAATCTGGCAAAGTCTAAAGTTAGGCCTGTGCCTAACTTTTCAAGATCATCCCATTCAACTCTGGGGTCGTAATACACCTTAATCCTTTTTTCAAGTTCACTACGGTCAATGTCTATCAAGGCTTCCTTTCGATTTTCAAGTATTCCTAAAGTTGGTCTAAAAGTCGCTAATTCATCAATTCCCGGCCAGGACATATAGGCTCCCGATATTTCCGAAGGCCGGAATGAAAACCGGTTGCTCTCATCAGGTTTGACCTGGATATATTCGGCTTTAAAATCCTGCGCCTTCAGGCTCTCCAGTAGGTCGGCTCGCTTGGTCACCCCCCAAAATTGCCGGAAGCGAACCCCTGTCTTTTCGTTCCGGGTAGCCTTGCGCACCATCAAGGCAACGGCTGTGCCCACGCGGATACCTTCCCGGTTGTATTCCGTGGAAAAGACGCTGGGGTCGGGCTTGCCCTCCGGGGTGACCTTGCCGGTCTCCCGGCTGTCGCCGTTAAGGCAATCGAACCAGAGGGCGTCGAACTCGGAGAGGAACCGTTCGCGCATAACCACAAAAGAAGGGTCCCCCAGGTAGGAAAAGTTGGAGATGTAGCAGACCACGCCTTTTCCGGTCTTCTCGGCGATGCGGCGTTCCGCCAGGCCGAAGAACCGCACATAAAGGTCGTCCAGGTTGAATTTTTTGATGCCCCACCTGGAAATGAGCCCTTCCTTGTAAGGCTCCACCAGGATTTTTTCGGCGGTGGCGCTCACCCCCGCAAAGGCATTATAAGGGGGATTACCCAGGATCACCAGGATAGGCTTGTCCCGCTTGACCTCTTCGGCCGCGTCCCGTTCCGCCTCGAACTCCGGCAACGTCAGCTGTTGCTTGGGACCTGTCGGTGGTTCCCAGCCGGTCAGGGCGTTGGTGAGATAGACCCTGGCACGCTCCCCTTCCTTGGCCGCGGTCTCTTCGGCCAGAGGCGCTCCCAGGTTGGCCAACAAGAGCCCCAATTGCAGGTGGGCCACCACAAAGGGCGCGGGTAAAATCTCAAAGCCGAAGACCCGATCCCGGGCCGCGGTCTTGAGATCATGGGCTACCAGGGCGTCGTCCCGGTTGGCCGTTAAGGTCCCATGGATATGCTTCAAGACCTCCACCAGGTAGGCCCCGGTGCCGCAGCAGGGGTCCAGGACATAGACCCGGGGGTCCGCCAGGCCGTCGGCGATCGAAAGTTCTTCCCGGAGCACGGTATCCACCCGGGCCACCATGTATTGCACGATCTCCGGTGGTGTGAACCAAACGCCCAGGTCTTTGCGGAGTTCGGGATCAAAGGCTTTCAGGAAGGGCTCATAGAAATACTGGACAGCGTGGCCTTCATCGAACTGGGAGAAAAAGGCGGGGCGGTCCACCCGGTTCAAGACTGTGGTGGTCCAATCCAACACTTCTTCCAGCCCCAAGGGGCCGAGTTTGGAGGGGGCGGCCACCTGCTCATACAGGACCCGGATCATGGGAACCCGGAGATAAAAGGGGGTGAGTCGCCAATCGAAAAATTTCTTGGGGGCCGGTATCGGGTTCTTCTTGTGCCATAAGACCCAGGCGGCGAATACGCCATAAAAGAGGGTTTGCACCAGGGTTGACCGGAAGAAGTGATCGCCCTTGTCCCCCTCGAATTTCAGCCCCAGGGCTTCTTCCAGGGCCGTCCGCAGGCCGGTTAAGGCAGGAAGGTCTTTCCCCTCAAGGCGGGCCTTGGCGTCCCGGGCATAAGATGCCAGGAACCAGGCCACGTCCGCGGGGCCGGTCAAGGGGGCGGCATGGAGCATCACCCGCTTGAGGTATTCAATGAACCGTTCGCCCTCTTCCTGGGCCATCTGGCGGGGGTGCCTGGCCCCAGCCCAAAAGTCCGCTTCATTGTCGGCCAATCGGTAGATTTCCAGCTTGACGCCCTGGCCGGAAGCATCCTGGCCCAACAAGACAAAATCCCGGTAATTGGTCATCAGGATCTGCCGGTATTTTTCCAGGTAACGGGTCACCTGGTCGCCGTCGGCGGTCACCAAGGCATCATCTTTGGTGGACTTGACCTCAATGGCCCCCCGGGCCGGCATCTGCCCCGACATGGGTTCATGGTCACCAGCTTTTTGAAATTGCTCCTGGGTAAAGAACCCACCGTCAGGGAGGCCGGCGCCCTGGTTCTGCAAATTGATGATGCATTTAACTTTGGGCTTGAGGGATTTACCGATCTCATTAAAAAGGCTCGCCAGGGGCCCGTAATAGGAGGTCTCCTTGACGGCCGCGCCGGATGAGCGGATTTGGGATAATTCTTTGAGGTAGGTTTCCAGAGGATTCATGCGGCCTCGGTCTGGGTGGCCTTCTCCTGTTTGTCGGGCGGGTAGCCGTATTTGCGGAGTATCCGCTTCACCATGATGCGCAACTTCGCCCGGACGTTCTCCTTGACCGTCCATTCGATGCTGACGTTCCGCCGGACCGTCCCCACGAGTTCCCGGGCGATGGTCTTGAGCGGTCTTATCCCCAGGACCCGGACGGCGCTGTCGTTGGTTTCCAAGGCATCGTAGAAGGCCACCCTGACCTGCGCCACAGCCACAACCATGGCCCGCACCCGTGGGCCTTCTGAGCTTTCCCCATTGGACTGTAATAAAGTAAGCAACATGGCAGGCTGTTAGACGTGATGATCATCGCGCTGTAAGTGTAAGTTTGGCTTCAACAGTGTCCTCAGCAGCCTCAACATCCTCACCTTCTTCCTGAACATCGCCGATATAGGCAACTTTTCCGGTCGCTTTCTCGATGAGCGCCAGTAGTCTTTTTTGTCGGTCCGCCATGAAAGTATCAAATCCATCGGAGCGAAGAAGTGATGGGTCAATCAGATGAGATCCGAGATAGACATCGAGCCTCTCAGGCTCAATCGACGGCGTTGTCTCATCGCCTCTTTCCAATTTAGCAAGGTATTCGGATGGTGCCAAACCACCGATGATCCGGTTCGTCCGGTAGGAAAGTGGAGTCTTGTTGATAATGGAATCAAAGACATCCGGCTTGATGTCCGGTTTCTGTTTCTTGCACCAGTCTTGCGGGAAGATGTGATGGATGTCGACATTCTCGTCGAAGAAGATTGCGTAAACGAATTTCTGGCCAGAACGAAAATCCTGCGCTCCTTCCTGCATCAAGAGAGCGTTCACGCCCTTGTAGGCAGCAGACAGGCGCATACGCATGGTCTTCAATCTATCAGCACGAAACATAGTTTCGCTCACCGTTGATGGTTCGGGGCCACCCTTCAACCAAGCGGGTACTTCCATGAAATCTCGCGCGATGCGCGTGTCGACCGCCGAACCGTAAAGTTCACCGAAGACGCCGTTCCAGTACCACCGTACCAGCATTGCCCGGTTCGCCCCGTGGTCCCAAGCATCACCAATGTCGGCGAGGATGGCTGCCAACGGTACGATTTGGGACTGATAGGGAAGATCAAAAATACGATAGATGTGCAGCGTGTGCAGAAACTTCGCCGCCTGCACAAAGCCGCGCTCCACCTGCGCCTCATATCGCTTGTATGCCGCAAGAGGCAGGTTCAACAGCGCCTGCCGGTTACCTGTAACGGCTGGCAATTCCTTGCCCTTTTTCCCGGCACCCTCTGCCGCACGTCGTTGGTCACGCGTATGAAAAAGCGAAATGGCCTGAAGAAAATCGGTATTGGCGACATTGGCGATAATCCCGGTATCTGCCCCAGGAGGCCGAAGTGTTTCTGTAAAACGCCGATGCCGCCCTTTTGTCAGTTTGTCGCCGTACCAGTCTTTTCGCAATGGGTGGCCTTCGGCAGCATACATCGCAGTAACAAGCTCAAACGCGTCGAGCGGCTTGCCTCCGGTGTTCACCTTCTCGAAGACAACGCACACAGCTTCCTTGGAAGTCGATCGATCCAGAGCAATAACCGGCACGAGGTAGTATTTGAAATTATCCAGAACCTGCTTTTTGAAAACCAGAAACTCTTTACGAATACTCTCATTCTCGTCACCGCGCCAATGCTCGTAGAAGCCGTCTTGCCACTCCTCCCGATCAAAGACTTGGGAAACCGGGTACATAAGACAAGCGTATTCCTGCTCGGCAGAGGAAAGATCTAAAACCGTTTCACGTCCGAAATCGGTTCGTACGATGCGATCCTCCGGCACGCCGACGATCGCATCTTCGCGATTTAGGGAAGGATCAAGCGCTTTTCGGATGTCGATATAAAACCAGCGTTTCACTTTCTTCTTTTTCGGGGTAACCGTTTCTACGACCTTCCCTCGCAAGGTGGCCTGGTAAAGCGACGTCAACCGTTGCTGGCCATCAAGCAGCAGGGACTGAGGGGAAATTTGTTGCGCCTCATCCGGTGCGCCTTCAATAGGTCGAGGTTTAAAATTGACCTCCCCCCCACTAACAAGTGTCATTAACGCGCCAACAGGAAAAGCTCGCGAGATTGAAGCGATCAAACTCTTAATGCGATCTTCATCCCAAACCCAACTGCGCTGAAAATCCGGTAACTGAAGAACGCCATGATGGCAGTCGTCGAGAAGTCTGTTCAGGTTAAAAGGGTTTGTCTGAAACGCCGATCCGGCCATTATTCGATGATCTCCTTGGTAATTTTCGTGCATAGCTGAAGATGTGCAACAGGGCGACGTGCTTGTACTCGGCCGCATCCAGGTGGCCCCGGAGCTTGTCCGGCGCGGCCCAGAGGGTGGCCTCAAACCCCAGATTAGCCCCGGAGGACTTGTTCTGCGCCTTCTTCACCCGTGCCATGGGTCCCCCACACCAGCCGCAATCGGCAAGCGGTTTTTTCTGACCCTACCATACGACTAACAACCGCAACCTGTCAATATTTCCGCGAAAAAGTCTGAACTCCGGGGGTTGCAGAAATTTGTACCGCACCCGTTTTCCTGGACACATTTTTTTTGCCTTTGGACGTGAGGCCTGGCCGAGAAGTTCCGACCTGGCCTGCGAGGGGATGCGGCAATCTGGACGGCGGCGTGCCTGGGGCGCCGGTTGAAACCGGGCTTATTTGATCCACAACAGGAATCCCGCCATGAGGATCAGAGCCAGGACGGGAATGAGGCAACCCATGGCCGCGCCAATTTTGCGCTGCCGCCCGGTCCTGGTCAAAGGGATGCCGATTTTCCGACTGATTCTCGCCTTGGCCTGGGAGATTCCCAGGAACCGTTTCCAGGAAAAACCACCTTTATTCATGATTGCCAGCTTTCTTCCTAAGTTTGGGGCACTCCCACCATACCACAAATGTTCCCCAAAAAGAGAACACCATTATCGGTTGTGGGTTTGGGCCGGGCCAGGTGCTCCTACTTCGGGGCAGTCCGCTTGTAGGGATAAACCCGGCCCCACCACCGGGTACGGCAACGGCAGACTCTGGACGGCAACAGGATATGGCGCTAAAGGGTGGATAGTGGGGCTGATGCCGGAGAGGCTAATAATCTGTGGTTTGGGAACCCCGGTCAAACCCGATATGGACTTAGTGTGAACCCCGAAGAAATACCCGGAAGTATAGGCCCTGCCTGGCAAAGCAGCCATATTTAGACAACGGGGTACGGAATTAAATGTGCCCAGGAATTATTTTTGAATTATTCCGAGTGGATTAAAATGGCCGAATCGGGAAACCCTAAAAACTGCTCTGGTTCTGCACTATCTGGAAAATTATAGTGGGGTGGACATGAAGAAGACGGCAAGAGAATGTGCGAAAAAGTGTGCAATATACGAAGGGGAACCCGGTTTTTAGATTAACTTCATATACCGAAAATGTAATGAATATTGATTTATCAAACTAATTCAAATAGTTGATCATGTATAGATCATAGGAAAAATGAGGTTGGAATTGCAGAAAATGAATTATAAAATTTATTTAGTACCGGAAATAATATATGACCCTATGCCACCCTGGTCGGTCTCATGCGTTCACTTTTGTAGGAATCGGACCTGCCGAATGGCCATGATTGGCTTCAAAGGTAAAAATGCATCATTCTTTCCTGACCCGGGGGGTCTGAGGGGGCCTGGCCTTTTACGAAAAACTCATGGCGTAGCCCACGGGCTTATTGCTCTGGGGGCATCCTGGGACCGGCCCGGGGCTTGGGTCACGTTCCTACAACACAAGGAAGGGAGGTTACTCGTCTTCTTCTTCCGTGGGGGTGCAGGTGAGGTCCAGGGCCACGGGGAAAATTAACCTTCCAAACTCGCGATGCCGCTCGACCTCGGCTTGAATCCCAGGGTCGTTTGTGATTAAGAAGCTGTTATCAAAACAAACCCTGGCCATCCGGAGGTTAGAAAACCGTGGACAAATATAAATTTTGAACCCCAGTAGGGGGTGAATTTTCGCCCGGGCCTTCCGCACCCGCTGCTTGTATCGAGTATTATATTGCCGACGTTTTTCTGGATCTGCATAGGGCATGATGGTCATCTCCTTTGATTGTCCTCATGGCTTTCATGGGGCTGTAAATATGGCCTTTGGCTTCATGCGTCGTGCATGATGATCATCCCCGTCTCAATTATTTTTGGCTCCCGGTTAGGGCCGCCGCGCATGCCGTGGCGCAGCCGAATCTTCCCTTATTTCTTTTTAGACACCTCCCCCAGCCCTGTCCGGGATTCGGGCCACAGCTGGGTTTGAAGTGGTGGCATTGAAAGCACGTAGCGTTTATCCCTGTCTCTTCCTGGGTTGGGGGTAAATCTCTGCTCCTGTTGCTCCCTATACGGTCCGGGTGCAATATTTCCCCTTCACGCCATCCCCGGCACTGCTGGCTATCGCCTCCCAGGTGGTCAAAATGCCAGGAGCACCACAACGGCAACTCGGGGTAATGGGTCCAGGAGTTCTCCCGACACCAAGGGCATTTGGAACACGGGGCATTTTCCAGGGTTCTGAAAAAATTTGTTTCAGGTACTCCCCATTGCGAAGCTTGCGAAACTTGCGAAAGTTTGGTCTCTCCCATCTCAAAATTCGCAATTTTCGCAACTTTCGCAGGGGGGTAGTCTCTAAACTCAAATTTTGGCTTCGAATGCATACGGACTTACCATCCAGGCTTGGCGGCGTTTCTTGCCGTCGATCACAGCCCCGCCCTCCACTTGTTTTACCCAGCCATGGTCAGCGAGGATAGCCATGATCTTGGTAGCGGTGGCCTTGTCTCTAACGGCATTAGGTCCCAAGCGGTAAACATCTGGCAGGCAAATCAAGTGCTTGCCTGCACCCTCGCGGGTGCGTAGCCAGGCCAAAACTTTCTCGGCGTTGATCAAATCCGTGTCCGTCTTAGCAGAGTGATGGAGTCTCAGAGCCTCACCAAGGTAATATTCCGCCAGGATGATCCCGCTCCTCACCTTCTCTTGCGGAATAATCGTGGCGTCCAGGTTTTCTACCAAGGTCAGCGTGCCTGCCAGTCTTAACGCGTGTTCGGCAGCTTTAGCTGCGATCCCCGAGATTGGCCGGTATACGCCATCGGGGTGTAGGTGGACTTGCACCCAATCATGAAAATCTATCCAGTCCGCCTTTGCATCCGGGGCGATGTGAAGCGGCCTGGTGACCAACTCGTTGGTCGGCTTCCCGGTTTCCGGGTCAGGTTTGAAGGGGAGCTT
>Ga0315281_10008313_pt1 | contig 14520 bp, 8 predicted proteins | sample YL17G07_0_MG_FD_204540 | JGI IMG/M metagenome (GOLD analysis project Ga0315281, IMG submission 204540) | Sediment microbial communities from Yellowstone Lake, YNP, Wyoming, USA - YL17G07_0 | ecosystem: Environmental > Aquatic > Freshwater > Lake > Sediment | place: USA: Wyoming | collected...
CCCGAATTGTAGTTCGACCAGAAGTGAAAGTCGTCGGTTCTGCCGATTCAACCGTCGCCGACGCAGACTCGCGCGTCACTCACTTCATTGCGATCCAGCTCGACGTCAGCGCCCGGCGCCGGGCCGACGAGGCGCTCGACTCGGCGAAACGGGAAGGACGGAATCGTGTCGTTTCGTCCGGCGTCCCGATGGCTTCGCCCGCAAGTTAGGTCCGACCCGCCGGCCCTCCGCTGTCGGCCGTTGGTTGCGCCGACCGAACGAGTCGCGACGGAATGGCCCAGTTCACTTCACTTTATGGAAAGTGTTCCCTCGAGGCCGGTCGGACTCCCTCTCGATCACAGCTTGTAGATGGCGTTTCGTGAGTCGATGCGCACTCCTTCTTTCGGCCATCCGCGACACGGGCGATCTGGTTTCGATGAACGGTCTGACGAGGTTGTTCCAGGGGCACTCGCCCCTCGAAGACATCGAAGGATTGCCCGATCCGGGCGCGCATCCGACGTTTCTCCTTCTCGTTTTCTGACCGGGAGACGAGAAAGTCGCAGAGCCGGGGGCCGGGCGGAGAGCGAAATCGATTCCGGTGTGGTTTTCTCCGTTCGCCACGTCGAGCGGGGTCGCGCCGGCGAGCGAGCTCGCGTCGGGCCACCAGAGCGGTTCGTAGGTGGGTGCGACGAATTCGGCCTCGAGCGCGTAGAGGCCCGGGTCGACGAAAAGCTCGTACTCGCCCGTGTCACGGGTGAAATCCCCCGCGACCAGCGTGCCGACCAGGTCGTAGGCCGAGACGGACGCGTATTCGAGTGGTGCGCCGGTGACGCGGTCGACGACCCGTCCGGAAATCGACGGCCGCGGAACGAGCGAAAAGTCGATCCCGGTCGTGGTCTTGCCGAGCTCGACCCGGATGAGCGTTGCGCCTTCGGCCGATGGAGAGTCGGGCCAATAGGTGAAGGGATAGCGGCCACTGAACGGTTCTACGAAGACGTAGTACGAACCAGCCGGCAGCGTATCGACGAGGAAGCGCCCATCGGAGTCCGCGAACGCATAGAATCCGAACGCCCAATCCACCGATGCCACCTCGATGAAAACGTCCGCGATCGGATCCCCCGTGAATCGATCGACGACTCTCCCTTCGATCGCGCCACCCAGGCCGAGCTCGATGACGATTCCTTCCACCGTCGCCGAAAGCGCGACGTCGATGACCGTCGCCGATTCGAACGATTCTCCTCCGTACCAGGATTGTGTGAGCGGCGCAGGGGGGTAAGCCAGAACGCGGTATCCGCCGGGAAACAGGCCGGTCAACTCGAAGGATCCGTCCGCCTCGCACGACGCCCACGCGACTTCCTGCCGGTAAGAATCGACCGCGACGACGAGCGCCGAAGGTACGGCCGATCCGTCGCGAGTGTCGATCGCCCGTCCGAGAATTTTCCCCCCTTTGGGCAGTTGGAGGTCGATCCCGCGGACCGATTGGCCGAGGACCACCGGAACCGGCGTCCCTTCCTCTGCGGACAGCGCTCCGTCGTACAAGACTGGCAGACGGCCGGGCGCCCAGGCTCCCACGAGATAGTCTCCGGTTTCGAGGCCGACGACCCGGTAGCTCCCATCACGAAGCGAGGCGGTCGCGCCTCCGGTTCCATACCCGGCTTCGAACGCCGAGACGTAGGCCGACGCGATCGGATCGCTCGATTCCTTGGTCGTGATTTTTCCTTCGATGCGTCCGCCGATCGGAAGCGAAACATCGGCGCCGGAGCTCTCCGACCCGGCGAGCACATCCACGGGTTCCGAGTCCAACACGTTGACCACCGACGGGCGCCATCGCGGAACGTAGCCCCGTAGAGTGTCGATCGCGCCGACGGCGTAACGTCCGGAGGCGAGCCCCTCGAGACGATACTTCCCTTCCCGGTCGGCAACCGCGCCCGGAAGCCAGTGAAATGTGTCGAGCGGGGAGAGAAAAACGTCCGCTCCGGGAATTGGCGCCGAGGTCGCGGAATCGAAGACCGTTCCCGTGAGAATCCCTCCGGGCGGAAGTGGAAACGCGCCCAGGTTGCTAATCGCGGATTGTTCAACGTCGATCGTCATGGCATTTGCTTCGTCGACGACTCCCGGGAAATAGGCCTCGATCACATTTCCGAAAGAAGGTTCGGCGAACAGCAGGTAGCTGCCGGAGCTCGGGAGGCCGACTCGAAATCTTCCAAGCCCGTCGGAAAATCCGAGTCCGGAAGCTCCGTTCGATTGCGGCGAGGGATCCCAGGCCACGAGTGTGGCATCGGCGACGGGCTCACTCGAAGAGGCGGAAACGAGTGAGCCGCGCAAACCCCCGTTCGAGGCGAGCACGAGGTCGATTCCGTTCGTGTCGCTGCCGGCTTCGACGACAACCCCTTCTCTCTGCGAGACGATCGGGTAAAAAGAGGCGTAATCGTAGATCGACAGCGTGTAGGTTCCGGCTTCGAGAGGCGAGAGGACGAAAAGCCCGTTGGTGTCGGTCTGGACGGCGGGCCGGGCGTAATAAGGATCCTCGGATCCAGTCACCCAGAGCCCGGCAATTCCTTCGCCGGTGACTTCATCTCGAATCGTTCCGACGATGCGGCTCGCCGGTCGCAACCCGAGAACGATATCGGGAAGAGGGATTCCTTCGCCGACGTCCACGAGCCGCGCATCATTCAGAAGGTCGGCATCTTCCCACCACTCCTGAAAATATTTTCCATTGGTGTCCCAGGCGATGATTGCGAAGTAACCCTCGAAGAGACCGGTGATTTCGAAGGTGCCGTCGGCTCCGGTCCTGGCGCCCGCGCCGAAGCCGGCGTTGTCATGGATCGGGTAGGCCCAGACGGAAACCCCCGGAATCGGAGCGCCGCCCTCATCCGAAATGACTGTTCCGGTGACGTGATTGGGACCGTATGACGCGGTGAGTGGAATGCCGGAAACCTCCGATTGTGGCCAGGCCGGAAGCCGCCGTGTTGCGCCGGGAGGAAGCTGTTCCATCCAGGCCGAAGACTCGGATTCGCGAGGAGAAGGGACGCAGGCTCTCTCGAGGGCGCGGGCCGCCATTTGACGCAGCGGATCGATCGTTCGGAAAAGCGGCGGACGAGTTGGGACGGGAGGCGCGGGATTCGGGCACGAATTTCGTTCGACGACCCGCGCACTCAACTGATTCCACAGGCCGGGCGGCTGGCCTGCTCCCGCCAGACCGATGCCTGCGAAAACCGCTCCGATCGCGAACGAGGCAAGCCGCATGGATGTCTCCAGTTCAATTTAAGGAGAGCAGGAGCCCTCCCGGTGACTGATCTGGAAACAAGATACGGCCACGAGGTCGCTCTTGTCCAAGTCGCCCGACAGCCGGATGGAAGCGGCGACTTATCGAATCGTGAGCGAGACGGGGGAAGCGGAAATTCCCGTAACGGACGCCGGCGCCGCGGGCGGCGTGGCTTTCGTGAACCCCTTCGGGATCTCGAATTCGGAAGCGGGAATCTTGCCGGTGCGGTCGATCTTGAGAGTTTCGGTCGTGACGGTGTAGGGATCTTCCGGGCGCCCGGAGTGGTCGATCTGTTTCAGAACGAACCCTTCGACCTGGCGAAGCTCCCGCATCCGCTCCCGAAGCGCTTTTCCCCGCGGCCCCATGAGGGGATGCCGCAGCTCCTGCAGGTCGTAGTAGGGCTGCGGAAACGAGAATTCGGGCGAGGCCCACAGCTCGCGCTTCTGATTGACGATCATCACGTCGTATTTCCGGGCTTTGAATCCGGCGATGGTCGCGTACTCCTGCGTGGGGTCGATTTTCGTGGGGGGCATGGCCTGAGCCTGGGCGCGCAGCTTGTTCTGTTCATCGGCCGGAAGCTTGCGGAATCCTTCGAAACTCTGCTCGAACAGTTTTTCCAGGTCATCGAGATTCGATTCCCGATACTTCTTCGTCCTGGTGTCGATGTCCCAGATCTTGCGGGTCGAAAAGTCGACCAATGTCTCCTTGATCTCGTCCCCCTTTTCGATCCGGATCTTCATGAAATTTCCGGAGCAGAGAGTGACCTGACGGCTCGGCTTGTCTTCGTGGGTCGAGACGACCTGCTGAACCACGACGGTGTCTTTGGGAAACAGCGGCCCTCCTGCCAGAGCCGTTCCCGCCGCGAGGGCGAGAATGGGCATGACGGACGACAATGCGATGCGCTTCTTCACGATCAATGGTCTCCTTAGGGTTGGTCGAGGCCGCGGCTATTTCGCCGGGGCGGGCTCGTTCGAACGGACCGGGAGATTTTTCTTGATGCTGGCCACTTTTTCCACATCTCCCGAAACTTCCGTTTTTCCTTCGAGGAACGTCACGCGTACCCAGCAATCGATGGGCGCCGTGGCAGTCCTGCCGGGTTCGAATCTCCAGGTCGCGACCGTTTTTTGCCAGAACGGCCAGAGTGCCGCCGGACGAACATCGAGCGGGAGAATCCGATCGACGGTTCCGGTCGTCGTGAGATGTACTAGCAAGTCACCTGCCAGACTCGTCGCGCGGCCGGGAATCGAGAAGGTTTTTCCGGGAGGGATCGGAATTTTATCCACGGATTCGACTTCGCTCATTCCGGGCGGTAACTCGGCGTTACCCCCTTCGGCAAGTCTTTTGGCGACGACCGAGTCCAGGTCGAGAAGAGGTGTCGAGACCGGCGGTGGGAGGACGTCCTGTTCGACCGGACCGAACCGGATCCGGCCGATGTTGATCGAGTCGAATTCGAACTTCGTCCGGAGGTCGACGACGCCGCGGGTCGAAACCTTCACTCCGGCTTTGACCGCGGGCTGAAACTCCCACCGGGACACGGTTCGCGCAATGAAATCGAACGGATCGCAAAGCGGAGAGCTGTCATCGCAGATCGGAATCATCACTCGTCGAACCCGCAGCACTTTTCCGTTTGCATCGAGGTCGGTGGCGATGACGATGGAGGTCGATCCCTTGGCCGAGCTCGCCGTCGTGTGGTCTTTGAGCTTGGGAAAAACGGTCAGCTTTTCAGCGGCGAACGGGTTGACGAGAACGGCTTTCGGGGTTTCGAGAGGCTCGGACCAGAGACTGGCGATGCCGGGCGTCGTGTCGACCGCCCGCGACGGATTCGCCGCCTGGATCGAGGGGAAAAGAAGAGTGAGGAGAAATGGAATTTGGATCAAAATTGCCTCGGTCGAATGGTGCTTTTTGGCTCCGGCCGGCGCCGGAATGACAGAAGATGCCAGCCGCAGCGGATTCTAGCACGTGGTCCCGAGGCTATTTCGCGGCCAGCCAGTTGTCGCCGGATCCGACGTCGACCACGAGTGGGACCAGGAGCTCGGCCACGCCCTCCATTTCTTCCCTGACCAGCTTTGCGGTTGTAAGGAGCTCTTCCTCCCGGACCTCGAGGAGAAGCTCGTCATGGACCGTCAGCAAGATTTCGGCGCTGCTGTTTGACGTCCGCAGCGCTTTTTCCACACGGATGAGCGCGATTTTCATGAGGTCGGCGGCCGTACCCTGCAGCGGTGCGTTGATGGCCATTCGCTCGGCATTGGCCCGGACGTTCCGGTCCGAGCTGGCGATGTCGGGAAGCCGGCGGACCCGGCCGAAAAGTGTTCGGACCTGTTTGTCGGCGCGCGCCGACTCGAGAGTCTTGTCGAGGAATGCTCGAACGGTCGGGAACTGCTCGAAGTAAGACTCGATGAACGCTTTGGCCTCGCGAGTCGGAATCCCGAGATCGCGTGCGAGGGAGAAGGCACCCATGCCATAAAGGATTCCGAAGTTGATCGTTTTGGCACTTCGGCGCATCTCCGCAGAGACCAGGTCGGGAAGGACGCCAAAAACGCGGGAGGCGGTGGCGGCGTGGATATCGATTCCCGATCGAAACGCCTGGATCAGGTCCGGGTCGCCGGACATGTGGGCGAGCAACCGAAGCTCGATCTGGGAATAGTCGGCCGACAGGAGATGACACCCGGGCCGGGCGACGAACGCGCGCCGGATTTCGCGTCCGAGCTCGGTTCGGATCGGAATGTTCTGCAGATTCGGGTCGGAAGAGGAAAGTCGTCCGGTGGCGGCGACCGTCTGCCGGAACGACGTGTGAAGAACGCCCTCTTCGTCGACGAGGCGGGGAAGGGAGTCGACGTACGTTCCTTTGAGCTTGGAAATTTCGCGTTGCTCCAGGATTTTCGAAGCAATCGGCTTGCCCTCGTCGGCGAGCCCTTCGAGCACGTCGACTCCGGTGGCGTAGGCTTTGGTCTTGGCTGTCTTCCGGGTGGCGGTGTATCCGAGCTTTTCGAAAAGGATGCGCCCGAGCTGCAGCGGGGAGCTCACGTTGAATTCCTCGCCGGCCAGCTCGTGGATTTCTTTCTCGAGGCGGCCGAGCTCCTGAAAAAGCCGGTCGGAGAGAGTCTTGAGGTAAGGGACGTCGAGCTTGATTCCGCGCCGTTCGATTTTCGCGAGAACGGAAACGAGTGGAAGCTCGAGCTCGCGGTAGACCGAAGAGAGTTTTTCAGCGTCGAGCTCTTTCTCGATCGGCGCGAGCAGCGCGGCCGTTCGAGCGGCCGGCTCACCCGCGAGCTGAAGAACGCCTTCGGCGGCGCCGGCGCTCTCTCCGGTGAAGCCAATCCAACCCTCTTTCCCGAGAGCTTCCTTTTCATTGACGGCCCGCTCTCCGGCGCGATCGAGCAGAACGTCGGCGAAAGCGTGCCCCCGCCCGCCGGGGCGCAGCACATAGGACGCGAGCGCCAGATCTCCCGAGGGGTCGGGCAGCGTTTCGCCCAGCCGGCCGAAGAGATGAATCACTCGCTTCGAATCGTCGGAAATCCAATCGATCTTCTTCTCGCGGACCGAGCTGGCGACGGCGCGAACCCAGTCGGCGGCTCCCGCCCCGCGAAGGGGAAACGCGAGGGCCTGGCCCGGTTCGACCGAAAGGGCCGCCACCGCCGGCGACGTAATCCAACCCTCTCCCTCCCCCGCCGCGTGGAGGGAGACAATCTGGCGGCTTGCCGCATCGAGCAGCCTCGACAGCTCGCCGGGAGATTCGGCCCAACGGATATCAACGGGCGGAGATGCTGCGGGCGGCGATGAAATCGAATCCGGTTTCGAATCCGGCAGCGGCGAATTGCCGTGAGCCCCGATCGAGGCATGAATTTCGGCGACCTCGGCCGCGAGCTCCTCGGCGAGCTTTCGAAACTCGCACCGCCGATAGATCGACAGGAGCGCCGCCTCGTCGGGAGGACGGACTCGAAGTGTCGTCACGTCGAACGGGACGTCCAGATCGGTGCGAATGGTGACCAGGGACTTGGACATCTCGGCGCTCGATCGCCCCTCTTCGAGCTTTTTTCGAAGGGCCGGTTTCGAAACCGATCCGAGTTTTTCGTAGATGTCTTCGAGCGAACCGAACGCCTGGACGAGCTCCACGGCCCCCTTCTCTCCGATTCCCTTGACGCCCGGAATGTTGTCCGAGCTGTCGCCCATGATCGAGAGGACGTCGATGATTCGTTCGGGAGGAACCCCCCATTCGCGAATCACTTCCTCGCGCCCCCAGAATTCCTCTTTCCCGGTGTGCCATTCCAAAACGTCGCCGCCGTCGACGAGTTGCAGCATGTCTTTGTCGGCGGTGACGAGAATCGCCCGGTAATCGGCTTCCTTGGCGCGCATCGCGAGAGTCCCCATCAGGTCGTCGGCTTCCTGTCCCGCCATTTCGATCACCGGAATCTGATGCGCGCGAATCAGCTCCTTGATCGGATCGATTTGAACAGCCAGCTCGTCGGGCATGGGCTTGCGCGTCGCCTTGTAGGCTTCGAATGCTTCGTGTCTCTCGGTCTTCTCCTTCCGGTCGAAGCAGACGGCGAGCAAATCCGGTCGGTGGTCCTTTCGGAGCTTTCTCAGCATCACGGCGAATCCGTAGACCGCGTTCGTGGGCTGGCCGGCGGAATTCGAGAGCGCGCGAATCGCGAAAAACGCCCGGTAAAGATACGAGGATCCATCGACGAGGTAGAGCGTGGGTTTGCCGGGCGGAAGAGTTTTCATGCCGGGGGATTCTATCGTCCGGCTTCACGGGAAGGGTCTGTTACGATTTCACCATGTCGAACCGGAAAACCGGGGGTGCCGAGGGAGGAAGCGGCGAGGGGGGCGGAGGCGGACTCGGGGCACTTCTTCGCGCCCGAGCGCGCGAGCGCGCGCGCGGACACCCGCTCCTGCGGAGCGGCTACGCCTATGTCGAGCGTCCCAATGCGACGCTGCTGCGGGTCATTCCGGAGGGTGCGAGCGTTCTCGACGTCGGATGCGGCGGTGGATTGAACCTGGCGGCTCTGGTTTCCGGCGGGCGGCACGGAGCCGGCCTCGAGATCGACGAAGGGGCGGCCGAGCGGGGACGGCGGCGCGGGCTCACGATTTATTCCGGCGACGTGCGGGATGGGGCCGTTCGAGAAAAAATCTTTGCTGAACAGGGGATGTTCGACGTGGTTCTCTTCGCCGACGTTCTTGAGCACTTCGAGTCGCCGGAAGAAATCATTTCGAGCTCGCTTCCGCTTCTGGCCGCTGGGGGGAAGATCGTGATTTCGATTCCGAACGTGGCCGTCTGGTATCAGCGGCTCGCGCTGGCCTTTGGCCAATGGAACTACGACGAAACCGGCATTCTCGACCGGACGCACCTCCGGTTTTTCACGAAGAAAAGTTTTCGCTGGTGGCTCGAGACCCAGCGGCTTCGTCCGCTTCGATGGAGCGTGACCCCTTCGCTCGTGGCCTCTGTCGGCCGATTCCTTCGCCCTCTCGCGAAGGAGCGGGGGGATGGAATGGAAGAGGCGTTTCGCGGGCCGTTCCGGTTTTACTCGAAATGGATCGAGCCGGCGGAGTATCGGATTTGTTCGGTCTGGCCTTCTCTTCTCGCGTTTCAGCTCGTTGTGGTGGCGGAGCGGCAGGACTGAGGGTCGAAGCGAAAGAGACGCTCGCCGTTTTTGCCTCCCGGCGGCGTGGCATACTCCGTTTGCATGAATAGAAAGAAAATCGTCTGGGGAATCGCTGTCGTCACGGGGCTCGCGGGGGCGGGAATCTGGGGTTGGTCGCGTTGGCAGGAGAATGAAATGTCCAGGGCGGCGAGCGGTGTGGACACTCACACCGTCGGCGAAGGGATCGTCGAGGTCGCGCTCAAGGAGACGGGGGTGGTTCAGCCGCGGCAGACCGTCGCCGTGAAATCCAAGGTTTCGGGAAAGATCCGGTCGGTGCTCGTTGCAGAAGGGGAGCAAGTTCGTGCCGGGCAGCTCGTCGCAGTCGTCGAGCCGGACGCCTCGGCGATGCTGACTCTCTCGCAGAAACGCCTGGATTTGCGGCGGCTCAAAGTCGACCTCGACCAGAAAGATCGGGATTGGAAGAGGCAAAAGCGCCTCCTTGCCGAGGGGCTCGTCTCATCGCAAATCGCGGAAGAATCGGAGCGCGACGCGAAAACGGCGCAGAACTATTTTATTCAGGCCAAGACCGCGCTCAATCTTCTCGAACGGGAGGCGAATCAACCGGCGACCTCCGACGGCGAAGGGGTCGACTCGGATCCCGCCGCGCTGACCGACTACCGGATTCTCGCGCCGATCGAAGGAATCGTCGCGACCGTTAAGGTCAAGCCGGGCGAGCTCGCGATGAGTGGGACGACCGGTTTTTCTCAGGAAGGAGCGCTTCTTCTCGAGATCGCCGATCAGCGGGAGCTCGAGGTCATTGTCAACATCAACGAAATCGACGTTCCGAAACTTCATCCCGGCATGACGGCGAAGATCACGCTCGCCGCGAGGCCCGGCCAGCCGATCGGGGGCACCGTCGCGCGCGTGGCCGTGGCTCCGATCACCGACACCAACAAGCTGGTCGTCTACCCGGTCGCGATTCACCTTTCGGTTCGCCCGCCCGAGCTGCGCCAGGGGATGACGGCCACGGTCGACCTGACGTTGGAGACGATTCCGAAGACTCTTCGGATTCCGATCCTCGCTTATGGAGAGAAGGACGCGAAGAGCTGGGTGAAAATCCGATCGGCCAGGCCGCAAAAGCCTTTCGACGACCGGGAGGTCACGATCGGGCTGAAGGGTGACAAGTTCGTGGAAGTGAAGAGCGGTCTTGCCTCGAAGGACGTCATCCTCTCCCGCTACCCCAAAGACGGCGGTGAGAAGAGCGGCAAGAATTAGGAGCCGACGTGGCCTACGCCCCGCCCGTTCCGAGGCTCGCGCTCTCGTCGATCCGATGGCGAACGGCCACTCGTGGCGCCCGGCTCCGCGCCCTGCTGCTCGTTCGCGCTCCGGAGGCGGCGCTCCAGGGGATGCGTCAGCTCGCGGCTTACCGCCTGCGAACGGGCCTCGCCCTGTCCGGGATCGTGGTCGGCGTAGCGGCGGTCGTGGGATCCGAGGCCCTTCTGGACGGCGTCGACCGGCAGGTGAAGGCAACGTGGGAGATGCTCGGCGGGACCCAGGTCGGGATTCTTCGCGGACGCGGGACCGTCTGGAAAGGGGGGCGCTCCATTCGTCTTCCCAAGATTCATCCGGTGACCGAAGAGGATCGGCGGGCGCTCACTGAATCGATTGGCGAGATCGAGGAGACCACCCCGACACAGGGCCGGCCGGTTTCGCTGGCGATCGCCAGAAACCGGATCGACGACTTTTATGTTTTTGGAACGGGCGCGAATTACCTGAAAATTCGCCCGTTTCCGATCGCGGCCGGGAGGTTCTTCACCGGGGCCGATCAGGCCGCGTCGGCGCGGGTCGTCGTGATGAGCGAACCTCTCGCCAGGAATCTCTTCGACCGCGTCGACGTGATCGGGGAAGAGGTTCTCGTGGACGGCCAGCGATTCGTCGTGATCGGTCTCCTCCGGGCTCCGAACAAGGACTGGAAATTCTGTTGCATGCCCTTCGAGTCGATGGTGCACCTTCTGGGCGGAAATCCCAGCGGCGCGAGCACCTGGATTCGTGTTCGTTCGGGCGCCAACTATTCGGCTCTCCAGCCCCGGTTTCTCGAGCTTCTGATGAAGCGTCACCCCGGTTCGACCCCTGACAACTTCTTTACGCGGTCGATCGGCGAAATCCAGGCCCGGAGCACGGGGCCGATCCGCGCCCAGGGGCGAATCCTGATCACCGTGGCGCTGCTGTGCGTTCTGGCCGGCGGCGTCGGGATCATGAACGTGTTCCTGATCTCCGTGACCGAGCGGACGCGCGAAATCGGTTTGCGGATCGCGCTGGGAGCTTCACGCCGCGCCGTCCTGGGTCAATTTCTTTTCGAGGCGTTTTTGCTTTGCGCGATCGGCGGGGCGATCGGTCTGGCCGGGTCGTTCGGAATCGCAGAGCTCTTCGCGTCGATCGTCCGGAAATCCGTCACGGACGGCGGTCTCGAAAACCTTCGAATCGCGATCGGCATGAAAGGGATTTCTCATGCTCTGGCGCTCGTCGCGGTGACCGCCGGAATCTTCGGTTCCTATCCGGCGTGGCGGGCGTCGCGTCTCGATCCGGCGACGAGCCTCCGTCACGAGTGAGCAGGCCGCGATGAACATTCGATTTCGGTCGGCTCCGCCGTTCATTCTCGTCGAAGCGTTTCGCGGCCTCATTCGGTATCCGCTCAGAACTTCGCTCGCACTCCTGGGGCTGGCCACCGGCGTGGCCTCGGTGGTGGGCACGGTGGCACTTCTTGCGGGGGCGGAACGGATGGCCACGGATTCGCTCGCGCGCTTCTCGGCGCTCGATGTCGTCGCTCTCAGAAGTCCCGATTCGTACTGGAGCGACGGTCACCGGGTTCGGATCACCAAGCGGGCGGCGCTCGACGAGGCCGACGTGGCGCGGATTCGCGCGGCGGTCCCGGGCGCGCGCGAAACGATGCTTCAGGCTTCGGCCCATCTTCCGGTCCGCCACCTCGCCGCTTCCTTCGAGGTGGACGTGATCGGCGTGGGATCGAACGCCCCGAACATTCTCACTTTCGATCAGGTGCGAGGGAGATTTCTCGGGAGCGCCGACGAACGCGATTCGTCCCGCTCCGCGGTCGTTTCCGAGGGGCTCGCGGCGGATCTTTTTGGCGAAGGCTCACCTCTCGGCGAGGAAATCATGATCTCCAGCCAGCGATTCGCCGTGATCGGTGTCGTTCGTCCGCGAAAGGATTGGCAGGGGGACGATCCTCGTGCCGTTTATGTTCCTTATCGAACGGTTCTCGATCGGCTCGGTGCGGTGAAAGAAAGCTCGGAAATACTGGTCGCCGCGGGATCCGCGGAGTCACTCGCGCGCGTCCAGGATGCGATCGAGGCGATGGCGCCGCATCTTCGTGCGGGACTGTCGCGCGAGAGCTACGAGATTTCGTCGGAGAAAGAGAGCCTGGAGGCGGCGGCCTCGGAAGCGCGGATGCGGCGTGCGATTCTCGGCGGAGTCGCGTTCCTCTCGATGATCGCGGCGGGAAGCGGGATTCTCAATACGCTGCTCGTGGGCGTTCGCGAAAGGACCCGCGAAATCGGAACTCGAAGAGCTCTGGGAGCCCGGCGATCCTGGATTCTGCGGCAATTCCTCGTCGAGTCGGCGGTGCTCGCATTGCCCGGCGCGCTCGCGGGTCTGGCCGCCGGTTCCCTCGTGGCTCGTCTCCTCGGGGCGTTTCTGGCTGCCGGGCTCCAGGACCCGTCGCTCCTCCATGTGGCTGTCGGAAGTCGCGAGGCGGTGTCGGCCGTCGTTGCTGCCGTTCTCGTCTCGATTTTCGCCGGTCTCTGGCCGGCCTGGCAGGCCTCACGAATCTCTCCGGCCGAGGCGCTTCGTTACGAGTGAGCGCCGGGCCGATCGCAAGGTACGATACGGCCATGCCCGACGAGCGAAACGCCCGGCCAGGAATATCGAATTTCGTCCCCCTTGCCGCGCTGGCGCTTTCGGGATGCGCCGGTCTCGTGTACGAAGTCGTCTGGTCGAGGGCGCTGGCGGCGCTCTTCGGTTCGGTGCTGACCGCCACGGGTCTTCTTCTTGCGCTTTTCATGGCGGGGCTCGGCGCCGGGTCGGCGCTCGGGGGGAAATGGAGCGCGGCCGCGAAGCGTCCGCTCGCGATTTTCGGTGCGATCGAAATGGTCATCGGCGCGCTCGTTCTCCTGACGCCGGGGGCTTTTCGTGCCGTCGCGCCGCTCGTCGTTCGAATCGACACTCGTCTTCCCGATGCGCTGGCGCCGCTCGTGCCGGCGGCGTTTTCGATCACCCTTCTCTCGCCGATCATCATTTTGATGGGAGCGACGTTTCCGCTTTTTCTTGCCCACGCGTTTCGGGAAAAGGCGAGGCTCGGCGCTGCAACCGGGCTGGTTTACGGGGTCAATACCCTGGGTGCGGTGGCGGGAACTCTGATCGCCGGATTCTGGCTTCTCCCGGCTCTCGGGATCGAGCGAAGTCTCTTCGCCGCCGCGGGGCTCGATCTGTTGGCGGGTGCGGTCTGTGTGGCGATCGGATGGAGAGACGTTTCTTCGGCCGAATCGACGGAGCCGGAGAGTCTGTCTCCGAAATCGATCGAAGCGGCCGGGAGTGCGGCTCGCTGGCTCACGCCTTTCCGGCTGGCGATGCTCACGGCTGCGGCGGGCGGAGCCGCAGCCCTGATTCTCGAAGTGGCCTGGTTCCGGGCGCTCATGCTGATTTTCGGTTCGTCCGTCTACGCGCTGTCGCTCATGCTCGCGGCGTTTCTTGCCGGGATCGCGGGGGGCTCGCTGGCGCTCGCCCGCCGCGCCGATCGCGCGGGTGACCTCGCCGCGTCCCTGGGCCGGCTTCATCTGCTCGTGGCATTTTCGGCGACGCTCGTCACGGTCCTGATTCAGATCCTTCCGATCTTCTACATCTGGCTTCTCAAGACGAGTCACGGCGCGTTTGCGCCGGTTGCCGCCGGTTCGTTCGTGATCGTCGTTCTGGTGCTTCTGTTTCCGACTCTTCTGATGGGCGCAGCGCTGCCGACGGCCATTCGTCTTGGCGCCTCGGGCCGCGACGAAAAGCGCACGGCGGGGAACGTTTACGCGGCTTCGTCGATCGGTTCGTCTGCCGGAGCGCTGGCTGCGGGGTTTGTGCTCGTTCCGGTGTTTGCTCTTCGCGGATCGGTCGCGGTGGCGGCGGCACTCTCGATTGCGGCTGGTTGCCTCGCCCTTTTTTCGAGCGCCGAGGCGGGAGCGAAAAAGCTCGCGATGCAGATGGCTCTCGTCACGGCTGCGCTCTGGGGCGCCTGGTTCGGAGGGCTGCTTCCGTGGAACTGGCGGGTCCTGACGGCCGGTTACTACGCTTACGCCCATCTCTATTCGGGGAACCGCGTTCCGGCGCCCGGCGCCGTGCGGCGCCATGTGGAGATGCCGGATCCGATCGCTTTTCCCGGGGCGAATTCTTCGGCCCGGTTGCCGGGCGCAGCGGGGCCGGCGCGGCTCTTGTCGTGGGAAGAGGGGCGATTTGCGGACGTGGCGGTTGTCGAAGAGGACGGGATCCGGACGCTGCTGCTCAACGGCAAGGCCGATGCCTCGAACGGCCCGGGGGACATGCGAACGCAGCTTCTCCTGGGACATCTCCCCGCGCTTCTGGCCCCCGACGAGCCCTCGGGCCGCGCGATGGTGGTCGGCCTGGGGAGTGGTGTCACGGCCG